>VFQN01008537.1_pt1 | contig 10323 bp, 14 predicted proteins | sample 3512371 | NCBI WGS metagenome assembly VFQN01 (sample SAMN10412370, study PRJNA504923) | tailings metagenome | isolation source: Replicate 2 from Balatoc abandoned mine | place: Philippines: Itogon, Benguet | collected 2017-08-28 | reverse complement strand
TGGTCGCCATCAGAATTCACCTGCCTCACGGGAGACGAAGCGGCACTTCATCGGGAGCTTGTGCATCGCGCGGCGCATGGCCTCGCGGGCAACGTCCTCGGGAACGCCGGAGAGTTCGAACATGACACGGCCGGGCTTGACGTTGGCGACCCACCACTCGGGCGAGCCCTTGCCGGAGCCCATGCGGGTCTCGGCCGGCTTCTTGGTCAGCGGGCGGTCCGGGTAGATGTTGATCCAGACCTTGCCGCCACGCTTGATGTGACGGGTCATCGCGATACGGGCCGACTCGATCTGGCGGTTGGTCACGTAGTGACCCTCGACCGCCTGGATCCCGAAGTCGCCGAACGCGAGCCGGGTGCCGCCCTTGGCCGCACCGGTCCGCTTCGGGTGGTGCTGCTTGCGGTGCTTGACACGACGGGGCATCAACATGGGTCAGCCCTCCTGCGGTGCTGCGTCGGTGGAGGCCGGCGCCTCGGCGGCGGGCGCCTCGGCGGCAGGGGCGTCGGCGCCACGGTCCGCACGCGACGGACGGTCACCGCGCGAGCCACGGCTCGGGCGCTCGCCACCGCGGCCACCGTCGCGCTGCGGACGACCGCTGCGACCGGGGACGCCGGCGCGCGCGGCGGCCTGAGCCTGGCGCTCGGCACGGGTGCCGGCGACCTCGCCCTTGTAGATCCAGACCTTCACGCCGATGCGGCCGAAGGTCGTGCGGGCCTCGTAGAAGCCGTAGTCGATGTCGGCACGGAGGGTGTGCAGCGGCACGCGACCTTCGCGGTAGAACTCGGTACGCGACATCTCGGCGCCGTTGAGGCGGCCGGAGCACTGGATCCGGATGCCCTTGGCACCGGAGCGCATCGAGGTCTGCATCGCCTTGCGCATCGCACGACGGAACTGCACGCGGCCCGACAGCTGCTCGGCGACGCCCTGGGCGACCAGCTGCGCGTCGATCTCGGGGTTCTTGACCTCGAGGATGTTCAGCTGGACCTGCTTGCCGGTGAGCTTCTCGAGCTCGCCGCGGATGCGGTCGGCCTCGGCGCCACGGCGGCCGATGACGATGCCCGGACGCGCGGTGTGGATGTCCACCCGCACGCGGTCACGGGTGCGCTCGATCTCGACCTTGCTGATGCCGGCCCGCTCCATGCCCTTGGAGAGCAGCTTGCGGATGGCGACGTCCTCGCCGACGTACGACTTGTAGAGCTTGTCGGCGTACCAACGGCTCTTGTGGTCCGTCGAGATGCCCAGACGGAAACCGTTCGGGTTGATCTTCTGGCCCATCAGGCACTCTTCCTCTTCTTGACGGTCGCCTTCTTCTCAACCGCGTCGGCCGGCTGGACGACGAGGGTGATGTGGCTGGTGCGCTTGTTGATCCGGGTCGCCCGGCCCTGCGCACGCGGGCGCCAGCGCTTCATCGTCGGACCCTCGTCGACCTGCGCGACCGAGATGACCAGGTCGCCCGTGTCGAGGCCCTCGGTCGTCTCCGCGTTCGCGATGGCGCTGTTCAGCACCTTCAGGACCGTCTCGGAGGCGGCCTGCGGCGCGAACTGCAGCAGGGACTGGGCATCCTCGACGGGGAGGCCGCGGACCATGTCGACGACACGGCGGGCCTTCATCGGGGTGATCCGCGTGTAGCGGGCGCTGGCGAACGCACCCGGCTGGTCGCCGAGCAGCGACTCGCGGCGCGCACTGACGCGCTGGCGGTCTCCTGCGCTCATCGCCGGCGTCCCTTCCTGTCTTCCTTGACGTGCCCGCGGTAGGTGCGGGTGGGAGCGAACTCCCCGAGCTTGTGGCCGACCATCGCGTCGGTCACGAAGACCGGCACGTGCTTGCGACCGTCGTGGACGGCGATCGTGTGACCGATCATGTCCGGGACGATCATCGAGCGGCGCGACCAGGTCTTGATGACGTTGTGGGTGCCCTTCTCGTTCTCGGCGTCCACCTTCTTCTGGAGGTGGTCGTCGACGAAGGGGCCCTTCTTCAGGCTGCGAGGCATCTCAGTTACTTCCTACCCTTGCCGGACTTGCGACGGCGGATGATCTGGGAGTCGGAGGCCTTGCGCTTGCGCGTGCGGCCCTCGGGCTTGCCCCAGGGCGAGACCGGGTGGCGACCACCGGAGGTCTTGCCCTCACCACCACCGTGCGGGTGGTCGATCGGGTTCATCGCGACACCGCGGACGGTCGGGCGCACGCCCTTCCAGCGCATGCGGCCGGCCTTGCCCCAGTTGATGTTCGACTGCTCGGCGTTGCCGACCTCGCCGACGGTGGCGCGGCAGCGCACGTCGACGAAGCGCATCTCGCCCGACGGCATGCGCAGCGTGGCGCGGGAGCCCTCACGGGCGACCAGCTGGGCGGAGTTGCCGGCCGAGCGGGCGATCTTGGCGCCGCCACCGGGACGAAGCTCCACGCAGTGGATCGTCGTGCCGACGGGGATGTTGCGCAGCGGCAGGTTGTTGCCCGGCTTGATGTCGGCGTTGGGACCGGACTCGACGCGGGTGCCCTGCGACAGGTCCTTCGGCGCGATGATGTAGCGCTTCTCGCCGTCGGCGTAGTGCAGCAGCGCGATGCGCGCGGTGCGGTTGGGGTCGTACTCGATGTGAGCGACCTTGGCCGGCACGCCGTCCTTGTCGTAGCGACGGAAGTCGATGACGCGGTAGGCCCGCTTGTGACCGCCACCCTGGTGCCGGGTGGTGATCCGGCCCTGGTTGTTGCGGCCGCCCTTCTTGGGCAGCGGACGCGTCAGCGACTTCTCCGGGGTGGTCCGGGTGATCTCGACGAAGTCGGAGACCGACGAGCCCCGGCGGCCCGGGGTGGTCGGCTTGTACTTGCGGATAGCCATGTGTCTTCAGTCCTCGTTCCAGCGCCCGGTCAGGAGACCGGACCTCCGAAGATGTCGATGCGGTGGCCCTCGGCGAGGCTCACGATGGCGCGCTTGGTGTCCTTGCGCTTGCCCATGCCGAAGCGGGTCCGGCGGGTCTTGCCGGGCCGGTTGATCGTGTTGACCGAGGTCACCTTGACGTTGAACACCTTCTCGACCGCGATCTTGATCTCGGTCTTGTTCGCGTCGGGGTGCACCAGGAAGGTGTACTTGTTCGCGTCGAGGAGCGCGTAGCTCTTCTCGGACACGACCGGCGCGAGCAGGATGTCGCGGTGGTCCTTGTGCAGGGTGCTCACTTGGCAGCCTCCTCGTCCGAAACCTTCTTGCCGAGTGCCGCGCCGTTCACGAAGGCGTCGTACGCGCCCTGGGTGAAAACGATGTCGTCAGCGGCGAGCACGTCGTAGGTGTTGAGCTGGTCGACAGCCACGATGTGCACCTCGGGGGCGTTGCGCAGCGACAGCCAGGTGACCGAGTCGGTGCGCTCCAGCACGACGAGGAAGTTGCTGCGCTCCGAGACGGTGGCCAGGGCGGCCAGGGCGGCCTTGGTCGACGGGGCCTCGGCGCTGATCAGCGACTCGACGACGTGGATGCGGTCGTTGCGCGCCCGGTCGGAGAGGGCACCACGGAGGGCGGCGGCCTTCATCTTCTTGGGGGTGCGCTGGTCGTACTTGCGCGGCTGCGGGCCGTGGACGGTGCCACCGCCGGCGAACTGCGGCGCCCGGGTCGAGCCCTGACGGGCGCGGCCGGTGCCCTTCTGCTTGTAGGGCTTGCGGCCACCGCCGCGGACCTCGCCGCGGGTCTTGGTGGCGTGGGTGCCCTGGCGGGCGGCGGCCTGCTGGGCGACGACGACCTGGTGGATCAGCGGGATGTTGACCTCGACGTCGAAGATCTCGGCGGGAAGGTCGACCTTGGCCTTCTTGGGAGCGGCGGTCTTCTTCGCGGGAGTCTTCTTCGCGGCGGTCTTCTCGGTGGTAGCCATGCTCAGGCCTCCTTGCCAGAAGTGAGAGAGCTCTTGGCGGCCGAGCGGAGGACCACGAGACCACCCTTGGGGCCGGGAACGGCGCCCTTGAGGAGGATCAGGCCCTTCTCCACGTCGACGGCGTGGACGGTGATGTTCTGGGTGGTGACGGTGTCGCTACCCATCCGGCCGGCCATCCGGACGCCCTTGAACACGCGACCCGGCGTGGCGCAGGCGCCGATCGAGCCCGGCTTGCGGTGGTTGCGGTGCGCACCGTGGGAGGCCGAGACACCGGCGAAGCCGTGACGCTTCATCGTGCCGGCGAAGCCCTTGCCCTTGCTGGTGCCGGTCACGTCGATGTCCTCGCCAGCGGCGAAGGTGTCGACGGGCAGCTCCTGGCCGACGGTGAACTCCGTGGCGAGCGCGGTGCGGATCTCCACCACGTGGCGACGCGGGGTGGTCTTGGCCTTGGCGAACTGGCCGGCGACCGGCTTGGTCACCTTGCGGCCGTCGATCTCGCCGAAGCCGACCTGGATGGCGTTGTAGCCGTCGACATCCGGAGTGCGGACCAGGGTCACCACGTTGGAGCCGGCCGCGACGACGGTCACCGGGACGACCCGGTTGTTCTCGTCCCAGACCTGGGTCATGCCGAGCTTGGTGCCCAGCAGGCCCTTCACATTGCGTTCGAAAGTACTCATGTCCTCGACCTCAGAGCTTGATCTCGATGTCGACGCCGGCGGGCAGGTCGAGCCGCATCAGCGAGTCGACCGTCTTCGGCGTGGGGTCGATGATGTCGATGAGGCGCTTGTGGGTGCGCATCTCGAAGTGCTCGCGGGAGTCCTTGTACTTGTGCGGCGAGCGGATGACGCAGTACACGTTCTTCTCGGTCGGCAGCGGCACCGGGCCGGCGACCTTGGCACCCGTGCGGGTGACCGTGTCCACGATCTTGCGCGCCGAGGTGTCGATCACCTCGTGGTCATAGGCCTTGAGCCTGATGCGGATCTTCTGTCCCGCCATAGGTCTCTCTCGTCCTTACTCGATCTCGTACCGCGTGCGTGTTCTGGGACGTCCTCCGGCTTGAGTCGGCCCCACCTGCGCTTCCCACCCCGCTCTGTCCGACCCCCGCGGTCGGGCGTGTCGCGCTGTCTAGACGCAACACGAGACCAGGTCTCGCATCGTTGTGTTGGGTGGCGCCCGACGGTTCGTCGGGCAGATCGGGTCTCCTGGTTCGGTGCCGCCGCACGGCAGGCCACTGAAGCAGTCAGGAGACGCGATTCAGAAGTCAAGATGTGCGGCGCACCCCGGCAACCCACCGAAGCAACCGGACTATCTTGGCAGACATCGGGGCTCAGGCAAAATCGACCGCGCTCACACGTGCGCGGGCTGGGTGCCGGTGGGCTATGGTCCCCGCATGAACGACGAGAACGCGTTCTACTTCGAGGCCACCGCGACTCCCGAGACACTACCCGTCGTCGTCTGGGGAACCGGGAACATGGGCCGCGCGGCGATTCGCGCCGTGGACGCCCACCCGGACCTGCAGCTGACGGCCGTCGTCGTCGCCTCCCCCGCCAAGGCCGGCCGAGACGCGGCCGACCTGGCCGGCCTCGATGGCATCCTCGGCGTCGCAGCAACCACGGACGTCGACGCCGCGCTCGCCACGGTGCAAGGCGGCGGCGCGGTCGCGTACATGGCGTCGGGCGACGTACGGCCGGACGCCGCGCTCGCCGACGTCGCCCGCTGCCTGCGAGGCGGCGCGGCGGTGGTGACGCCGGCGCTCTATGCGCTCTACGACCCCCGCAACGCTCCCGATGCCGTGACCGGCCCGCTGCTCGAGGCCGCCCAGGAAGGGTCCAGCGCGCTCTTCGCCAGCGGCGTCGACCCCGGCTGGGGCAACGACGTGCTGCCGGTGCTGGTCAGCGCGCTCGCCGGCACCGTCGACGAGGTGCGCTGTCAGGAGATCTTCGACTACTCGACCTATGACCAGCCCGACTCCGTGCGGATGCTGGTCGGCATGGGCGAGCCGATGGACTACGAGCCGCCGATGGTCATGGCCGGCGTCCCCACCATGGTCTGGGGCGGCCAGGTCCGGATGATCGCCCGCGCCCTCGGGGTCGAGCTCGACGAGATCCGCGAGACGCTCCAGCGCCGCCCGCTGGACGCCGACGTCACCAACGCGATGGGGCTCTTCGCGGCTGGGACGCAGGGCGCGCTGCGGTTCGAGGTACAGGGCTTCGCCGGCGGCGTGCCGCGGATCGTCGTCGAGCACGTCACCCGGATCGCGCCGGACTGCGCCCCCGACTGGCCCGCGCCTCCAGACGGCGGGGACGGCGCACACCGGGTCGTCATCGAGGGCCGGCCCCGGATCGAGGTCAACCTCGAGGCGACCGACGAGGGCGGCAATCGGGCAGCCGGCGGCAACGCCACCGCCGCCAACCGGCTGGTCAACGCCATCCCCTGGCTGGCCGCCGCCGAGCCCGGTCTCTACGACGGGCTCGACGTCCCCCTCGCACCCGCGCGGGGCCGCATCGGAAGGAGCACCGCATGATCGTCGACGTCCCCGAGGGCAAGGACCCCATCATGTACGTCTGGGGTGAACTGGTGCCCGGCATCGGCGTACCCGCGTCCAAGTTCTCGATGGCGGTCTATGAGCACTCCACGCTCGGCCTCCGGGAGTTCGAGGCGGCGCGGCTGCGGATCGCCCAGATCAACGGCTGCCTGTTCTGCCAGGACTGGCGCACGGAGCGGGACGGCGAGAAGGTCGAGGCGACCTTCGCCGACGCCGTCACGGACTGGCGCACGACCCGCGACTTCGACGAGCGCACCCGTCTCGCAGCGGAGTACGCCGAGCGCTACGCCCTCGACCACCACGGTCTCGACGACGGCTTCTGGACCCGGATGAAGACCCACTACAGCGATCGCGAGATCGTCGAGCTGTCCATGTGCCTCGGCTCGTGGCTCTCCTTCGGCCGGCTCAACCGGGTCCTCGGTCTGGACGTCGCGTGCGTCCTGCCCAGCCACGCCGTACCGGAGCAGGCGTCCCGCTGACGGGTCCACCCGGCGCCTGACAGGATGTCGCCATGTCGGGCAGCCAGGGGTATCCACCACCCGGTTCGAACCCCGGCGCCCCGCCGCCCGGCTGGTCTCCCCCGCCGCAGCCGCAGCCGACCTGGGCACCACCACCGGTCGCACCACCGCCCTTCCCCGCTCCGGGGATGCTCGGCGCCGCCCACAAGCCGGGCGCCCTGCCGCTGCGGCCGCTCGGCCTCGGCGACATCTACGACGCGGCGTTCCGGGTGATCCGCTTCAACCCCAAGTCGACCGTCGGCTCGGCCGTGCTCGTGGCCGGCGTCGCGATGGCGGCGCCGGTGCTGGTCACCGCCGTACTCGCGGCGATCTTCGAGCTGAGTCTCGACGGCGGCAGCGGCTCGACGGCCGACGACGTGGCCACGGTCGCCGCGCTCGGCACGCTCGGGATCGGCTCGGTGCTCCAGTACGCCGGGCTCGTGTTCGTCACCGGCATGATCGCCCACGTCGTGGCCGCCGCGGCGGCCGGCCGCCGCCTGTCCCTGGGCGAGGCCTGGGCCGCGACCCGCGGACGGCGCTGGCGCCTGGTCGGGCTCACCCTGCTCATCGGCCTGAGCTGGGGCATCCTGCTCACGGCGTACGTGCTGGCCTCGGTGGTGGTCGTGATGGTGTTCGACGACTGGCGCCCGATCCTCGCCTGGTTCCTGGTCACCCTGCCCGCCGGCGCCGCGCTGTCGGCCTGGCTCTGGATCCGTCTCACCTACTTCGCCGTACCGGCGCTGATGCTCGAGCGCATCGGCGTCCTGGCCGCGATCGGCCGCAGTCACCGTCTCACCAGCGGTCAGTTCTGGCGCACCTTCGGCATCGCGCTGCTCACGCTCGTGGTCACCACGATCGCCAGCCAGGTGCTGACGGTGCCGTTCGGGATCGTCGCCCAGGTCGTCGCCTTCGGTCTCAGCGACTCCAGCGTCGGCCTGCTCGTCTACGTCATCGCGAACGCGCTCGGGACCGTGGTCGCCACCGCCTTCGTCGCGCCCTTCACCTCCGCGGTCACCTCCGTGCAGTATCTCGACCAGCGCATGCGCAAGGAGGCCTATGACGTCGAGCTGATGGCGCAGGCCGGGATCACGCCGTCGTGAGGCTCCCACTCGCCCTGGCCGAGCCGCCGCTCGACCCGAGTGCAGAGGAGGCGCGGCGGCTGCTGGGGCGCGAGCTAGTACGGCCGGAGTACCACGACGCCAACCTGCTGGAGCGCGTCCTGGACTGGATCGACCGGATGCTCAACGGTGCCGTCCACGCCGCCTCGGGCACGCCGCCGCTGTCGGCGTTCGCGGCCATCGTCGCCTTCCTCCTCCTGGGTCTCGCGCTGACGTGGCTGGCCTCACGCGCCCGCCGTACGGCGCGGCTCGCCGACGGCCCACGAGCCGTGGTCGAGGACCCGAGCGTGCGCGCAGCCGACCTGCGCGCCGCCGCGGAGCGGGCGCTCGCCGAGGGACGGCACGCGGACGCGGTCGTCGAGGGGTTCCGCGCGCTCACCGTGCGTCAGGTCGAGCGCGGCTGGCTGGATGATCGGCCGGGCGCCACCGCCCACGAGGTCGCGCTCGCGCTGGGTGCCGCCCACCCGGACCAGCAGGGACGCGTGGCCGCGAGCGCAGGGCTCTTCGACGAGGTGCGCTACGGCGACCGGCCGGCCGATCACGACCAAGCGGCCGAGGTGCTGGCCCTCGACGACGCCCTGGGAGGCCGCCGATGACGGCGACGAGCGCCCCGGAGACACGACGGCGACGCCGGCCCGGTGCCGGGATCGCCGTCGGGATCGGCCTGCTGGCCGCGCTCGCCGTGGTGGTCCTGCTCGGCGTGGACGGCCGGCGCGACGGCTACCTCGACCCGGACAATCCCGGCCCGGACGGGGCGCAGGCGGTCGCGCGCGTGCTGGCCGACCAGGGCATCGACGTGCAGATCGTCCGCGGAGCGGCGGAGCTGGACGACGCCGACCCCGACGCCAGCACCACAATCGTCGTGACCTCGACCGGGAACCTCGGCGCGAGCACCGCCGACGACCTGCTCGGCGCCGGCGCGGATCGGGTCGTGCTCGTCGAGCCGGGGCCCGGCGCGACCGAGCTGGCCGACCTGCCAGACCCGACCGGGGCGCCGATGGACGAGCCGGTGGCTGCCGACTGCCCGGCGTACGACGGCCTGCGGGTGCTCGTCGACGACGCGCTGACCTATCCACTCGACGGTTGTTTCCCGATCGACGGCGAGACCCTGCTGGCGGAGCCGCGGCCCGGGCTGACGGTGCTCGGCGCGGGCGAGGCGCTCTCCAACGACCAGGTGCTGCGCGCCGACAACGCGGCGATCGCGCTGCGGCTGCTCGGCCAGTCCGAGCGGCTCGTCTGGTACGTCCCGTCGCTCACCGACCTCGGCGCCGAGGACGGGGTGAGCCTCGAGTCGCTGCTGCCGCCCTGGCTGCGGCCCGCGCTCTGGCTGACCGGAGCGGCCGCGATCGGGCTGCTGCTGTGGCGGTTCCGGCGGCTCGGGCCGCTGGCCGTCGAGCCGCTGCCGGTCACCGTCAAGGCGATCGAGACGACCCGCAGCCGTGGCCGCCTCTACCGCAAGGCCGGCGACCGGGCGCACGCCGCCGGGGTCCTGCGATCGGCCGCGCGCGCCCGCGCCGCCGCCCGGCTGCGCACCGGCTCCGTGACCGATCCCGAGACCCTGGTGCGCGACATCGCCCACCACACCGGCCGGCCCGTCGAGGAGGTCGACCACCTCCTCGGACCGACCGCCCCCGCCCCCGCCACCGACCACGAGCTCGTCGCCCTCGCCGACCGGCTCGCCCAGCTCGACAGAGAGGTACGCCGCCCATGAGCGACACCCCCACCCCGGTCGCCGGGGACGCCACCGGAGAGCAGGCACGCGAGCGGCTGACCGCCGTACGCCACGAGGTGGCGAAGGCCGTCGTCGGCCAGGACGCCGCGGTCTCGGGCCTCCTGGTCGCCCTCCTCTGCGGCGGGCACGTGCTGATGGAGGGCGTGCCCGGGGTCGCCAAGACGCTGCTCGTGCGCAGCCTCGCGGGCGCGCTGTCGGTGGACACGCGCCGGCTGCAGTTCACCCCCGACCTGATGCCCGGCGACATCACCGGGTCGATGGTCATCGACAGTCGCCAGGGCGAGCTGTCGTTCCGCGAAGGCCCGATCTTCACCAACCTGCTGCTCGCCGACGAGATCAACCGCACGCCTCCCAAGACCCAGTCCGCGCTGCTCGAGGGCATGGCCGAGGGGCAGGTCTCCGTCGACGGGGTGTCGCGTCCGCTGCCGCGGCCGTTCCTGGTGGCGGCGACCCAGAACCCGATCGAGTACGAGGGCACCTACCCGCTGCCGGAGGCGCAGCTGGACCGGTTCCTGCTCAAGGTCGTGCTGCCGATCCCCGACCGCGAGGCCGAGCTGGAGATCCTGCGGCGGCATGCGAGC
>VFQN01008535.1_pt1 | contig 10325 bp, 5 predicted proteins | sample 3512371 | NCBI WGS metagenome assembly VFQN01 (sample SAMN10412370, study PRJNA504923) | tailings metagenome | isolation source: Replicate 2 from Balatoc abandoned mine | place: Philippines: Itogon, Benguet | collected 2017-08-28 | reverse complement strand
AACTCGCAAAACGACGGAAAATGCTCAAATCAAAGAATTACAGTCTCTCATCAACTTGAGATTTCTGATCTACCAGCATGCAGCAACCCAATCAAGAAAGGGCCATCACCACCACCATCACAATTGTTAGTGCCTTCCGATGACGACGTACAATATAGCGAGATAGTGCAAAGTCTCATCAAAATCCTTCGCTTAGTAAAGCAAGGAAATCCAAATAATATTGTATTCCACTTTCTCATTGATAAAATTCTTGATCATTTTTTCCCAATCTGGTTTGCGAATGTGAGGATTATTCACTTGCCAAATAATATTAGCGACTTTGATGAAGTGTACAGCCAGTTTAAGGAGCGGGTAAAGAGTGTTCCACAGTGGAATGCTCTCGAAGACCCTTCCATTCCAAGTTATAGGAATTAATTTTCTTGGTAACATGGATATTTATGTGTGTGCGTGTGTCTTTCATATTATTCGATATCGGATTAAAAAAAAGGCGGGGTACGTCTCGTCATACTTCACATATTAACAACGCATTTTATTTGTAGAAGAGTAGTTACTAGTTTGACTATTATACATAAATATTAGTCATCGTAATTTAATTATTGCTGTCGCAAATTAGAGAGAAATCTAACTATAGAAAGCTGTTGAAGGAAAAGTGGATTATTTCCTATCGATTGCTTCCACAAAACTTGAATTCATTAGCCGACGTCGATTTCTTGAAGTAGAAAGAGTGTAGAAATAGAATAACATCGTTATTAATTCCTCTCAAAAGCATCAAGGAGTACTTTAAACATAACTGATTTTGATTAGTTATTCGTAAGCATCTGTCTAAATCAAACACAATTGAAATTATTTGATAATATTAATATTAACGGAATACAGGGAGACTGGAAGTTCGTGCACGGAAGGGTTGTGCAAGGCCGTAAAGTGTGCACACCTTCACTTGAATTCATCGATCAATTGTAAATATATTATAATACCTCATATCAACCCATCCGAATGACCTCCAGGAAAAGAAGTGCATTGGAAGAAGAGAATGCTGCAGCGAGTAACCTGTATTCGTGGGAGAAAGGCATCAATGCGTCATGGGAGGCAGTGAAAGAGGACGAGGAAGGCAACATCATTCCTCTCTCATCCAACGCAGAGCGAGACCGCATACACCTTCTAAAGAAGGCACGCATCACTCAATCCATCAGACGAGGTCTGATTCGCTTCCTCGTGGTCGCGGTGGATCTGTCTCAGTCTGCCGGTGAGAAGGACTATCGTCCCTCGCGCCTAGAGGTCTGCAAACAACAACTACAACAGTTCTTCGTGCAGTTCTACGACCAAAACCCCATCTCTCAGCTCTCTCTCATGGTCACGAGAGACCGCCTAGCAGAGAAGGTGTCGGATCTGTCGGGGAACCCGAAGCATCACATCCAGAAGCTCCAGACACTGCTGGAAGTGCGTGGCCTGGCATCCCTGCAGAACACACTGCAGCTAGCCAGTGCGATGCTCAAACACATCCCCAACTATGGCAGTCGAGAGATCCTCATTGTGTACAACTCTCTGAGCTCGTGTGACCCGGGCAACATCTTCGACACCATAGACGTCATGCGATCACTGCGCATCCGCGTCCACGTCATCTGTCTCAGTGCTGAGCTATTCATCTGCAAGCATATCGCAGAGGTGACGGGAGGGATGTTCGCGGTGGCATTAGACCAGCAACACCTCAGAGACCTGCTGAGTCAGCTCACAGTGCCGCCTGCTGACATCACCTCCGCCACTGACCCAGCACTCAACGTCACTGACTTCATCTTCATGGGCTTCCCCAAGCGCTCCTTCGACCCCTATCCTCTCTTCTCCTATGACGGACGCCGCGTCACTCTCTCTAGCAGTGCTTACGTCTGTCCGCGCTGCGTCACTCGCGCTACCGACATACCGACACAGTGCTGCGTGTGCAACCTACAACTCAACTCCTCGTCACACATCGCTCGCTCCTTCCACCACCTCTTCCCTGTGCCTCTCTTCGTTGAATACACCGTCCACGTCAGTGGCAATAGCGCCGGTCAGCGTCAGTTATTCACTGCATTGCTCTACCGACACGCACCTCCTGCACTGCCTCTACCGCAGTTAGAGACAGAGAACACGTCACAGTCATTGGTCCTCTCGCTGACGTCACAGAAGCAGAACGAGGAGGTGCCGATGACGCCACCTCCTCCTCCACCTCCCTCCTCACCTCCTGCCTCGCCCACTACCTCCACCTCCTCGTCACCTCCTCCTCCACCTCCGCCTGACCTCTCCCCTCCCAGACACACGTCAGCAGCTAAGACGTCCCCGCCACCCCCTCAGAGGAGTGACAATAGGAATGGTAGGAGTAGCGAGGAGGCGGACGAGGAGGTGGCGGATGAGATGGTGGAGCTGACGTCACCAGAGCTGTCTCGCTGTAGAGGCTGTCTGACGTCATTGCTCAGAGAGAATAAAGTGATCTTCCGCTGTCTGACGTGTTCACACTTCTTCTGCGTAGACTGTGACGTCTTCATACACGAAACACTGCACAACTGTCCTGGCTGCTGACGTCATACATCAGATATGACATCTTAATAAATAAATAATTAATTAATTAAATGAAAATAATGAATCCTCCTCTGACTGTGACTGTGACTCTGACGATTGATATGAGAATACACATCTAACTTATCTACTATCACACTATAATACGATAGGAGATAATAATAGTGACATCACGACACTACCTTACACTACATCACACTACCCGACACTACACTACACTACACTACACTACAATACTTGATACGACAACAACGAACTACGCTACCTCCTAACACTCCTATTCTATCGGATCGTAAGAATACCACTCCACGTCATCACAAATCTTGATGGAAGTCGATGCCCTTCTTAGAGTTAAAGGTAATCACTGCCACGTCCTTCGCCTCATCCTCGATGACGCAAGCCACAGACAACTCTCTCGGCACCCCTCTCACTACCTTCCCCGCACTCCCTGCAGAGGCGAAGAAGTGACGCACACGACTGTCCACCTCCTTCAGGCACGTTAGTCTCGTTTCGTCAGACACGATGCCAGCAGGGAGTTGTTGAAGTACGTCACGCACGTTGATCTTCCTGCCCAACGTCAGGTTCATCTGCGTCAGAACCTTCTGACGTGCGAAGTCCAGCAACACCTTCTGACCGCCGTCATGGTTCACGATCTTCATCTCATAGCGCTGGAAGAGCAACGAGGGCAGTGACGTCAGGTCCATGCGCTCGGGCTGGTTCGGCAGTGACGGTAGCACTATCAACATGTCGGTAATGCGATCGGCCAGGCCGAAGTCCGCGGCTCTCTCTCTGACGCGCGCAGCTCCGATCTCAGTGGTGAGGATGTACACCTCGAGAGGCTCTCCTGTGGGATGCTTCGCTGTGAACACGTGTCCCTCGAGGAAGTCAGGGCTGTTGTCGTGACGTCGCCCAGTGTTCGTGATGATGATCTGAGCGGGATAGCGACGACGTGGCGACAGATAGCCCAGATCTTGCCAGAGTTTACGCTGCTCGAGGGCTTTCTCTAAGACGTGAGCGTCAATGGAGGCGACGGAGGGCCAGGAGAAGGGCTGGTAGGGCTGCCACACATAGCCTGTGCGCACGTCAGAGCTCACGCCCTCGGCACAGACAGTGTTACTGCCGACCATCACAGCATCAGACAAGGCATATTGAAGCCCAAGACGATATGCATCGACAGAGTTGAGGTTGGCGATGAGCCAGCCTCCGTCGATGCCGTCTAAGTTATAGGCCCAGTCACAGTACTCGTCATAGATCGCAGCCTCCTCCACGCCTCTCTCACTCACAACCTCTCCTTCTAGTGCCTTTCCGACACCAGGTCGCAGAACGAACATGCCAATGATGATAGCCTTCTGTGTGGTGAGAGGATCCTCTAAGAGAGGAAAGTCTCCCTTCTCATGGATTTCTTGCAATCTCTTCGTGAAGGGTAATTTCACTGCGATTTCTTGGTCATTAATGAAAGTAGTTCTATGCTTAAGACTCATAATAGAGGTATTATCTAAGGAATATCGTGTATTGTAAGGGTATTCGTTGATGTTTGTTGTGTTGTTATTTCTTCGTCAAAAGATCTTCTCTCTCGATATAGAAGATCTCATAATTTGACACTACAGGTCTCTCTCTGTCTCTCTCTCCTATATTCCTTTTCTCTCGTCTGTGTTAGGACTAGTAGCAATGCAGCAATAGACAGATAACAGCTGTTAGACGAGAGATATGTGCCTGATCTGATCTTTGCAACCAATCTATGCGAATCATCTTGATTATTGCTGTATTATTTGAAGGAATAAAGAGGATTAATTAGTATTGATTTGTTTTGAATAAACTATGAGTATCATCGTTCTATTCCTTTAAGATTGATTGATTGTTTGATTGATTGATTGATCGTGATTGATTACCCTTTGACTGTATTGTGTATTGAAGAATGAAAGCTTCTCCCTCCCTGAATGATCCGATCCAATCCCTTACTGTTGGTTTCTTCCAACAGCTTCCAATCGATATCTACTCCATGCTCCAGCACTTCCTCTCTCACCGCGACTACCGCCGCTTCCTCAGCACGAGTCCTTCGATCTTCCATGAGATCAAGCGAAAGACGATCTATTATGACCTCACCCTCTCCTCCTCACTGAGATTCATCCGAGACGACGCCTTTCGTCAGAGTCTGCTGGGTCGCGTGGAGCAGAGGTCGCGTCAGGTGTCCATCCACCTCTCACTGGACTACTACGACATCAAGTCCCGCTACTTCTACCACTACATCGCCGGAGTACACACTGCGAATATCAAATGCTTTCGCTTCCAAAGCTTTCTGTCCTCGCTGCAGCACATCGCCATCCTCTTCCTGGAGAACGGCGTCGACGTCACTGTCTTCCCTCGCCTCGCTGCTCTAACGAGAGTGACGTTGCGAAGATTCGCGCAGCTGCAAGACATCACGTCATTGGCGCAGTGTGAAGACGTCCAACTCATCGCCTGTCCTCTGGTTAGAGACGTCACAGCCCTCGCTGACGTCACCTCACTGCTGTTTGAAGATTGTCCTTCCATCACTTCGCTGACGTCACTTGGACGACAACAGCGAGTGACGTTGATTCGATGTAGTGGGGTGACGTCAGTCTGTCCGCTGAGCTCTGTGAGGTACGTCACTGTGCAGCAGTGCTTCGGAGTGACGGACTTCGCCTCTCTGAGCTCTGACGTCATGCATTCCCTGCACCTCATACACTGCCCCAACATCATCGCACTCCCCGCCACGTCACGCCAGCTGCAAGAAGTGCGTATTCAGAATTGTCCGCAGATCGTGGACTACGCGGCGCTGACGTCATCCACCTCGTTGCTGCGTGTGCACATCTCCAACTCTTTCATCACCGCTGCTGACGTCAGTCTATCGGCCTGCCAGACAGTGAAGCTCGTTGGATGCCCGTATCTCGATGACGTCACAGCATTGGCTGACGTGTCAAAGCTCCACCTTGAGAAGTGCTGGAAGCTCTCTGACGTCAGTGCTCTGGGCAAGGTAGTGAACCTCACCCTCATAGACTGTCCGATGCTGACGTCACTCGTGGGTCTGGGTAGGGGCAACCATCGCATTGTCATCGCGCAGTGTCCCAACGTCATGGACTTCCAACCACTGCAGGCGATCCCTGACATACACCTCGTAGACTGCCCGCAGCCCATCGACGTCGCCTGTTTCTCCCTCGCGAGATCTCTGACGCTACAGGCCTGCCCTGACATCCTCTATCTGTCTCGCATCGCGTCGTTGTGTCCGTGTCTGCAGGTCCTCAGACTCATCGAGTGTCGCAACGTCAACGACCTGCACAACATGTGGCGAGTGCCTGTCATAGTGGTGCAGCACTGCCCCAACCTCATAGACTACCACACTGGTCCCTCCGCCTTCTACTACCAGAGTGACGCAGAGGACGACGAGTCAGAGGAAGGAGTGGACAGAGGGTGTATAGGGAGTGAGGAGGTGGGGATAGAGGTGAGGGAGTGGAGGGAGTGGCGGGTCAGTCCAAAGATTATCTATGAAGGATCTCCTTGTATTCACACAGTGACGATACTCCATCCTTCATCATAAGAAATTAGAAGCACTGATTGATGCTATTGATCTTTCTTTTTTATTTTAAAATAATTCATAATTATCTTTGATTGATATTACTACAACGCACTTCGAAATCAGACTAACTTTCTAAACTTTGTTATTTCGTGGTTTCTTATGATTTCTTTGTCCAGTGAGTTCGACAGTAATCATCATCATTAAGTATCATACTATTATCATACTATTATATACGATTATCATACTATGAGACCTACATTACCAAACACTTTTCCTTCAAAATAGAAGGATTTCTGTTGGAAAAAGAAAGGATTTCCTTGTGAGGGGTTTCATGTATTGATTTGAATAACGATTCAAAGACTCTTTCATGCAATAAAACTACACACCAGACCCAATACATTCCATCAAATCTACCCTCTATGAAACCTTATTCATCTTTAGAGTCTACTCTTGTGATCCTTTGTCTCCTGTTGAGATGTTTCACCACTCAATCGGCCTCACTCCTCGTTGGAGGCAATCCATCTAAGTCATCCATCAACCTCAAAGGACTCTCCTTCGACGTACAACCAGTAGAAGGGAATCTAACAAGAATCTTTGGCAAGGGATTGTCGGTGGAGGTGGAGAGGACTGACATCAGGACTAGCTTCGGCACCTACTCCTTCGCCTCCTCTGGCATAGAGTTCAGGAAGAACGAGGCGAAGTGGCAGCAACAATGGTTCGAAGAACGTATGGAGCTAAAGAAGAATGATATGAGTCTCTTGCAGGTGACGGCATCTGATCGTCTGAAGAGGTTTGACTGGGCCTTCCACGGCCACGGCTTCTTCTCTGACATCACACTAGAGGCGGGACTCGGCGACCGCCGCATGCCAGGCACTGAGAGCAAGGATAAGCCTATCACTGGGGTGGCGAAGGCTCTCATGGGCTTCTGTCAGGCTGAGCGACGGGCGCTGGGCAGAGATGACGCGGTCTGCCAACGCCCCGACTACTACAACTCCCAGTACTCCCTCATACAGCTCATAGAGTACATCAGCAAGACACAGCTCAGTGTCGTGGGCCATCAAGCTGAGGTGTTGCAGAAGCTGATGAAGGGCTCTGGCGGAGGGAGCGAGGGCATGGGTGGCGTCACTGCCCAGCAGTTCTACACGGTGTCCAACCAGAGCCAATCCACTGTACAGCGAGTGACGTCTCTGGCAGAGACAGTGGAAGGGTTTGGCAAGCAGACGAGGGATACGTCAGCGCAGTTAGAGGCGCTGGTGACGTCATGGAAGGACAGCCAGCGACAGCTAGACGACAAGCTACGTCAGCACTCCGCTTCTATCGAGAGCCTCGGAGATCGCCTCTATCGAGAGAAGATAGAATCGCTGACGAAGGACGTCACAAGATTGAGCACTGATGTCACAGGCATGGCGAAAGAGTGGAAGGAGGTGTCTGCGGAGGTGACGTCAGGTCTTCCAAAGAAGATGACGTCATTGTGCTCTAATCTCCTCGACACCTCCTTATCACAATACAACGAGACTCAACGACGTCAGCGCGAGCAGGAGGTGCAGGCGCAGACACTGCTCATGCACTCCCTCGTCCACCGCCTCTCTGATGACGTCGACCGCAACGTCAGTGCTCTCAGCGAGGAGGTGAAAGAGGCAGTGCGTCAGAGCAGAGCTCTTGCTGACGTCGCTCTCCCTGCCCTCAACACCTCTCTACTCTCTCTTCATAGCCTCGTGAAGGAGGTGTATCATGCTGACGTCATCGCACGCCTCGGGCAATTGGGGCAAGGCTTGTCCGCCGACATCCAAGCGACTGAGAAGAAAGCCTTGCTGACGTCAGAGGCTGTGGATCTCCGTCTGAACGAGTCAGTGCTGACGTGGCGTCGCTCGCTCACAGAGATGACCGAACAGACCGATCGAACGATCGTCCAGCTGAGACAAGACATGTCCCGCTTCCAGGATTATTTATATAATACGACACTGGCTGACCTCGTTCAGAACATCACACGACTGTGGCGAGAGGAGAAGGATCTGACGTCAGGTCTGATCAACAACATCAGCATTGCGATCGCTAATTCGAACTCGATCTTCGCCAAGGCCATCCATGATGTCAACCAGAGCGCCGTCGGAAGACTGGCGGACTTTATCAGCGGCGATTATTCCGTCGACAAAAACACTACATCACACCTCCTCGCTAGCCTAAACCAGCGACTCAACCACTCCCTCAATGAGGTGGCGAAGAAGGTCGATAGTGACTTACACCACCTCAAAGAAGAGCAAAGCAGTGCACTGGCCCTCGCCCAGAGCGAGTGGCAGACAGCCCTTGATCACCGCACCAACCTCCTCAACCACTCCCTCAACTCCTTCCAGCAAGAGGCACTGGAGATCCTCGAGAGCCACTTCGACCAGATCTCGTCACTAAACCTGTCTATCTCGAACACCGCTTCGTCTCTGACGCAGCGCCTTGAGAGCCATGCGAGCCACGTCACCGACACCCTCGATAAAGCAGAGAAGACATGGCAGGGGCAAGTCACCGCCCTGAACCACTCCCTCGCCGCCTCTCAGGCAGCGCAGTCAGCGCACCTGACGCAGCAGCTGCAAACCCTCACTCTCTCGATAGAGCAGCACGCGGCGATCACAGCCCAGCATCTCGATACAAGAGACAGTCTGTTACAAGAGAAACACGAGAGACTGAACCACTCCCTCGTCTCCTCCTTCCAGCAGCTAGAGAGAGTGACGTCAGAGACCCTCGTTCAAGCCAATGCCAGTATAGCCAAGCAACAAGTCCAGCTAACGTCACAGATGACCTCTCTAAACCAGAGTCTTCTCTCGATGCAGCAGACCTTCCAAGACTCTCTCCAGGCAAGTGTCAGTCGCTCGTTAGAGAAGTCAGAGCAGGCGATGGAGACTCAGCGACACCTCCTTACACAGGCGATGACGCACGAGCGAGAGATGCGAGAGACCGTCGTCGCGCAATTAGGCGCTGCCAGTAAACAGTGGCAGGAAGAACACTCCTCTCGATATAACATCCTAACAACACAGCAGCTGCCAGCACTGCAGACGATGATGTCAGAGCAGGCGGAGAAGCTGGCAGTGACACAGCAGCAGCTCTCCCTGCAGTCGCAGTCCCTGCACCTCTCTCTTAACAAGAGCGACGAGCTAGGCGTCTCACTCAGAGCCACTACTGAGGAAGTGCGTGGATTGAGTCAGCGTCTCAGTGAGGTAGAGGTGCGTACGTCAGGCGAGGAGGAAGCGCTGCGAAGAGATGTCGTCAGACTGCAGAGAGAGCTAGCAGAGGACACGAGGCCTGCTCTCGCTACAGTGCAATCGTCGCTCCTCGCTCTACAGGGCAACGTCAGTGCAGTGTCAGCGCGTTATGAGGTGTTAGGTGAGCGACTGCACCTCCTCCAAGGAGGTGTAGTAGAGGAGCAGAGGAAGAGAATCGAGGCAGTCGAACTCTCGATACAGCAGACGAGAGAGCGTCAGGACCAGCGACTGTCTGACTTCATCGTGGGACAATACGCCGCTGACGTCAGACAGCTCAACAAAGATCGCGACGCCACCTCCCAAGAGGTGAAGGAGGTGTCGCTGGCTCTGAGTCAGGCGAGGAAGCAGAGTGACGAGGAGGTGCAGAGGCTGAAAGAGGAGGTGGCGAAGGAAGTGCAGCAGGCGACGCAGCGTCAGAGCGCAGTGGAGCAACGAGTGCTGACGTTAGAGCAAGAGAGCAGAGTGAGTCAGCGCCTCTTAGACCTCTTCATTCAGAAGCAATCGACAGAAGAGCGACGAAGCACTGACGTCAGCGAAGCTGTGAATGACGTCCTCAATAAGCAACAACAGCGCCTGTATGACGTCATCGCTCGACAAGAAGCGTTGATTCAGTCTCTGATGGATGAGAATCGTCAGCTGAAACAGTCTTTCGTCTCTCGACAAGAGTATGACGACCTCGCGAGACGCATGGATGCGATGCAACACCAACTACTACAACACGTCATACAACTACTCCCCACTACTACTACTACCCAACAACAACCATAACACTAGCCTCATACTAGGGTATTATTATGAACACTAAAATAACGTCAATCTTTTCTTAATTCTATTCAATTGAGTGACTCATGTTTCATCATTGATATATAGACGAATAGATAGCTCAGACTTGGCTCATAACTACTACTACTACTACTACTACTACTACTACTACTACTACTATTACTACTACTACTACTACTACTACTACTACTACTACTACTACTACTACTACTACT
>VFQN01008534.1_pt1 | contig 10325 bp, 4 predicted proteins | sample 3512371 | NCBI WGS metagenome assembly VFQN01 (sample SAMN10412370, study PRJNA504923) | tailings metagenome | isolation source: Replicate 2 from Balatoc abandoned mine | place: Philippines: Itogon, Benguet | collected 2017-08-28 | reverse complement strand
TGTGGTGTGCGCTGCGGCGCCCTGGACCCTGGGAGCTCCCCTGCCTGGACCTGCTCACAATTTTCGCGGCTGCCTTGGAGGGATTGTCTGTGTACCGCGTACAATTTCAATGGGAGATTGCATAGAAATCCTAATTTCGCTTACAACTTGGCCCCAAAAAATCCTAAGAACCGGCCTGGACGGCCGGAAAATCCGTAATATTGTATAAGACCGGAACGCTGACAGTCACGCAAGTACGATTGGTCCCAGCCAAGTGGCGCTCGGAATAGGTCCAGTGCATCTTGTCCGCCCATCACCCACTCCAGGTAAATCCATTTGCGTCAACAAGTATTTAACAACGCGGTATTTGGATCACCACATGCCAACGGCAGGCTTATGCAAGATGGCAACTTGGCAAGTCGTGGCGGCTGTGCTCCTGTGCACAGCTCCCATGCACACAACCACCATCCCACTCTCTTGGGCGCTGGAGTGCGCGGCGTTTGCATAGGCACTCCATCACCTTCAACACTCTTGTGCCATACCTTGCAACCAACACCAATACTCCTGAAAACCTACATCCCAGCCACACCGAGTCCAGTGCCTAATACTAAACCCTACCTCGCTGCTCACGCTCCTCCACAACGCCGCCCTCACACCTTGTACCTTGGCTTCACCCCCTCCAAGCCCTGCTGCAGCACCGCCTGCGTGAACCCCTCCTTGTCGTACACACACGTGCCGCCAGGTAGGTTCTCCTTGGCCCACCGCCGCTCCGAAGCCGCCCCCGTGCCCAGCACGAACGTGTCGTGCCGCACGTGCCTGTGGTCGCTCAGCACCTCCGCTCCTGCCAACTTCGCCACCAGGGCCAGGCCGCACAGCACGCCAGCAGGAGCGGCGGCTGCCATGCCAGCAGCCCCGGCGCTGGTGCGCCTGCCGCCGCCGCCGCCGCCGCCGCCGCCGCCGCCCTTGGCCCTGCCGCCGCCGCCGACGCCGCTGGCGCTGCCGGCGGCTGGGCCGGTGCTTGCGGATAGCTTTGCGTCCTCCTCCGCGCGCTCCTTGGTGACCCAGAACGTGTGGCCTGAGGTGTGGTACAGTAGCAGCCCGAAACCAATTAGGTGACGATACACGGGTGAATGGGCTTTCATACACACTTAAAGGGACTACCGGCATCGGTCAGGCGTGATTATCGAAAACGCTGGTAGGCCCGGGAGTACAGGGTAACGCTAAGCAGTACTGCGTATTTTCAAGGTATGCCGTACAGTGTTCAAGCAACGACTGGCATCAATCTACAAGTGCACCAACGGACTGCAGCACAACGTGACATTACAGTCGACCTTGCCCGTCACGCATGTACCGGCCACCGCCTCAGGGCGCCCCACTCCATCCACCCACCTTGCAGGAAGGGCCCATGCTCCCGGTGTGCCACGTGTGCGCCCCACACGCTGAACTTCTTCGCCCGCTCCTCCTTGTTGTCCGTGGCGGCGTGCTGCTCGGCCGGCGGCAGCCAGCGGCCCGCATCCGCGCACGCGCGCAGCCAGGACGCATCCAGCAGCGGCCGTCCAGACGCCAACGCTGCCAGCACCTTCATGCTGGGCTTGAAGTTGTTGCTTGGCATGAGCAGGTGGGTAAACTCGCCGTGGTCGGCGCGGGCCTCGTCTGCGACAAGGCCTTTGAGCTGCGCCACCATGGCCGCAAACTGCTTGCGGTCGCGCTCAGAGAAGTTGCGCGAGATGGACACGACCACCTGTCCCGTCGGTGCAGCGGTGGGGCTGTGGGAGGGTGGCGGCGGGGAAGCGGCGGCGGCGGCGTCCGGAGCGCGACGGGAGCTGGTGCGGCGGGTGACGGAAGACGGCGGGGCCGGCGGCGGAGGCGCGTCGGCGGCGGCAGAGGGAGAGGCTTGCTGGTAGCGGGGGCTGACGGCGGCGGCGCCGTCGCCGTCGCCGTCACCGTTGTGCGGTACGGCGATGTGCGGGACGGCGGCGCCCCGGCGGCGCTTGCCGGTGGTCGCGGGCGCGGGCGGTGGCATTGCCGCCTGTGGCTGCTGATTCTGCGTGTCCAGGTCTGGGTGTGGCGGCTTGGGTGCGGTAGGTGAGCACGGTTGGGCGTCCGGGTCAGCAGGTGAGGCACCGGTTGCGGGACCGGCCTGCTCTCCCGGCTGGGCTTGCGCGGCGGGACCCTTGCCACCCTTCCGGCCCTTCGGCGCTTTGGGCGGCTTCGGCGTCTTGGCAGCTGCACCGGCGGTGGTGGTTGCGATAGCGGGTTCCTCCACCCGCACAGGGCTCACCGCGCTTGCCGGGGCTGCGGCCAGCGGAACCTTCGCTACTGCCTCTGAAGTGGCCCCATCGTTACCGACCGACCCACCACCCGGCAGCACTGCCTCGTCTGGCCCCTCGCCACCGTCTGAGGCGGCAAGGGCTGTCTCCTGCTGCTGCTGCGGCTGTGGTAGCACCGCTTGGGGGTGGGTGTCCTGGCCTTGGCGCTCTTCCGCGTTCTGTTCGTCAGCTGTGCCGCCGTCATCGCTGGTGCCCCTACCCCGTCGGTTGCGCCCCTCCACGGTCGTCGCGGCCCCCTCAGCCGGCTCCACGGCTCCCGCAGCTCCTGCGCCACGCACCGGCCCTCCGACTGCCGCCTTGCCTCCGGCAACTCCAACCCCCTGAACTTGCCGGCCCTTATGCCGTTTGGCAGGACGGTCAACCAGGTCACCTGGCGTGTCGTTGTTGGTCCCCATACCAGCAACAGCTTCCCCCTCGGCCGCGTCCCAGCTGTCTGCAACGCGTTTACTCCCGACTCGGTCCCTGATCCCGTCTTGCTGCTGCGGTTGCAACTGCTGTTGCTGCTGTTCCTGCATGTCAGCCACCGGGCCCTGCAACTGCCCCGACTGCGGCTCACCGCCTTCCTGCGGGCCACCACCCTGGCCTGCCTCCTCGGCTCTTGCGTCTGTACCACCCACTGGTACCCCCGCAGCTGCTGCAGCAGCAGGCCCTTCAGGCTCTCCCGATGGCCCCGGCGGGGATAGCTGCTGCTCCCCAGCGCCATCCATCCCCTGCTTGGTGCTCTCCACAGCCTGATCCAGAGCCGGAACGATTGTCACCGCAGGCGGAGACCTGCCACCGTTGCTCTCAGGTGCAACAGAAGAGGCCTTCAGGCCGCCCTCCAGGAGCGGCACGCCACTGCCTTGCCCCTTTCCTGCCACAGCCGCAGCTCCTTCCGACCCCGAGCCCCCAAGGAGCTCCTTTGGCGCACTCGTGTCATGCGCCGCGGCCTTTGCTGCACCTACGATGGCTGAGGCAGCATCCTGCGTGGGTGGTACGGCGGCAGGTGGCGCTGCTGGCGGTACTGTGGGCGCTGTGGGCGGCGGTGAGGGACCCGACCCGCCGCGAGGTGCCGGCGAGGGGTCGCGGCTGCCCCGCCGCGCCCGCTTGGCCAGCGGGATGTCCTCCACCCCGTCGTCGCCCCCGCCAGTGTTGACGCCGGCCCCGGCCCCACCACCGCCGCTGCCCCTGCCCTGGTCCCTGACAGCGCCGTCAGCGCTGGTGCGCTTGGCGCCCCGTGCTCGCCCTCCCGCAGCAGCAGCTGACGCAGGTGGCCCTCTACACTCCCCGCCCCCATCGGCGCCGTCCGCGCTGCCGTCCGCGCTTGTGCGTTTCGCTCCCTTCCCTCGTCCACCGTTCGAGCCCGCCCTGCCGCCGTTACCGCCGCCTGCTGTAGCTGCCTTGCCGCGGCCCCTGGCCCTGCCCCTGCCCCTCGCGCCCGCCGGCTCCCAGTCCGTGTCCTTGCCTGCACCGCGGCCTACCCCGCGCCCACGCCCCCGACCACGACCGCGGCTGCCTGCATGGGGGCCTAGGTTGTGCTCCTCTGGAATAAAGTCCGCATCGTCCGCATCCTCCTCTTCATCATCAAACCGCTGCCCTGCAGGTAGGTCGCCGCGGCCCGCCTCCGCCAGCGCCTCAGCCGCACCCAAGCGGTGCTGCTCCTCTGAGCCCTGGACACGTGTAGCGGCCAGGACGTTCAAACGTAAGACGGGGCACTAGGGGCTCGAGTACGGGGCCGCGACAGGCAACTGGAGCAATGGACGTGTGACGGGGTGAAACCTTACCCCCGGAATGTCTATTGTATTGAGTTTCCGCACCCACCGTGATGAAGGTTCCTCCGCCCGGAGCGCTCGAGTCCGCTAGCAGTCCGAGTGCATCGGCCGCCGCCTGTGGGCAGCGAGCGTAGCGGGCGACTACGATTAGGACATGTTGAAAGCGTGCACACAGAAGGCCAGGGGATGCGATATGGCCCCACCGCTGTTGCATGAAGGACCATAGCCGCCTGGCTCACGTCATGCAACCATCAGCAGCATCAAGCCCTTTCACCAAGCTGCGCATGTGCCACAACAGTGCAAAGGTGCCGTGCACTTCCCACCTGTGTAGCTGCTCCCGGCAGGAAGGAGCGCGTGGAGCCCGAGGGGCTGCCCCATGGCGCCGCCCCGCCCGACCCCGCCGGAGCACCGGCGGGCGAGGCGGCAGGTGGTGCAGCGGCACCACCGCCTTGGCCGCCGCTGCTTCCCTTCATTTGCACCACCGGGGACGACGGAGAGGGCGCCTCGGGTATGGCGAATGCGACCGCCCTCCTAGGCGCAGGCTTCAACTCTGGCGGCTCGCCAGGCGACGCGTGCAGCGGCTCGGGTGCTGGAGGGCATACAGCAGGCGGAGGTTGCCCTTTGTGCTGGTCATCTACGTGCGGTTCCGGGCGACGGTCTTGGTGTATCTGCGCTTCGCCGGCTGCTTCGCTCGTGGGGCTTGCAACGCGCTCGTTAGAGGGCCGTCTCGCACCCAGCGGCGGCAAGCGAGCCTGGCCCTCCGCAACGCCCCCATGTGCCCCCCCAAACGGCCCTGGCGACGGCCGCCTGACCACGCCCCGGCCTTGGGCCATCAAGTCCGCCTCAGCTAGCTCCCTTGGTGGGTGGCCGTCCCCACTCCACGACACACGCCTGCTTGTGCCGCCACCGCCGCCGCCGCCAGCAGCCTCCGCGCCAAAGGCCCCGCTCCCCCGCCGCTCCAGAACACCCTCGACCATGTCGGCTGACGCGCCGCCCGCCGCCATCGCCGCCGCCACCGCCGCCGCCAGCTCGTCGTCCTGCGTCATGACGGGCATGGAGAACGTCTCCGCCGCCGCCAGCGCAAGCGCCGACGGCCGCCGCTGCCGCTTGCCGTCGAGCAGCACCTGCGGCCCGAGGGCAGCAGCAGCAGCAGCGGCAGCGGCGGCGGCAGCGGCTCCCCTGGCTGGGGAAGGGTCCCGGCTGCGGCGGCCACCCTTCGCGACAGGTGCCGACGGCGGCAGTGGCGGCGGCGGCGGCAGCGGCGCAGTGGGGCTTACCGTGCCGTGGCCATGCGGTGCAGCGGTGGCATGTCCCCTGGCTGGAGAGGGATCCCGACTGCGGCGGCCGCCCTTTGCGGCAGGTGCCGACGGCGGCGGCGGTGGCAGCGGCGCGGTGAGGCTTGTAGAGCTGCCGCCATCTCGCGCGGCGGCTGCAGGCACAGCAGCGCCGGGGCCGGAGGGACCAGGCGCTCCGTTGGGCTGCTCGGGCGGGAGGGCAGCGGCGTCGGTGGCCCTCCCCAAGGCTGCCCGCAAGCCAAGCAGCTTGATGCGTGGCCGAGGGGGCGCTGGGGCGGAAGGAGCAACCATGGGAGCTGCTGTGGCATCAGGGGCGCCAGCAGCCTGCTCTGGCTGTTGCGGCGCCGGCGCTGGTGCGTGCAGCGGCACGTGTGGCACCCCTTGCTGCTCCTGCTGCGGCTGCTGCGGCTGCAGCGGCTGCGGCGGCTGCGGCGGCTGCCCCTGCCCTTGCCCGTGCTCTTGGCCCTCCTGCTCGCCGTGCTGAGCCGCTTGTGGCAGGTGTCCTAGGGGCACGCCACCGCCCACCACCGGCACCTGCTCGACCCCGGGCAGTGGCACAGCTCCAAGCATGGCTCCCCACAGCGGTGGCTGGGAGCTGCACGTCTCCGCCAGCGACCCCGTGCCCCCTATGAGCGACACCAGGTTGCCCACGCGGGCAGCTGCCGCCCCAAGGTCCATCAGGCCCCCGCCCACGCCCATGCTGGCATCCGCAGAGGAGCCGGTGCCCACTGCGGGGCCGGGTAGGCTGCCGACGGCGCCAGGGGCACTGCCATCAGTGCCGTGGCTGCCGCGTGAGGGGTGGGAAGGGCCTGCAAGCAGCGGCGCAGGGGAATGGACGACAGATGGCCCAGCGGTACCTTGCTCCACGGGTTCTTGGGGGAGCACGTTGGCGGTGAGGGGAACCGAGGGGTGAGGAGGTGCAGTGTCGCTGGGGGCAGCGCCGGCAGCCTGAGTCTCAGCCGCGGCGGCTGCAGCTGCGTCAGTATCTGTGTCCGTTGGCGCCGACTGGCCGAGCATATCGTGGGCCGCTGCCGCAATGGAGGCAGGGCGGTCTTCCGGAGGACCGCTGATCGGCTGCGTGGCTTGGAGCAGAGGCTGACTACGGCCGCTGCGGGCGTTTCGAGGGGCGGGTTCAGCAGCCGCGGCTGTAGGCACAGGCAGCGATGGCGGCGGCTGCAATGCTGAGGGGTGCGAGACGGCCTGCTCCGCCACTGGAGCGCTGGTGGAAGGCGCCTGGACCGTGGCCGTCCCGCCAACACGGGGTGCCGCTCCTGCGGCAGCAATCAAATTGGGATGCGGATTGAGGACTCCTCCCTCCGCTGTCGTGCCCGCGCGCACTGCCGCTCCTGCGTGGGCGTCCTGGCTGGGGGTTGCGGACAGCAGCAGCGTCCACACGGCCCGCCTGGCCGCGTCCCCCGTGGCCATCGCGTCTGCCCCGTCGGGATCGCCCCGCCCCAGCTCCTGACTCCCAACCGCTTGCCGCTCAGCCGCGACACCTTGCTGCTGCACCTGTTGCTGCCCTGGCTGCTGTGGCTGCCCGTCTTCCTCCCTGAGTGTTTCGTGAAGCGACGTTTGCTCTGTGGGCGGTTGGGGCCCTGGCCCTGGTGGCGCTGCCGCCGCCGCTGCCAGCTCCCCGCCCCACATCCCCAGGCCCATGTCGGCCCCTAGCCCGCCGGACCCCAACACAAGGGTGGGAGGCAGGTTGTTGGCAGCCAGGGGTGCGGCAGCTGCACCAGCAGCTGCTGCTGTGAGGCTGTCTCCCGCCTGAGGGTCGGCATCTGTTGGAGAATGGCGCGCACGCTCCGAGGCGGTGGTGGCCTTGGGCACCGCTGCCGCAGCAACAGCGGCTAGCAGGGCTTCAGGGTCTGGGGCCCCACGTGCAGGGCTGCGTGCGGCCCCTCCGCTCCCTAGCTCCGGCGAGGGAGGCGCCGTGACATCCTCCTCCTCTGCCCGCGCAATCGCCCTGTGATTCGCCGCTCCTGCTCCCACTCCCTGTTCCTCTGCCCCCTGGCCGTCCTCACTTAGTGCGCCGCGAGGTGCACGGGCGGGGACGCTTTGCGCCTCTCCTTGTGCAACACCCTCCTGCTGTCCCTCCGCCTCAAGTTGCTGCCCTACTGGCTGTGACTGCTGGGAGACCTCTTTGTTCCCCGCCTGCTCAACCCTCTCCCCCCGAACGCCTGGCAAAGGCTCGAGCTCCGCACTGGCGGGCGGCTGCGTTGCGTCCTCATCCGTGTCGCCAGCAGCTGTGCCCTGGTCGCCTGCTGTTTCCGCAATCCCACTTGGGCCTCCTGGCCCAAGCCGATCCCCCTCCTGCTGCTGTGGCTGTGGCTGTTGCGCCTGCAGCGGTGGCAACTCAGCGACGGGTTGGGGCTGTGGCTGCGGCTGCGGTTGTGTACCGGGCACGCCAGCGGCCTGCAAGAGAGCTGCGCGAGGGCTGCAAGTGCTTACTGGTTGTGCCGCTGCCGCAGCGCCTGGGCTGGCCGCAGCCTGCGTGGACGCGAGGGGAGGCGGCTGGTGTGGGGCGCGTTGGGGGGTGGTGACGGCGGCCGGCGGCTGGGGCCGGGCAGCGGCAGGTGGGGATGAGCTTGTGCGCCCTAGGGCTGGCGCGGAGGCGGAGGCGGTCCACGCACCCAGGGAGCGGGAGAAAGGGGCAAAACGCTGCCTGGGAGGACTGGTCTCCTGACGGGGAGGAGGCTGTTCTTGCGGTGGGGACGGAGCGGGTTGGTGGGCAGCGGGTGAGTGCGGCTCGCCGTGTTTGTTGTCTGCGTGCAGGGGCCGCTGCTGTTGCAACGACCGTGGCGGTTGTGGTGAAGTAGGCTCGCCGGCAGCCGGTGCGGTCTGCGCGCCGCCAGGCACTGCGGGGCTTGGTGCAACCATTCCTGGGGGAAGCATGGCGCCTTGCTGGCTCCCCTCCTGCTGTGGATGTCCTTGCTGGCTCCCCTGCGCCAGGCCCCGCCCTTGCCCCTGCTGCTGTAAGTGGCCCTGCTGGCTGCCCTGCGCCAGCCCCCGCCCCTGCACCTGCACCTGCTGCTGGCTGGGCTGCAGGTCCCGCGGCTGCGCACCACCGCCGCAGCTACCGCCGTCAGCGCTACCGGATGAGCCGTGTGTGCCGCGAAGCAGCTGCCTACGACCAGTTTTAACGAGGGATAGTCACTGCTTGCCGGCTTTTGGGGGCAGGATACTCCTGTCACGAGCAAGGAGCGCTCAGCCATGTGCACCGGACATGCATATTGTTTGTCCAGTTGACCAAGGTACTGCAGGAGAAAACAGGAAGGTCAGAGGCAATTTTGTCAGCCATCCACTTACCCGGATCCGTAGTGAACGTCGTCCATGCTGTCCGGCTCATCCCACCAACCCCCAGGCATCGACGCACCCCCCGCAGGTGCCGTGCCGTCCGGGCCTGCTGCCACGGCACCGCCTGCACTGCCTGTCGCGCCCGCCTCCACAGCCGTCGGGGCCGCCTGCTGCCGAGCGCCCTGCTGCGTGTGCTGCGTCCCCTCCGGCGTCTCCGACACCCCAGACTCGGACGTGCCACTGCTCCCGAGCGACAGGTACTGCTGCTGCATCTGCCCCTGCACGTGAACCTGCCCCGCTCCAAACACCCCTTGCTGCTGCTGCTGCTGCTGCTGCTGTTGCAACCGCAAGGCTTCCAGCAGCAAAGCTTGAGGCAAAGGCGGGACAGGAAGTTGCAGCGGTGCCGGGAGCTGCTCCCCAGCAGGGCCCACGCCCAACCCTTGCTCCACAGCAGCCAAGTGGGGCGGTGGCATAAGCCCAGGCACGCTTGCGAGAGCTGCCGCCTGCGGTGGCAGGACACCCAGGATACCACCGACGCCGCCCAGGGGCAGCGGCAGCGGCAGCGGCATGTGTGCGACAGCCAGGCCTGCAGCTACGGCCGTGGTAGCGGCAGAGGCATTGTCGGTTGCGACCGCCGGCCCCGCGCCGCCCGGCGGCGCGCCCAGCAGGGTGAGGCCCCCCGGTCCCGCCACCGCAGGCAGGGACACCAGCTGCCCCCCTGGGACCATCACAACTACCTGCACCATGGGCGACACACCCTGATGCTCCTGCTCCACAGCCACACCGGCTCCAGCCCCAGCCGCCGATCCCGGCTCTCCCGTGTCTCCGACTACAGCAGCCGCGGCACCCGCGGTATCAGCAGCGGGCTGCAGTGCCCCCCAATCCGCCACTTCCTGCGTGGGCGGCACGGAGACCCGCCCAGGCACCTGTGTCCCGCCTCCAAATACCTTCGCACCCTCCAGCCCACGCCCGTCCAGAGCCGCCCCAAGCCCCGCCCCAGCAGTGGCAGCCGACGCCACCGCCGGCCCGCCAACCTCCTGCTGCTCTACCGGCCCCGGCTCCTGCCCCGCCTCCTGCCCTTGCTGCCCCCGGCCCTGCTGCTCCTGCCCCTGCTGCTCCTGGCCTGGCTGCTCCTGGCCCGGCTGCTCCTGGCCCGGCTGCTCCTGGCCCGGCTGCTCCTGGCCCTGCCCCTGCTGCTCCTGGCCCGGCTGCTCCTGGCCCTGCCGCTGCTGCTCGTACGCCTCCCCAAACACCACGCTGCACTCCAGCAGCCCCAGCCGCAGACGGTCCCCTGGCTCCAGCGCGTACCGCACCCCCCGCCGCAGCTCCAGCGGCCGCCTGCGGGCGTCGGGTCCGCCCCCGGCCCCATGGCGCAGCAGCTCGCTGCGGTTGGTGGCCCGGTCGCACACCTCCACGGTGCACACGTCGCCGCCGTCCTCCAGCACCAGGTGCGCGTGGGGCACGGACACACTGGGGTGGGACACGAAGAGGCCTGAGGGGTGTAGCAGGCAGTTGAGGGTGGAGAAGTACAATGTCGGGGCATAGGAAGGAGGATGGGGGCCAATAATAATAATGAGGGGGGGCGGTATCTGATGGTCACGGACAAGCCCCTACGGCCGCGCAGCTGCGCGGGTCCGATCAGGGCAGGCGTGCGCAGGCGTGACATTCCCCGTCAC
>VFQN01008533.1_pt1 | contig 10326 bp, 8 predicted proteins | sample 3512371 | NCBI WGS metagenome assembly VFQN01 (sample SAMN10412370, study PRJNA504923) | tailings metagenome | isolation source: Replicate 2 from Balatoc abandoned mine | place: Philippines: Itogon, Benguet | collected 2017-08-28 | reverse complement strand
ATACTGATTATCTTCTTGGATATTAAGGACTAACATGGCAAAGTAACGTTTATTGTCGTGCCCGTGCCCTGCAAAACTCAAGGAGAATAAAAAAATCTGCAGGTAAATAAGTGCTTTTTTCATGCTTCCAGTTCTTTTCAAAAATGAGTAAAAATTTTTACGAAGTCTCAAAGAGGGTAAGCATGCAGGTAGAAATCGCAGTACAGGATTCTTCTTAAATTAACGATAATGGGAGCACTATGTTATCTAAGGAAGGTTTCTACAATTCAGTTTTTTGCTTTACTGGGTCATCTAATACTACCGAAGCAAAAATAATAGAGCCCTCTGTATATCAAGTTTAAAACAATGATGACCTATTTTACGCCCACCAATACGAATTTTATTAAGCACAAATCGACATACATAAACGCAAATTATATTCCTTCATAGATTTTAAATTTTTTAGTTTGCCTCACCAATCTAAACCGATAAGCTGGAAACTGATTTTCTAACGTGGGATTGGTCGGAATTTGTTGATAGGCTTCGTGCACAAACGCGTATATTTTACCCGCTTTCCCGTCGTATTTTTCGGCCAAAAAACCACACCCTTTGGCAAATTTGAGATCAATACTCCCCACCAATTTCCGCGCCTTTTGCGCATCTACGTTGAGGGAACCCGAAGTAAAATAGAGGATATTTTCTGGTTTGTCAACGGCATGGATAAACGCCAAATCCTGCTCGTCGGCATGTCTCAATGCAAAACCTGAGCTTCCCGTCGCTGATTCATTGCGGATTTCAACTTTTTTGAGGATAAACGTAGAAAGCCCATAACCACTGTTCAAAATAATTAATATTCCAAGTACCCATTTAGCAGAAACCTGCGACCGACGCGACGCCCGCAACAACAACGGCAAAAACAAATAAGCCACCACTTTGGTATGGCGATATTCTACCGAAATTTCAGCGCCTTTGTTGTAGAGTAACAAAAATATGCCACAATAAACCAGATAAAAACCTAAAAACAGCCAGCGGGCTTCGTCATGTCCCGATTGTTTCATTACCCATATTAAGCCCAGAAAACTAACCGCCATCAGGGAATAATATAGGCTGTGCCCCCATTCAGGAAAATCCGTGCGGTTCAGTAACTGAGGGTATATTTCGGCAATACTGAACCAGTGCGTAAGTGGATAGGTAAGGGTTTCAAACGACGTCCACGAAATGTTAAACGGTTGGTTGGTACTCGTGATGGGGCTCGTTCCGAGGTTGATAAATCCCAACTGAGTAAGGGCCAAATAAAAAACCATGCACAATCCCATGGCCAAAGCCGTCCAAAAAGCAGGTATAAAGAGTTTTTTTTGCTTTCTAAAATCATTCAAGAAAGCAATGCCCGCACAACCACACAAGGCAGCTAAGCCGATGGTATAAGCCGTTTTTAAGAAGAAAGAGAGCAATGACAAAACCAACAGCCCACTAAAAAGGACAAAAGGTTGGCGTCGATATTTTAATAAACACCAAATAGTCCAAGGCTGACTTCCAAAAAGGAGCAATTCACCCCCAGTATAATTGAGAAAGTTGATGGTAAATAACCGAGAAGTAGCAATAAAAAATAGCCCGAGCGCAATGGTTGTTTTATCAAATTCCAACCACTGATATACAAAATACCAACCCATTAACCCCGCTACTGAAAAAGCCAGCGTTATCCACAAACTTGCCATTCCAGGCGAAATATTCAGCAATTCGCTCAGCGCCCCTGGCACCATATACTGACCAGGGCTCCACCACGTCAAAAACAAGGATTGATTTTGAGCAATATTTTCAGGAGACGGTATTAAAAGTGTATTGAATTGGCCCGTACTCAGCATATCATTCCAAACAGCTAGACCAAAACCCGGATCTTCTCCCAGCACTAACGGAACCCAATACCCAGCTATTGTCATCAACAACAATACCCCGATTACTAAAGAACGACGCGTAAGTATTTTCTCAATCAAAGCCATGAAACAATCTTAAACTTAACTTATGCGGGTTGAGGTTGTAAGGTACTTTTGGCTTTTTGTGTTGAATAAACGCCGAAAAAACGGATAAACATTACATACACCAACCACATACTGAGATCCTGTGGGCGTGCTCCCGAGAACAGAGCAATAAGAACAATGATTGAAAAATAAGCCAGAAACAAAGACAAATCGTTGGCAGGCCTGAAAAATTGCTGAAGGGCCGTAAAACCCATTACCACAAAGAAACTATTAAACAGAATAAAACCCAATATACCCTGATTTACAAGCGCTTCGATGGCGGGCACATCAAAAAACTGGGCTTTGTAGCCTTCCCCAAATAGGATAGTCCCGAGAGAGCCCTCTCCCAGAAAAACCTCAAAAACGTATTTAAAACTATACACCCTGTTGACCGAAGAGTGGTCAATTGATGCCGTTTTTTGGTCTACTTCAACGCCCGTAACGGTATAAATAACACTCCCGAAGCGCGACATAAAAGTGTTAAAATACACCCCTAGCGCATACGACGCAAACTGAAACTGCGAAAGTAAAAACGCGACAATTCCGTACACTACGGCGGCAATAGCCAACACACGCGGCTTAAATATAGAGACCACCATACCGCGACCGTGCAACGTAACATAAATGAGAATCATGACACCTAAGCCAATCAAACTCATGTTGGTCCGGGCCAGAATTAAGACTCCAACGGAAAAAATAGCAATTAAGAAATAACAGATTTTGAAAATCCAGTTTTTGGTACGCCCTGCCACCAACAATGCCGAAAGAATAGAACACAACGCATTATTTGCATAGGCTTGGGGGTTACTATTTTGGGTATTGGCCGCAAATTTAATGGCTGCACGCTCCCCAAACGTCCAGTGAGGGTCTTTCGTCAAACTGTATAGAAGGCCAATACTCGCTACTAGTGTATAAAAGACCATGACTTTCAGCACAATATTTGTCTTATCATTGGGATAATACATGGACGCAAAAAGAAACACAACGGGTATGATGTAAGTCAATGTTTCTCGTAGTCTTTCTGGCGAACCCGCCGGACTAGGGTAATATTTCCAATACACCCATCCCAACACCAAAAAGCTAAACCAACAAACAAAAAGCGTTTGGTTAGGCAAAAATACAGTTCGGAAAATATTCAGAGGCATTAGCAATGCCAACCCAACTGCCCAATACAATATAGTAAACGTACTTCCCTGAGGTCCAATACCGAAACCATCCCGAACGATAAAAACAATCGGATATGCGTTCCAAAGCATGTTAATCCCAAGCGCCTGGCGATAGTATTTTAATTCCTCCCACATTGTTCCGTCACTTATTTGAATAATCCATATCTAAAAATGCAGTAAATAGCCCGAAAGCCATCCTTCCAGTTGATTTTCTTGCCTTCTGCATAGGTTCGGCCATAATACGAAACGCCCACTTCGTAGATTCGTATGTTGGGTATTTTCGAAATTTTGGCGGTTACTTCTGGCTCAAAACCAAACCGTTTCTCGTTTAATTCAAGCCCCTGAATCAAGTCAATTCTGAAAAGCTTGTAGCAGGTTTCCATGTCCGTCAAATTCAAATTGCTGAACATATTGCTCAAGAACGTCAGAATTTTGTTTCCGATTGAATGCCAGAAAAATAAAATTCGGTGCGCTTTACCACCCATAAAACGTGAACCATATACCACGTCGGCGTGGCCATCTACGATGGGTTGTAATAAAATATTAAATTCTTTGGGGTCATATTCTAAGTCAGCATCCTGAATAACGACATAATTGCCCTGTGCCTTGCGAATCCCCGTATGTAAGGCGGCACCCTTTCCTTGGTTTACTTCATGCTTAAAATAAGAAACCTCCACACTGGGATTCATTGCCTTGAAGGCAAAAATTTGTGCTTCTGTCTCATCTTTTGAGCAATCGTTTACCACGATAATCTCTTTCTCAAAACCACCAATCAACTCCACAGAGGCAACTGCATTCAAAACGGTTTGAATCGTTTTTTCTTCGTTATAAGCGGGAATTACAATGCTAAGTTTTAAACTCACGATTAATTATTTTAAATATTTTTGCACTGATTTAATAGTGTCTTCTACTCATTCTCAAGATACAGTCAGTCAACCTTCTAAGAGCGATAACGTAGTCGTAAATAGTTCAACGCTGGTTTTTCGACCAGATACGTAATCCCCACCGCTAGTACCAAAGCCCCCATCAACGCCACAAGGGCCGCTGGGATAAATTGCCAGCCTAGTTTGTCGCGCAGTAAAGTTACAACTCCATTCATAAAATAATGGTGAATTACGTAAAGGCTGTACGAAATTGTTCCCAAAAACCGCGTAATACGGTTATTAATCCACTCCAAACGTTGGCTTACGAACAAAAAGAAACTCCCAAAATAAAGCGTACTAACGGCAATATATTCGGGCCAGCTTAAAAACAAATTGCTCCGCCCCGTTTTTTCAAATAAGAATAACGTAAGGATATAAGCCAGCACAATGCCCCCAACACGCTGCAATCGGTAACCTTCAGTATAAATTTTATAGTAAAGAATACCCGCCCAAAAAAGTTGAAAATGATTAATCAACGGAAAGCTTTCACGAATAGAAGTATACAAAGAAGGATACGAAACACTGACCCACCCATGAACAATCGCCTGAATAACGACCAACGCAAACCCGTACCACTCAAGGTTTTTAACTTTGTTGAACAAAAATGCCAACAGCATCAGTCCATAAAAAAGCATCTCAACAATCAACGTCCAGTAGGATTCGTCCAAGTCTCTCACTCCAAAATAATGCTGAAACATGGTCATATTGGCCAAGTAATCGCCCCAAGAGATGTCACTGTAGCCCCAATATTTTCCGATGAGCATCCAACCAGCAGTCAATGTAACGGCGACCCAATACACTGGATACAGTCTCGAAAAACGGGCAAACACAAAATCTACGGCCCGGGTGGTTTTATTGAGCGTCATGTAAATCACAAAACCGCTGATAATAAAAAATAAATCAACTCCGGTCACGCCCCATGAAAAATGGACTGGAGCTTCGGCCTGATGTAACGTAAGATGGAAAAGAACGACCGCCAACGCTGCAATGCCCCTAAATGTATCTAATGTAGCTAACCGCTGTTTCTTATTAGACATAATTGATTACAGGTACAATTCACTTTGCGTTACAAAGTTGATTTTTTTACTTTGTATTTCAAAGTGAAATTTAATTTTCTCAAAAAACTACTCTTTCGAAAACAGCAACTTTTGACAAAATACCTCCGAACGGTAGTCCTGAAGGTATTTATTTCCATCAATTACGGGATTCTTTTGTGATAAATAAGAACTCATGGCATCGGCAATGGCTTCAGCCCGGTGAGGAGCTACCGTTATACCCAGTTGATATTGGCTGACCAATACGCCCATTACCCCAAGTTTAGAGGCAATCAGCGGCTTACTGTATTTAGCCGCCAAGCCCAGAATATTGCTGGAACTGAAAAAATTGATATAAGGGACCAAGACAATATCCGCAATTTTAAAGACTTCATTGGTAGCAGCAGGGGCAAAAAAGTGAAAATGCTTGATAAACAACACCTCTGGGTATTTTTTTTCGGCCTCATTAATAGCCGCAAAAAGCGTAGTATCATAGCCTTTTTCAGGCTCTCCACAAATCAAAATACTCAGTTGGCTACGCTCTTGGTGAGTCAATCGCTGCAATGCCGCCAGAATGGTAGGGACGTTTTTGCGGGCTGATAAATGTCCGTATATCAAGAAAATTCGGCGGCCCTCCGCTACGCCGTACTTTCTTTTTAAGTCTACTACCGATGTAGTGGTGATTTGCGCCACGTCAATCGGGTCTGGCAAATGCTCAAATCGCGGGCCAAAACGTACGTTATATTCTTCTACGCCCTGTTTATCGTTCAGAAAGAAAATACGTTCTAGCTGTGGATTGCGCAGCATCCATCGCATTTGCCATCCTTTCCGCCACCCTCGCCATTCCCGGCGCAATTTGTCGGTCAGGGTTGAGTCATCTTCATAATATTTGCGAAAAGGTAAAAATAACAGCCCCGAAAACTTCACGCCCATATTACTTATCGAAGTCCTTCCCAGCTCATATTGAAAGGCATCAATGTGCATAAAAATCAGCCGCTCAACCTTATATTTATGAATCAAATCGGTCAGGTAGCGCATTTCGGCCGCCGCCCTTCGCAATACACTTGTCAGGGCTAAAAAAGAGGATAATTGTTCTGAATCTATGTAGTGAAACTGCACTAGCAATTCATCCGCACGGAATCGGTCACGAGCCCCTTCGTGCAAAACAAACACAAACTGGCTCCGAACTTCTTCAGGCATTTTTTTTAAATATTCTACCAAAAACTGCAAGTAATCTAAATGATGCCCGCTGATGTCTCGGTCGTAAATAAGGGTGCGTACTGGGAGTTGCATCATGCGTTTACCAATTCTTTGTATACTTCTAGCGTTTGTTTAGCCGTTGTTTCTGCCTTAAAAAGCGGCACTCGCTCATAGCCACGTTGGCGCATTTGCCCTTGAAGCGTTTGACTATAAACCACCTTTTCGACGGCGTCTTTGATAGAATCTTTATTTTCAGCTTCAAAATAAACGCCAGCTTCGTCCGCAATTTCATCAAAAGAAGTTCCCGCAGTCACCGCCACTGGGCAGCCACAACTCATTGCTTCCAAAACGGGTAAACCGAAACCTTCCATCAACGACGGAAACACAAATAACAGCGCCCGCTCGTACAACTGAACCAGCGTAGTATCATCAAAAATAGGGTGATAAAGTACTTGCTTCTCCACTCCCGCTTCGTTTATTGAGCGAATTTCTTCGTTCGAAAATTTTCCACCACCCCCACAAACCAGATGCAAATCTTTGTCTTTGAGCAGAATAGGCGCCATAGAAGCCAAAAAAGTATCGAAGTTTTTGTAATAATCTCGTTTACCGACAAACAAAACATAACGCTCAGGCAGCGTTAGTGTTTTTTGTCCGATAAGCGCGGGTTTATCAAGATAATTACCCAAAGGAACCACTTTTATTTTGGTTTCATCGACGTCAAAATACTCCAAAATACCCCGTTTGGTAGCTTCTGAAACCGAAATAACGATGTCGGCGCGCTTCAGTAATTGTTGTTTCAAATCCGAAAGGCCTTCGCCCAATACTGGAAACATTTTTCCGTATTTTTCACTCAATACATCATGAAAAGTCAGCACCATTGGCTTTTTCCCTACCTTATCCAAAAAGTAAGAATGATAGTAAGTAGGATGAAAAATATCGAAATTTCCCAGACTCAGCTTTGTAGAACTATATAGGCGATTGAGCCGTGAAAATAATTGATTGACGCGGGGATTATTGGCAAATTGCTGATAACGAACAGGATGTGAGTAGTTTACATCCCGAAGGTATTCATTATTTGAAAATTTTAATGCAAGTTCGAATTCAATGTCCGAGCATCCCGCAAACGCATTCATCAGCTCATAAAAATACCGGGAAATACCGCCATACTGGGTGCCGGTAAAGGTCTGGTGGTCATAAAGAACTTTCATGCAGCACTCATTAAAGATAATAAATCGGCCGCTATTTGCGGTTATTTCCCGCAAAAGTACAAAAAAACTCTATCTGAATGGTTATTTACTTATTTTATGGTAAATCGGAAAATAAGTAATCGTATCCACAATTGTTCTCAGCGTATCCTTTAACCCTTTTCTGAAGGCAGAATCTGGCGAATGAAGTGATTTTCGTAATGAAAATACGGGCGGTATAACAGCTGTATATTGCTTAAGCCTTTCTTTATACCCGCTCAGCAACTTAGTTGCCCCCGAGTCTTTTATCATTTTTTTTACCTCTGTTCCTTCTTCAAGACATTCTTTAAAATTGAAAAACAACAAGGGTTCACTTAGATTAACAACCCATTTATTGTCTTTGAAAGTGAGCACGCGTTCGTGTAAATTTTGCATACCTACATTCCAACCAATATTCTTATAAATGCAGTTGTTCTCGAAAAGAATGGGGACATAATTCAACCAAAGTTGGTCATGATTCATGCCATTGCATAGGTCCAGATAGGCTCTGTCGGTGAGTCGCTGCTGCCACCACTCCAAGAAATGAAACGTATTTTGGCTTTTACGTAAGGCAAAAAAACCGTTGTCGTACATTCCCGTATTGAGAAACATTTTCTCGTCTCCGTAGGTCGATTTCCCAAACTTGCGGGTCAACCGGGGCGTCAGAACAATATCATAAGTGGTTGATTTTTGGAGAATATCGTCAAAATCACCGAAAATGAACGTGGTGGGGTCAAAATAAATGACGTTTTCAATGCCGTTTTGTTGCAAGAAATAACGCGCAAAAAAAGGCTTTGCCGCGGCCAAAAGCGCGGGTTTATCGTACCGTTGGTGCATTTCAGGAATCACCTCAAACGGTAATTCTCGAAAATGAACCACATCCAACTCACCCGCCGCCACTTCTCCTACCATCCCCACCTTAAAAGTCAATTCCTTCGGAAGGCTATCAGCCAACGCCTGCGCAAAGGGGTAATGTTCTGCCGTACAAACGGTAAATATTAAAGTCTTGCCAGCCATTTTTCAAACGGTTTTTTCAATAATGCCCTTATGCGTTGGTACTTGTACAGCGGCTCGGACTTGATATAATAGCACGGAAACTGCCGATAATACGCATTATGATTACGTAATAATTCGTCGCGATAATAGTCAAACAACGGGTTTAAATCGGGTCGTTTTTCAAAGGTAAATCGGTTTTGGTATTTGGAAATAACAGACGGTTTAGCAGGGTCGTAGCCGCTGTAATGAAAAAATACGACTGGCTGTCCGTTGACAAAATGTCCTTTTTCTTCGTTTGTAAATGTACGTTCGTGGAGATTCCAGTAGGCTGCATTCCAACCCGGGTGCTTTTCTACATGCACATTGTTCCAAAACACGGGCGCAAAGTTGACCCAATGTTGGTCCACAAAAAGGCCGTTACAGAGGTCTATTTTGCACTCGTCAAATAGTTTCTCTTCCCACCACTTAACAAAATCCAAGGCCTCGGGACTTTTATGAAGAGCAATAAATCCTAGATTATAAACACCCGTATTGAGGTGATGTAACTCATTGGGCGTAAGTTGGTCTTCGATAGGCGTAGCCAAATGAGGCGTTAAGACAAAGTCATTTTTTTCGAGCAATGCTTCCAACTCAGCGAGCGGCTGATAAACGATAATATCAGGGTCAAAATAAATGACGTTTTTTACCTGAGGAACTTTACCGAAAAAATACCTAAAAAAATAAGGTTTAACGGCCGTATTTAGTTCTGTAATATTATAGTGCTCACACATTTCATCCAGCCCGTCGATGCCAATACGGTGCAGTTCGAGCAGTTCAAATTCGGGGAGTTTATCTACTGGAACATTGGCCGTATCCAAACGGTCTACCAGCCCAATAACAAAGCGAATATGCGGATTGGTACGCTTTAAAGAATCTCCAAGCGTACGGGCTTGGGCCAGATAATTGATAGAGCAAAGCGTAAAAGCTAAAGTCATTCTTCCTGTGATATACGTTACGGTTCCTGTTCGTCTTTCGGCTTAGTAATGAGTGACGGCCGAAAGGGTAGAGTTAGTAGTTGTACAATTGAACCGATGGTTTCTTTAATTTGACCAACACCAATGAACCCGTTCGATAAATGGCCTCAATTTGTGTTTTGGGCAGGTACCTGTCAACGAATTTTTCATTGTCACTCAATACATAATCGTACGCAAATATCTGACGCGCATTGGGCAATGCCAAATAATCTTTTTCAAAAACAATGTATCTCATTTGCCAATCTTCTGACATCTGAGGCCGAAGAATGCTCCAGTAGCGGTAAAAGCCTACGCTTTGCTCCAACAACATTCCTACCCCTTTTGAGCTAGGCTCAATGCGTTTGGCAAGCTCCTTAAAATCGTAATAGGTATTGGGATAATCATGGTCGCAGATAAAAAAGTAATGCGCCCGTTCGTATTTAAAAATATGCTCGCTCTCCAGTTTATAATAATCCAACGCGTTCAGTTTTGTCACAATTTGTTGCCTTTGTGCATAGGGCAAATCCTGCTTTAAAGGATAACAAGGCTCGGGTTTTGCGAAATTATAATAGCTTCCCAGTGCTTCGCGGTACTGATTTTCATTGGCACCAACCGGCACGCAGAGGTGGCGTGGAATGTATCCTAACCAATATTTTGACGCATATCTAATCGGGAAAAGAGGCTTATTAAAGTTGTCAACGATATAGGGTATTGCGGTCAAAACGAAGAAGTATCCCACAAGAATCCGCCCTCTAGCAGGCCAATTGGCCAATAAAAGCCCGACCAGTAGGGTTCCCT
>VFQN01008532.1_pt1 | contig 10327 bp, 9 predicted proteins | sample 3512371 | NCBI WGS metagenome assembly VFQN01 (sample SAMN10412370, study PRJNA504923) | tailings metagenome | isolation source: Replicate 2 from Balatoc abandoned mine | place: Philippines: Itogon, Benguet | collected 2017-08-28 | reverse complement strand
ACTTCTTTCCTTTGACGTTCCGTTGAAGAAGTTCCATTACTTCTTTGTGTTTGTGATTGTGCTGGTGCAGGACCCACTTTCATTTTCAACGAATGATTTTAATATGAGAATGACAGAATACCTATACCTATAGCTCAACAGAATAACAGAAATTTCTGAGGTGAATACATTGAACTAGAATGATTCAGCTGAGTCAACGACATCGACAACGTTTTCACTACCAACCTACCGGTTATTGTTTTTTTACATTACACTCTTAGGTTGTTTTCATGTACTGTTTATCAATCAAAAGATGGTATTAGGGGAAGAAGGAAGGTAAAGATTTGTTTAAAGAAAGTAGTAAGTCTTAATTTCAATCGATCCATCAAACTTTACAGCTCTTATTAATAATTCATCAATTTCGAACAAAAGATAAAATACATTCATAAGTATTTTATTTAACTCTTAGAAATCGAAGGTTATGTATATTCTATTTGTTTATAGTTGTTAGCATTCATTCCTTGTTAGTTTATGTATTATTTTTGTAATTTTCATACAATTATTATAGTTATTATGATGATCTCAGAATAAAGGTTGTTATGACAATGTTTTTACTAGAGTGACGAGGGAAAGGAGCTGTTCTCACACTACCAAAGAAGAATTTCTTCCTCTCTTGTTCTTGCCTTCTTCTCTATTTCCGACTCTCAATAAGGGAGAATGACGAGTAAAATAAGCTGAAAGAAAGAAGAAAAACAAAATGGTCGAAAATGAAAAACAACAACAACATAAAAAAAAAACTCAACAGAAACATAAAATATGTATTTTTTCATTCTCTCTCAATCCTCTCCTAACTTCATTGTATTCTTTAGTTCGTAGTTTTATTCTTATTTTCATTATTTTTCGCAAAATCAATCATTCGAACAGCATAATAATTATCAATTTAATATTAATTATTTTTATATTCATTTTTAGAATTTAAGATAAGGACGAAACTCTTGATAAGCGAATCCTAAGATCACACCAATTACAATCATATAGAATGCATCACTAATCATACTATGACCACTTTCCTCACCCTTCTTATTACCATTCTTCTTACTCTTATTAACACCATTATTACGTGCTTTCTTTAATACTTCCGATAATTCAGCATAATCTGATTCACTATTCTTAATCGGAATAAATCTCATCAGCACACCAACAGGTAATGATAAAGCACCTAAGATAATACATTTTCTCCATTCATCAGAATTTAAATGCACTGTACGTACAAAATCACCACCAAATTCAACAATCCCAAATTGTGCAATCACAGTAAATAATATAATACCAATAAATAATGTATTTTTCTCTAATCCATTGAATACATTCATTTCATTTGTAATCGATCTTGCATTTAATTCATTGAAGACTTGACAGAATACAAATGTATTAAATACAATGGTTAAATGACGTTTTGAATTAACAAGGACATCAGGGAATAATAACGGACTATACTGTAATAATACAATTAATACAAACATTTGATATAAGAATTGAAAGAAGATATTACGCCACATTTGATTATTAATTAATGATGCATTACGTTTATATGGTTTACGTTTTAATAATGCTGATGTTGGTGCTTCAGTACCTAATGCTAATGCCCCCATGGTATCCATAATTAAGTTGACCCATAACATCATGACAGCATTTAATGGTGGTTCACGTCCAGTAACAGCACTGACAAAGGTTAAAGTCAAGGCAACAGCATTCACAGTTAATTGAAATTGTAAGAATTTACGAATATTATCAAATACTGCACGTCCCCACATTACTGACTTGACAATAGAAGAGAAGTTATCGTCTAAGATGACAATGTCAGAGGCTTCCTTAGCAACTACACGAAGAGGATAGGATGAAATTAGACAAGAAATAACAAGAGCAACTTACCATCAGTACCAGATAAACCCATAGATAAACCAACATCAGCAGCTTTTAAGGCAGGACCATCATTAGTACCATCACCAGTAACACCAACAACTTCACCATGTGGATGACGTTGATTCCATTCATCCTGATATCCTGGTAGTAACTTCTCGCGATCTTTATCCCATACAGCATCTTTATGAACAATCTGCCATTCTTCTTCAGTTGCTGGTAAATTATTGCCATTTAATCGAGTAACAAGAGTATGTTTATCATCAGGGGAGGATCTAGCTAATACTTGTAATTTAGGTAAAATCTTATCACATTCTTCCAAAGTCAATTTACGGAAGGCAGGTCCTTCCATTGCAATACCACCTTCTTCTTCCGTTAAAATACCACATTCTTTAGCAATTGCTTTGGCAGTTTCAATATTATCACCTGTGACCATGCGAACAAAGATACCAGCTTCTTGACATGCTTTCACGGCTTCAATAACATCAGGGCGTAAAGGATCTTTAATACCAACAATTGTCTGTAAAATTAATTGATTTTCTAACACATCAACATCTTCATTATCAGTAATATTAGGTAATTCCTTGTAGGCTAAAGCAACAGTACGTAAAGCGTTCTTCGCCATAATATCAATGGTTTTCAAGACTGATTGACGAACAGTTTGATCTAATGGCTTAATTTCACCTTTCTTATTCACATAAGAAGTACAACGTTCAACAATCACCTCAGATGCACCTTTAGTATAGACAACACCACTGTTAGCACCTTTAACACCATTCTTTAAGACTACAGACATTCTCTTTCGAGCAGATGAGAAAGTAATTAAACGATCACCACGATTAGGATTAAATTGTTGTCTTAACGTAATGTAATCTTGTTGATGATAATGTTGTTGTTGAATAAACTGTAATAATGCACCTTCTGTCTTATTGCCAACAACATTAACTTCGTTAGGAGTCTCTGTTGATGCAATTAAATTAGCAGTAGAATTAACCGCAATACCTTCAGCTAACTTAGCCTTCACAGATGCATCAATTGCGTTCGACGATAAATCACTGTTATTCACGACAGTATTATAATACTCACCAAAGAACCATCCCTCCACAACGGTCATACGATTCTGTGTTAATGTCCCAGTTTTATCCGAACAAATGTTCGTAGCATTGCCCATAGTCTCGCATGCAGCTAATACACGAATTAAATTATTATCTTTCATCATTTTCTGTGTTGAATAAGCTAATGACAAGGTAACAGCTAATGGCAAACCTTCTGGTACGGCAACAACAACAATCGTCACAGCCATAATAAATGCTTTTAATACATATTCAAGATTATTTAACTCTAAATCAGTATATTCTTTATAGAAATAACGAATGACTAATAATGCAATAAAGGTAGCACCAGCGGATAACATACCAAAATTACCAATTTGATTAGCTAATACATCTAATTTCTCTTGTAATGGTGTATCACTGGTTTCTGCCGCTAACTTGGCTTTGGTTTTACCCCAACGTGAATTTTCACCAACTGCAGTAACAAGCATTGTAGCATAACCAGTAGAAAGTGCAGTACCAGAGAGTAAAAAGACATCACCTTCTTCGTCATGGCTTTTCTTTTTATCATCGGATTCACCAGTTAATGCTGATTCATTGACAGTGACATCACTTCCTGTGACTAATAAACCATCAGATGGAACTTTATCCCCAGCATTTAACACAACAATATCTCCTACCACCTAATTTGATACATTGAGTGAGAATAAGAGGGTGAAGATAGTTATTGTATAACTTACCAATTCTTTAATATTAATCGTTGTAGTTTCACCATCACGGATGACACTAACAGAGACATCATCTTTTACCGCATTTAGTTTTCTGAATTGTAATTCTTTGTTGTAGTTATTGGTTGCAGTGACAACAGCCACAATAGAAACAGCGAATAAGATGGCAGCTCCTTCGATCCAACCTTTAGCAGGATCTTCGTAGATTCCAATCACAAGGGAAACAATTGCTGCAAGGAGAAGTACTCGAATCGTTGTATCTTCAAAGGATTCGACAAATAATTCCCACCAGGTAGCTGCCTCAGGCTCAGGGAACTAAAGCAGAGAAGAGATTTATCATGCACAAATAATCGGTAACTATGCTTGACATACCTCATTCCGACCAAATTCTTGACGACGTGTTTCAAGGTCTTTCTTATCTTTCGATGACAAACCTTTTTTCAAACTTGTTGCCAAAGCTTTTTCAATCCCTTCTAATCCACCTAGTGCTTTCAAAGCCTTCAAATTCAGTTCAGTCTACAGGAGAAGAAAAAAAAAAGATTAGTCAAGAAAATATAACGGTGGTGATTCGATTTACCTCTTGATCATCATTGAAAGACTCAAGTTTCTTCAAATCTACCGTAATTGAAGGCATGCTATTTTATTCAATAAAATAAAATCAATAGCTTTCTGTTGCAATTAGAAAAATAAAGAATCAAAAACTATCTTAACGAATAAAGGAGAGATGTGTAGTTTGAGAATAAATTGAGAGAGGAGTAAAAGTAATCGTTATATGTATTACTTATTGTGATCCGCTAATCACTACAACACACACACACGTTCTTCGATCTTCGATATTCTAGAAAATAATACTACTATTAGAAAACTCTTATTTTAGGAGATTTAGGAAAATCGAGATTTTAAGCCTCTAGAAAGTTATCAATGTTTCTTTAGCAAATTGTTTGGATGAACCTAGAAATTAATTTAGAGGTCACAATAAGGTCGCAAAAAATAAATAGAGCTATTCTATTCTTTCATCTAGTGCTTGCTCTACCTCTCCTCTTGCATCTCACAAGCACGATAGCTCTCACGATGGAAATCACTATTACCAAGAGGTACCTGAATACCATAAATGTTTAAAACTTCCACACTCGTATTGCTAACATGCACCCATGCCTTTCTATCCTCACAGTATTGTAATGGTAGGAGACACTTCTTTTCTAACCAACTGAAAGGAGATTCCTCATTCACCTCCCTCTTATGAAAATACTTCAGCACCTATTTATCAGGTTAGGTTTCACATCCTGTTCAATTGATGACTTACCGTGGAAGGATATGCCATAAGTCTATGTGGGATAATTAGATGTCGAGGGAAATGATCAATATACTCATAAAGCTCGTCAGGAATCCGCATCATTAAGATCTATAATCAAAAGGTATAAGGATAAATAATATCAACAATAAAACAAACACTTTACCTGATCACTCTCCGTGAAGAAGACATAGTCAAAGTTCGACCATGTTCCATTAAAAATTCTTCTTTTCGTTTCTTGTACTGTCGCGACTGGAATAGATGCACTCTTAGGCATATTCTCTAAAAGCATGACATCATAGAAAGGTAAACCCGAGCTATGAAGAATATAATCACGATCTTTCGTTGATTTCACCCCAGCCACAATATAGGGATAATATTGATAGAAACTCCAAAAACAAGAATTTAAATAAACCTGACGATTATATAGCTTGGAATGACCAGCTCCTTTATCTACACCTAGATAAGGCATAATAACCACTGTCCGATTATAGGCAGAGTGTCCTGGCGGAATGGAGGAATCTCGATACCTCAATGCTTGTGCCTTGATTAATTCACTCGCCTTCGCGACTGGAGTAATATTATTCTTATCATCGTTTATCTCACGAGCAGATCTCGCCCATCGGAGTAGAAGACGCTCATAGGCAGAGAGATGAATGACAGAGAAATCCAACACATCCCTTGACATCATCAGAGAACCATTTATATTCTTATGAGGCTGGATTCGACCGCCCATCATAATAAAAGACCCCATCTCACAATTCACCCAAGTAAGGTTGTAATCAGTAAATTGTTCTTTCAGGTGTTCTTTGCTAATGAGGTAGGCAGCTGAGTAAGCTTCTCCACCATCTCTACAACGATGAAGATGATCTGTTTGTTTTGGTGACTCCCATGGCTTCAGAGTCTCATAAATTGTCTTTGAGCGAGGAACAACTTTGGGCTTGTTGTCAGGTTTGGCTTTGAGAATCCGGTGATGGTAAGTGATCATGTCAAAAGTATCAACAGTTGGAATTGGAATAAATGAAGAAAAGTTCTCCTCCAACCTCTTTCCTGCTTCAAGTATAACTGGTAACAAGAGAAAAGCAGCAAAGTACAAAATATAGCGGTCCTTCATTCTTTTTTACGACTTTTGAAAGAATTATGCGCAGGATTCCAAATTCGTGCACTTAACGGAGTCCATAATTTACACAACCCGGAGGATTCATACTTAGCAATCAAAAACCATCATTCAAACAACTTACTTATCATCTCTCTTACTCGATAATAACTTGCGGAAATAAGATGAAGGTCTTTTACTTCATCAGGAACTAGCTCAATTGTCTAACGTAGGAAATGTTTAGATCGCTGCATTAAAAAACAAAATTCAGGTTACCTCATTCATTCTTGCAAGAGAATCTCCATCTGAATGATTTGCAACAGACACACTTCAATTTTCTCTTTCACGATTTTCTATTCTTAATATCCTTTATCAATGGGAAATAGATCAATAAATAATGCGAGAATTTTCAAAACGATTGTTAATTTAACGAAATCATTTCAACGATTTACAATAGATATATATACAACGAAAATGATATGTGACAACGAAATCATCATCTATTATCAATCTTTTTCCTCTTCATCGACAGAATCGCCATCCTCATCTTCATCGTCATCGCTCTGCTCCTCTGCTTGCTGCGCGAATAACTTCTGCAACCGCTGATTCTCTTTAATCTGAGCCACTGTCTTCAAGCAGCACATCTCAAAGTCATTCATATCTTCAAGATTGATCTTTCCAAAGGCATTCATGGAGATTGTAAGAGCAGAGGAGAGAGAAGAGATGAGAGCTTTCGCTTTCTTTGAGAAAACCTCAGGCCTCACTCCACCAATAATGACAGCGAAAGCTACCTCCACCTTCGAATACTCGTTATTATTGACGCATTCGATGAGATGCGATACAAGTAAGGACTTTTCTTCAACTGTAAATCTACCTTTCTCATGTAGATACAATACGGCAGAGGTGGAAAGGTATGCAAGATCATCAGGCTTATCATCAGTACGACCTCCAAGCTCGAAATCATCGTCATCGTCATCATCATCTTCGTTGCCGTCATCGAGGTCGGAATCTTCATCGTCGTCATCATCATCGTCTTCTTCATCGGTGGAAATCTTATTAAGATAGCGCATCAGAGCTTTATCATCTTTTCCTTTCTTTCCATCATCAACTTCCCCAACGATCTCACCAATCTTCTCTCCATCATCCTCACTCTTCTTTGAATCATCATTATTGCTATTTTTGTCTTCATTACCATCTTTGTTGAGATCGTCAAGTTTAATAATGTTATTATTGTTTGTGGTGTCTGCTAAATTAGCAGCAAGTTGAGCAAGAGGATTGTTAAAGAAATTATTAAAACGACTTTTATTTTCATTGTAATACTTCACTAATCGCATAATACGTTTGGTTTCTTCTTCTCCCAACTAAAGTGAATTAATCAAACAATAATTATTACGATTAGGGGAATTAAATTCAAGTACTTACCATTGTCTTCATCAAATTAATCGATTGTTTCTTTCTTTCAGGAGACATTTTTGACATCTTAAAGAAAAAATTGTGTTAATTCTCATTCTTTGAGAAGAGAAAAAGTATACCTCTCTCGCAACATCGAATGGTGAAATCATAACACGCACTGGCTTATCTGTGCCGCAAGGTGAAGATAAGAGATCACAACACATGTCGTTTCCTTCTTTACTTACTTGGATTCTTTAGCATGTATTCTCTTAACTTTTCCTTGAACTTCGGATCAAAGAAGATCTTACTAAAAGAGACAGTTTGAACATTCTTCGCTGTTTTATCGAGATTATTGTTGGGTGGGCTTAAACCGCCCTTGCTACCCCTGTCTTTCATATCTCCAAATAATTTCTTCCAGCTATCATCATCCTTGTCACTAATATCATCATCTTCACTGTCATCCTCATCATCTTCGTCACTATCACTATAGTCATCCTCCTCCACTTCAAAATCTTCATCATCATCGTCGTCATAGTCTTCGCCTTCCTCTTCTCCGATGAAATTGTTGTTGCGATCCAATAGCTTCTTATCTTGTGCTGAGGGTTCTGGCAGAGGTACAACCTTGCCCTTTAACCCAGTGGGGGGTTCCTATGAAGAAGATTTCAGCTTGTGTCCTTTGTAGAAGGAATAATATGAAAATCATACCCAATAAGATTGCCTCAAACTATTATAGTGTTTAGGTAAGAGCTGTTGATATCCTTCCGTCACATGAGAATGAATATAATACCTACATGAAATGAGCTAGATCTTCTTTAAATGACATCATCCTCACCGTTGATCATTCTGAGATTTCACAAGGATGGTAGTTGCATAGTGTGGGATTGATTTACTAGCAGCTGCTTTATTCCCTCCTCGAGTCTTTGAACTCTTAGTACTAGAGGAAATACCACTACTACTTCCACTCCCTGAAACTGGTTTTACTTCAAATTGGTTCGTTACTATCGCCACGTCACCCTTAAGAGACAGAAGAAAGAGGTGAGAAGAAATAATATGAATACCATAATTATACATACCATGAAATGAAGGAAAAGATCTTTCACATGAATTTTATGTTGGGTAAATGAAATAGGTAAATTCTTTTGATAATATTTGACGATGTTATCATATCCCTCGTAAATGTTGAATTCTTTCAACTACAAACAAAGAGAATGAAATTGGGGATATCGTTAAATGAAAAATATTAGCTTACTGGTTTGAAGACAGTACTATTTGATTGTAACCAATACCTCGAAGGATCACGCTGCCATACGCTGACGGGTTCGGTCGTAAAGAGACCATTTTTGGATGTGGAAGAGGAAGGCTTCTTCTCAAAGAGATCTTGATAGAAGAGAGCAACTGTCTGGAGAATCTCTGCCTTATCTATCGCAAGAAGTCTCTTATATCTCTCGAAATTAGCGTTTAGTTGCCTCTCTGATTCCACTAAGCCATTACCAATGTCAAAATTAGGGTCGGAAGTCTTCTGTGCAAGATACTGCTGAACCTGTTCAAGGCTATGCTGTAAAGACGATTGAACCTCCTTTCGATGCAAATGGAGCTGCCACATCATCTGATTCTCCTTTTCTTCATCTACATCCTGCTGTTTTTGTTTCTTCCCCTTTTTGCTTGTGAGTGAAGTGGTTGAGGTTTCAGACGGAGCAAGCGTTAGCGATGGATAATAGAGTTCAACAATACGATTCGACTGACGAGAACTCTTATCCAGATTAAACTTCACCAGAATGTCTTCAATGCCTATAATTCATCAGTTTGATTCATCATTTCGGTGTTTACGCAAAAGATGGCTTACCTGGAAATGGAAGATATTTCGAAGTATTGTCATCCTTGAGAGGCATCAATGGTGAGGATGAAGAACCTGTAGTGGATACATACAAATGTGATGAATAGTATGATGATTGAATTTTCGATTGGAAGAAATTTCCTCTGAAAAACCCATCAACATAACTCAAATGTATAAGCCAGAGAATCAATAAAGTCACTCCTTTCCAACCTCTTTCACTCATCCTTGAGGCCGCGATGGAATAACCAGTAGTGATACAACAAGAGTAAGAGGGATAACTGCTTAGTGCTTCTTTTCTTCGACTCTAATCGAAGAAAGAAGAATTTGATCACCAAATAAACAAAAGACGTAAGAGATGAGAAGCGCTTTTGGAGAAAAACGTGTTTTTCAAAATGACTCGCGATAGAAGAGAGAAAAGATGATGTCAAGTTACTACTTACAACAAATCAAAACGAGGAATAACCCCACGAAGCAAAATAGGTACTGATGATAGTTCATCAATATCCTCAGAGAAGCTTCCATCCAGTCTAACCCTAATCATCAGTGGGGGATGTTTAATTTTCCTCCGAATTATTATCATTATTATCTCCACCACCAAATAATCTTCTAAAAAACCCAAAGATTCCACCTCTCTTCTTCGGTTTCACCGTTTGTTGACTTCGTCCTGCTCCATTGCCATTACCACGATACTTAACGTCTTTTACAGTCTTTCCTCTGACAAACTCTCTTTCATCAAAATCATCATCATTACCGCCTCCTCTACGTACATCCTGCTCTGTTAATACCTCATATTCATCATAGACAATTTCTTCTCTCTGGCGACGACGAGGTGTCTGAGTAGCATGAGAAGGAATAGAATCGTAACGATTTCCTGGACGTGATCGTTGGGCAGGAGTTTGGGCATATCGACTGCTACCATACTCTCCATTATCTTCTCCGTGGCGGGAATTGGCTACTCTTGCATTATAACTCACATCGTCATTATAGGTTGGTGCGGATCTCGAAGATGGCTTTGAGGTGGTAGTGATTGGAGTA
>VFQN01008531.1_pt1 | contig 10328 bp, 8 predicted proteins | sample 3512371 | NCBI WGS metagenome assembly VFQN01 (sample SAMN10412370, study PRJNA504923) | tailings metagenome | isolation source: Replicate 2 from Balatoc abandoned mine | place: Philippines: Itogon, Benguet | collected 2017-08-28 | reverse complement strand
GGGGATTATCTTATTGAAACCAACCAAAAATCCAACCGCTACCTCATCGAAACCCTTGAACCTCAAGGCCCTGATTCATTTTTTGCGTGGAACTTTTTTGATAGTATCTTATGACAAAAAGAGCATTTTTCAGCCTATGTTTTTGAAGACATTGCGGCTGAAATGCTACGCAAAGATGCGACCCTGAAACAAAAATTAGAAGAAAGAAAAAAAACAGATGAAGCCTTTGCCAAAAGCGGTGCGGCGCAACTCGAATTTATTTATCGCAACTCACCTTATTTTGAGCAGACATATTCACGCTATCCTGTGTATAGGTTGGTGAAATAACCTCGCTTTCCGCAACGAGCAATACTGGCTCGGGGGTTTCAAACTCATCTTCATCAAAGTAAAAAAAAGGGTCCATAATGTGGTGGAGGGTTGGGGCTTGTGTATATTATACATGATATACGCAAAAACCACCAAAAAAGTCACCACATTTCAAAAAAAATACGAAATATAATATTCAAACCCTGATTACTTCATTTCGCTCAATATACACCAGCAACGATTCGACCCTTGGGTAGCCCATTTGGTAGAAAAGTTTGGCGTAATCTTTAATCTGTATGGTATGACTTTCGAGCGGAATACCCGTTTTGTAATCGACGATTACGACTCGGTCAATCAAGTGTACTACCCGGTCGGGGCGGTGAATATTTCCATCGGGAGTTAAAATTTCGCGCTCATTGATGACGTTAGACTCCATTTCAAATAGCCCTTGCAAATCAGGGTGTTGAAGAATTTTATCAAGGCTCTTACGAATATCTTCGGCTTCAATATTATCAATTATGCCTTCCGTTTGCAATCGAACCAAAGCCGAGGGAACGTCCTCGGGCGTACGTACCATCGAAAGGGCACGGTGGACTTTGTTGCCGTGGTCGCGTTTTTTCTCAAATGTTTCTACGTCAAAGATACGATTGGCCAAGCGCCGCAGGCGCAACTCGCGGCTGCGGTCCGTAGAGATAATCTGCGGGACATAAAAAGTGGGTGCCTGAAGGGTGGCGTGAGGGGTTCGCGGAGCGAGTTGCGCCAGTGTTTCAAGGCTCCCGATTGCGGGTTCTGGTGTGCTTTCCAAATACTGATACAGCCAATAACTTACTTTTCTGGGAGATTTGATTTTGGCAAAATTTTCTTCTTTGGCCAACACGTACAGTTTTTTGGTCGGACGCGTAAACGCCACGTACAACAAGTTTAGGTTTTCGACAAATACGCGCTCACGCTCCTCTTTATACTGCAATGCTACCGACTCGGTAGTCTGCAACAATGTCTCTTTTACTTGAACCGAACCCGTTTGGAGCCACTTGGTCTCCGTGTGTTCAATCATTTCACCACTTTCAGCGTCTTTTGTACCAAAACCGCCAATGCCCAACTCCGCTGACGGGTCAAGATTTACCCACATCGAGTCGCGCTTGGCATTGGGCACAAAATCCCAATCGGCGTACGGAATAATCACCACGGGGTACTCCAAGCCTTTGGAACGGTGGATGGTCTGCACCGTAATCGCGTTGGGGTCCGACGGGGCCGAAATGGAAATCTTCTCTTTTTGGGTTTCCCAATAATCCAGAAAATCGGCCAAATGACTGCCGCGTTTGGTATTGAATTCCAAGACCACATCCAGAAAACGAAACAGATAATCACGCTCTTCTACGATTTCAAACAGCCCGAACGTCTGCACCAATTTTTCGGCCAGCTCATACGCACTGATTTGGAGCAATCGGTACGGATTCAAAAACGCATCAACGACATAGCCCTCTTTCAGCTCGCCAGCTTCGGCCTTGACTTGGCGCAAACATTCATTGATATACACGTAAAACTCCCGCACATCGTGCGATTCCACCACCGTTTTTAGGCGTTGATTGTCTTTGTTGTCGGGAATGCGTTTGACAATCATTCGGAAAAATAAATAGAGCGCTTCGTACTTATCCAATCGGCTGTCGGGCTTAACGAGCACGCGCATAAAGGCAGTCACCAAATTGACGCCCCCCGAAAAACGCAGCGAAAGTGAATCGTCTGAAATGATGTTGTATCCATTTTCTTTCAGGTGGTTAGCTATTTTTTTTGCATCTTTCTTGTACCGACACAACACCGAAATATCGCCCACGCTAAACCCGTCGATTTCGGTTGCTTGCTGAATCAGAGCCAGCGTGCGGTTAATCATGGCGGGCGTATCGTCGTCGTCGTTGGTGTCGTTATTCAGGGCGGGAATAAACTCAATCTGCACTTCACCGCCCGTTTTGGGATTGGGTGGCAACTCCTGCGCCACCTGCTCAAACACATCGTGCGAAAGCGGAAATTGGTCGCGATAAAGTTCTTCAATTCTGCCAAAAAACGCGTTATTAAACTCAATGATTTCTTTGGCGCTCCGACGATTGACCCGTAGCACATCGCCCGTCAAATGCCACTGAATGCTTTCTAGGCGCTCCACCGTCAACTCGCTGTCGCCCAGAGATTGCGCCAATCGGTCCAAATTCTGGGAATGAAGCGCGATGATTTGGTCCATGTCGCCGCCCCGAAAACGGTAAATGGCCTGCTTAGAATCTCCCACCGCGAGATTGAAGTGGTCGTAGCCGAGGCTGTTGTCAATCAGCGGCAACACATTGGCAAATTGCAATTTGGACGTATCCTGAAATTCGTCAATCAGAATATGGTTAAACTTCTCCCCCATCCGCTCATAAATAAACGGTACGGGGTCTTCGGTCACGATTTGCAGGATTTTTTGGTTAAACTCTGAGATATGTACGCGGTTATTTTCCCGCAACTGACGGTCAAATTCCTCCTTAATTTCATTCAACAACGACAGGTGATACAGGTGCGGAATGAGCTGTTGGTACAAAAAATAATTCCCACTCACCGCCAAACGATTTTCTTCAATTCGTTCGTAAAAATCCACCAATTGCGGTTTTATCTGCGCTACCGCTTCGACCACAAACGGGCGGGCGGTTTTGGTGAGCCAGCCTTTGTCGTTTTCGAATGCGTCTTTTTCGCGCGCTCCTGGCTCGGTCATCGCATCGGAAGTATCGGTGCGTTTTTTGAAATACCGAAACACCGTTCCGTACGAAAAATCTTTCTCGTCCAATCCACTTTCCAGTATCAGTTGATGCCCTTTTTCGGCCCATTGCACCAGTTGATTCTCCCACTTGCGCAGCGCACTCACCAGTTGCCGCCGAATTTTTTTAAAATCTTTGGCCGACAGATGCGCATTTTTCATGATGGCGGCGTAGCGTTGCTCATTGAGCAAATCGTTGGCAAAACCCGCCATAGCTTCGGGCAGGCTGTGGTAATTTTTTCCTTCTTGCCCCGCTTCCAAATAAAAAGATTCAAGAATATCTGTCAACTCGGTATATGCGTCGTCGCCCGTTTTTTCGAGCATTCGTTCTACGGCCATCAGCAACAACTCCCCCGCCTCCATCTCCACCTCAAACGAAAACGGAATCCCCAGTTCATCGGTAAACGCGCTCACCACCCTTTGCACAAAACTGTCGATGGTCAGAATGGCAAAGTCACTGTAATCGTGCAAAATTTGTTTAAAAACGCGGTTGGCCCGGATACGAATGTCGCGTTCGCGGAGCTTGTACGCACCTTCGCGGTCGGCGAGGGATTCGGGGTATAACTCCTGAATGATATCGTGCAGCATCGGGTCTTCGTGGCCGTTGGCAAATGCCTCCAACTTGACCATGATGCGGTCTTTCATTTCACGCGTGGCGGCCTTGGTAAACGTAATGGCCAGAATATGCTTGAAATAATAGGCGTTGTCGCTTTGCAAGGCGAGTTTAAGGTATTCTTTGGTAAGCGTATAGGTTTTTCCCGACCCTGCCGACGAACTAACAATTTTGAACATAAAGAAATCTTCCGGAGTTAAAGTCCTAAAGTTAGTCAGATTCAAAACGAAACCGCAGAAAGTAAGTCTTGAATTTTGTGTTCAACCAAATCCGCCCTAATTTGCCCCTTCAATTAAATTCCTGATTCTGCGAATCCATCACGCTATGTCTGCCATTACTATTCGTACCGATATTCGCCCCGGAGACCTTGGGTACATTACCTATTTAGTGGGTATCATTTATGCCAAAGAGTACGGAATGACCCTCCTGAACGACATCGAAGTGGCTACTTTTTTGACGCATTTTATCCAACATTATACTCCCGAAAAGGAACGTTTATGGGTGGCCGAAACCGACGAACACATCGTGGGCTGTATTCTGGTGTACGAAGAAAGTCCAGGCGTGGCACATCTGCGGACGCTGATTCTGCATCCTTCGGTGCGCGGTCGTGGGTTGGGGCGTCAATTGATGCAACTCGCCATTGATTTTTGTCGTGAAGTGGGTTATCAGAAAATTACGCTTGAAACCTTTGATGAATTACAAGCCGCGCTGCATTTATACGATTCTTTTGGTTTCCAACTCACGGGCGAGCGCTTCCACGCCGAATGGGGCCGCCCCGTCCGGGAAGTACAATTTGATTTGGTTTTATAAAATTCGGCCAAATCATAACAAAAACACGACATGAAAACCCTGCTATTGATTGTGCTTATGGGTTGGTGCACTTTTTCCTACGCCCAAACCATTACCATTGAAGGGCGCGTTTTGGATATCTCTAACAATCAACCCGTTCCCTTTGCGGGCGTGGGCATTGTGGGCAAAAGCGTCGGGACCGTGGCCAATGAGCAGGGGCGATTTAGCTTAAAACTAAGCCAACAATACGCTTCGGAAGTGCTCGTTATCAATTGCATGGGGTTTGAATCGTACCAAATCCCCGTCAAAGCCGCCATTCAGTCAAGCCCGCTGGAAATCAAACTAAACGTAAACGCCATTCGGCTGAAAGAAGTGGTGGTAAAACCCGTAAACCCCACCGAAATCATTTACCAAGTCGTAGCACTCATACCCCAAAATTATGACCAAAACCCCAGCATTATTGAAGGCTTTTACCGAGAATCTGTCAAACAAGTACCGGCTAATCAATACTTTGCGTTTTCGGAAGGGGTTATTCAACTCTACAAATCTGGCGTAGATACCAATATCCCCGATCAGGCGCGGATGATTAAAGGCCGCAAGAAAGAACTCCCGACCGCCGTTGTTACCGTCCAAAATGATACGTGCCCAATTCCGAGCATTACCAACGGACCGTATCTTGGCTATTTTCTGGACGTGGTCCGAGCGCGGGATTTTCCCCTGTATGACTTAAATTCCTACACTTTTGAATACGACGGCGCCCAAAGCATCGGCAACACTTTTCTGTACAAAATCAACTTCAAAAACAATTCCGTCACCAAACGCTCAGCTAATCAGCGATTTGCGACCTACAAAGGAACCCTTTACATCGAAACTGAAAGCCTCGCGGTGGTTAAAGCAGAATACGAATTGAGCGATGCGGCATTGCGTCAATACGAACTCAGCTATCCAGGTATACGCCTCAAAAACCGTAAATACATCATCAATTACGCTCCTTTTGAGGGCAAATGGTACCTCCACGATGCACGCGTGGTGAATGAATTTGAGTACGAATATTATGTCTGGCCTAAAGGAACGCGGCCCAAAAACGCCCCCAAGCGCATTGAAGTGGGGGTCGGGCTCCATAATCAAATGGCTTTTGTAACTACTCACATCCGCAACCGTAACGTACAAAAATTTCCGTTAAATCAAATTTTGAAAATTGATGCCTCGTTTTCGGAACAAAGCATGACCTTTGATGATGATTTTTGGAAGGATTTCAATATCATTGAAGAAGAGGAAAACTAATCCCAGGTGCTCCCTTTTCGGGTAGTTTCTTTGGCTTCTCAGCAAACGTTTTCTGAAATTTTGGTGTTAAAACCGATAGAGTAGACGAAATACAGTCCCGCAACCCAACTACAAGCGTCATTTTGAAAGCACTCGCTCACCTCAACAAATACTTAGTTAAATACAAATGGTACCTGATTTTAGGGACTGTTTTCACGATTATTTCCAATCTTTTTGGAATCATTCCCGCCCAGCTAGTCCGTTATGCACTTGATTTAGTGAAAGATACGCTTGATGTATACTTTCTCTTTAAAGGCTCTTCGCTGCAAGCTAATCTTTACGACATTTTCGCGTTTAGTATCTTGCTCTACGGGATTTTGATTCTTATCATGGCTTTGCTGAAAGGGATATTCTTGTTTTTGGTGCGCCAAACCCTCATCGTCATGTCGCGACATATTGAGTACGACCTCAAAAACGAGATTTATGCTCATTACCAAACCCTGCCATTGAGCTTTTTTCGTCGCCAAAATACGGGTGATTTGATGGCACGTATCTCCGAAGATGTCAGCAAAGTACGCATGTATGTGGGGCCGTCCATCATGTACGGCATCAATTTAATCACGCTGTTTATCCTGGTCATCAGCTACATGGTTTCGGTCAATGCCAAACTGACGTTTTATGTATTGCTGCCACTGCCGATTTTATCACTTAGCATTTATTTCGTCAACACCATCATCATGAAGCGCTCAGAAGAATTGCAGGCGCAACTTTCCAGCGTTTCGACCTACGTACAAGAATCGTTCTCGGGTATTCGGGTTATCAAAGCCTTTGTCCGCGAACATGAGCAATTGCGAAACTTCGTCAAACAAAGCAACGACTACCGAAATAAGTCACTGAAACTAACCATTGTAGACTCTTTATTCTATCCTTTCATAATGGTCCTTGTCGGCCTGAGCAACGTGCTTATTGTTTTCGTGGGTGGGCAAGAAATCATGTCGGGTCGACTAACGCCCGGCAACATTACGGAGTTTATTTTGTACGTGAGTATGCTCACTTGGCCCGTCATGGCGCTCGGCTGGACCACCAGCCAAACGCAGCGGGCAGCCGCGTCGCAGCAACGCATCAACGAGTTTCTGAACACAAAAACGGATTTGGTTTCCACCAAAAACCTTGAACATGACATTGCGGGAGATATTCATTTCCACAATGTAAGTTTTGATTATCCCGATACTGGCATCAAAGCCCTCAAAAACTTTAACCTAAGCGTAAAATCGGGGGAAACCGTGGCCATTTTGGGCACGACAGGTTCGGGCAAAAGTACGGTCGCGAATCTGCTCATGCGCCTGTATGACCCCACCGAAGGCGACATTTCGATTGATGGCATCCCCGTTAAAGATTTCAAACTGCAATCGCTACGCGGGCAAATGGGCTACGTGCCACAAGATGTATTTTTATTCTCCGACAGCATCGAATCCAACGTGTCGTTTGGCTCAACCGAAATGTCATTTGAAAAAATCGAACAAGCCACCAAAGACGCTGACCTTTACGCCAACATTATCGAGTTTCCAGAAGGATTTAACACCCGCGTCGGTGAGCGGGGCATTACGCTTTCGGGCGGCCAAAAACAACGTCTTTCCATCGCCCGCGCCATTGCCCGCGACCCCAAAATATTGATTTTGGACGACTGCCTCTCCGCCGTAGATACGCAAACCGAAAACACCATTTTGAAAAACATGAGCCGCATCATGAAAGACCGTACGTCGGTCATCATTTCGCACCGGGTTTCGTCGGCGAAACTAGCCGATTTTATCGTTGTATTGGACGAAGGGCGAATCGTAGAGCAAGGCACCCACGAACTTTTAATGGACCAAAACGGGGTATATAAAGAACTGTATGAAAAGCAGTTGCAGAGCGAAGAAGTGTAACCGACTGATTTTATTAAAGTCTTAGGAAACCGCAAAATATAAAATGGCAAATTTGAAAAGTAAAAGTATTGGGAATCAAGAAGCAATGCTTTCAACTAAGGGAAGTTGATTTTTAAGCTTTCCTTAAACCGTTATCACCCTTATGCTTGACGATTCACACAAACTCTACTATAACATCAATGAAGTAGCCGCTCGTTACGGTTTTGATGCCTCCAAACTTCGGTATTGGGAATCAGTGTTTCCGATGCTAAAGCCCGAAAAACGCGGTGGTGACCGTATCTACACATCAGCAGATTTGGAAATTCTCGACGAAATTGTCTATCTCGTTGAGCACAAAAAACACAAATTGTCGGCCGCCCGCCAAATCATGGAATCGGACCGGAGTCAGCGAATCAAAATAAAACGGGCTATACAACAGTTGGAAGTTGTTAAACGTTACCTCCAAGACGTCAAAGAACTTCTCAAGTGAAAAACAGCATGAAAATAGGCATAACAGCAGGGCTCATTGCGGGTATTTACCTAATCGCAACATATTTTTTTGGCGAACCCACCCCTACCACCACCCTCCAAGCTGTTCCTCCGCTCAAAGCCCTTCCACGCGCCCAAGCGGCTCTTGTTCATTTTGAATTTGAGCCTGACCCCAACCGCTACGAAGACCAACAACTCCAATTGAGGATTGAACGCCGTACCGACAATAAATTATACCTGGTCGATGCCTCAAAACCAGAGCAAGGGCGCACGACCTATTATGCCCTTAATGGCAGTGTCAACCGGGTGGATGCTCGTCAACTTACGCAGCAACCGCTTTTACCCAATCGCTGGATTCATCTTGTCAAATACGTCACTGAAGTAGCCAACGTAAATTCTGAAAGCTGGCTCACGTCGGCGTTTAACGTGGCCGCTGGGCAGGCCAAATACGCCGCCGCCTACGAAGCCATTTTTTGGGTGCGGGATTCGTTGGATAAAACCCCCTCTAAAATCGCCTACACTCAGCCGCTTTGGCCCAATAATGGTGCCGTGGGCGACAGTCGGATTTTCAAACAAACCCCCGCATTTACGTTGCTTAATAAAAAATACGGTTCTGAATCATTGCCCATTGACGAACCCGTTAAGAACTTACAAAAGGTCAGTTGGAACGTTAATCCCACTAAATTTAAACTCCTGTACGCGGGTGAAGTGGATGGCTTAATCAAGCACATCAAGCCGCAAAATAAGCAAGGAATTACCCGTTTTGACTCCAAACAACTCGACCAAGCCGCCGATTGGTTGGCTAAAAGCACCCCTGCCGACGCTTTTTCGGTCGATTTTGAGCCTGGCAAAGCCGAAGAAGGATGGTATTGGGACATGTCTGACCCCAACTTTGGGAAAATCATGTATGAGCTTTCAGATCGAATTTACAAACGCCACGGAAAGTTGTTTTATTCGTGGATTGGGGATGCACCGTCGTTTACGTTTAAGGGGAACAGCTTCACATTGGACGGCTACGCCAACGACAACTGGAGCGCCGGCAAAAAAAATATTGATGACTATTTGGCCATTCATCAAGAAGCAAAATCCATCCAAAACATAAAAATCCCTTATCCGACCATCCTCATGACGGGTTTTGGCTATACCAGCAGCACCGTCAATACGAGTGATGCCACCGACCAACCCCCTCAAGTCTGGAAAGCGCCCGTCAACTGGTACCTGCGAACGCTGGACATCCTCAATCTAAAATCGTTGATTGTTCCCCAAAAAGTAAAATTCCTCAACTTTATTTGGCCCTACGAAGACAAACCCGCCGACGCCCGACGCAGCTACACGCGACGTTTTAGGGTAGGAAATGGCACCAAAGGCTACATCAGGCAACTAGACAATCGGGTGATGTACCCCATGAATCTGGTGCGCGATGCAGTATTTATTCATCTCTGCAATCCACGCGTTTTCTACACCAATTACTGGATTTTTGGCCAATCCTACAATCCGTATCAGGCGTTGAGGTATTCCAAAATCAACGGAAATCTTTCGTGTGAATCGCAAAAGACGGGGGGGTATTTTGTGTATGAGTACCAAGGACCCGACCAACCCACCTGCCCCTCACTCAACGAAGATTACATCGGCAAAGACGCCCTCGGGATAGCTACCATGGTGCAGGCACATGAGTTGTTTGCCAAGTATCAGCACATTCTGGATGGCACCCAAACCCGCGAAAGCTACGGTTTTGACTACCAAAGAGCAACGCAGGAAACCACAAAAGCGGTTTGGCAAAATGACACGGGAGAGTTTGCGCGGGCGTTTAAACACAATCAGCCGTGGCTTCAAGTATGGAAAAACCCAAAAACGGGCAAACGTCTGCTGTTGTTTCAGGACAATTTTGCCGAAGCCTTCGAGCCAGTCACTTTTACGACCACCATCAACGGCAAAAAAATACAGCGAAACGTAGAGGGGAATACGCTGTATTTAGAAGAATTGTAATGATTAAAATTCCCGCATAAATCGCTTCATCTGACTTTTTTCTCCCTCCAAAATACGTATCAAATAGCTCCCCAAAGGCAAATCATTGACGGGCAGTTGCTGCTTCATAAAGTTGGACGTTTTTTGAGGTACAAAATACCGAAGCTGCCGACCAGCCATGTCGGTAATCTCAATTTTCACTTCCCCTCGGTAGGTGCTTTCC
>VFQN01008530.1_pt1 | contig 10331 bp, 17 predicted proteins | sample 3512371 | NCBI WGS metagenome assembly VFQN01 (sample SAMN10412370, study PRJNA504923) | tailings metagenome | isolation source: Replicate 2 from Balatoc abandoned mine | place: Philippines: Itogon, Benguet | collected 2017-08-28 | reverse complement strand
CCCCCCCCTCCCTCAGGCAAACGCCCCCCTACCACTACCAACCCCCCCCCCCCCCCCCTTTTCTTTTTTTTTTTCCCCCCCCCCCCCCCCCCCCCCCTTTTTTTTTTTTTTCCCCCCCCCCCCCCCCCCCCCCCCCACCTCGTTGACCAGCTGGTCGAAGGCTGGGAAGATGTAGTCCGCGAACTGGATCTCAGCCACCGCCGTGTGGCCCATGGAGGCGAGCCCGATGCCGAACCCCACGATGCCCTGCGCGGGAGGTGGACCCGTAGCGATGGGTGGTGGGTAATGGATATTTAGGGCCGGATGGCATGGACGGTAGGCGGAGTGCAGTATGTGTCCTTCACTGTTGGTTGAAACCGGGGTGGTGGGTGGGCAGCAGCGGTGCACGTCAGTACTGCTGGGACTTGTTTGTGTGCCGCGACCTGCGGCCTCTTTCGCTCTTGACCTCCAATGAGGACACTACGTCTGGAAGCTCTGCGCCCCGCTGCAATTCCCTCCCCTTCCCACCCGCACGCCCCGCCGCGGCGCCCATTCTCCACCAGTACAGTTTGGCTTCTTGTGTCTCATTTTCCGTGCACCCCTTTGCAAGCCTCGCCATGGAAGGGAAGCGGTAAGAGGCCTATGGGCCTTGCCCGGAGTGTTGGGTGTGTTCACCCCCCAGGGGTGTTGCACAGCGACCGTCACACCCCGCGTTATGGCCGCATAACGGCCTAATACCACGCATCTAACAACATGAGTATGTATACGGTACGGTTGCGCGCGCCTCACCTGTTCGGATAAGGGCGTATTGAACACCCGCTCCTTTCCAAACCGCTCCAGCAGTCCCACCGTGCACCGAAACACTCCGCCAAAGGCAACATCTTCTCCAAATACATAGGATCTGCACGGAAGGATGCGTATGGCATCATGTCATTGAGGCTTTGACGCGCAATTTGACGCTGGCTCCACGTCGGAAGGTCGCGTCGACCAGCCGAGGCTTATAGCTTCCTCTGTATGTATCCTACTAACCTTTCGTTAGTTTCCAGAGCTACGCTAAGGGCATCGTTAACAGCGTTACACAAGTTGAGTCGTTTATGCCCAGCTTTGGGCGCAGCTGCAGCTGAATTGATGTCCGCCTGAACCAGCGCTGCGCCTGACTGCACCGAGTAACAACTGCGATCTTGCAAGAGCGCGCGGCCAGTCCGCAGGGCGTGCTGAAAGCCCTGGGCACCGCACGCCCCGCGAAACATGGTTCCCACCCAACGCCCGCACACTAACGCACTGTCCCGACGACTACAGAGATTGTTGAATTCTATATGTATAGAGCAGCCTGCCAAGTATGACAGGATATCGCGTTCTTGGACGTCGGCACGACCCAGGGGACTGGGAAGCCCTTCATCTGCCGTAACGTCGTCGGTGGGAAGCCCTCCCCAGGGCCTCCCCTGCTGGAAAGTTTGCAGCCTGTGAGATGTATCGCGGGCATGCCTTTTTGACGTCAGATGTCATGTTCAAGCATGCAGCTGGGCGCATAAGCCCCTTGTGCAATCTGGCCACCCAGGCTATGCGGAGTTGACAGCCTACTTGTCGTCCTGTGCAGGGGAGATCCCCAGGAACCGCACCCCTGCTGCACCACCAGCATGTGCTCAACGCTAATTTATCCTGGATGGATTATCCGTGGAACCTGGTGGATCCATGCCGGGTGGTAATCGTGGGCATCAAGGGCAGCACATGCGCCACCTCACCTTCCGGTAACGGTTCACCAGGCCTACCAGAGTTCACGCAGTACCCCCGCCCTTCAGATGACTAGCAAGGGAGATGGCACGAGGAACGCCTCTGCCACTTGCGATGCCGATCGCTGTATTTGATGGCTTATCAGCTACAGGGGCGCCTGCCTGGCTGCCGTCCTGCTCAAGCAGGCTCGAGTGCCTCTTGCTCCCCTGCCTGGTGCAACTGCCATGCCAGGGCCCATCGTGCCAAGTACTTCAGCCCAAGAACTCTGCAAGTGCAGCCGCGGAGCCCCCAATGCATGACAGGTAAACATGGGTTTGGGGGCTAACATCAAATGTCAAGGCTTTCATGCCCAGTAACCCTGTGCTTCCCAGCACAGTCACTCCAGGGTCCAGGCAGCTCCAAGGCACTTCAGCAATGCCCTGGCCAACGCCCGACACCCTCACAACAGCTACAAGCTCCGTTCTGCGCAGCTCATGAGTGTCCATGCTACCAGCCTACCACACGTGTGCAGTACTTCCAATCAGATTTGATTGGCGCAGCAGATGTCATGCATTGCTTACGGCAGCATTTCTCATAGCAGTAACATGAATAGCGGCATTGCCCATGGCAGCATTGCTCGTGGCAACATGTCTCCAGATCCGCTGCGTGCGTGCGCATAAACGGTGTGGCTACCTTACGGCGGGGCGTGACAGTCCAGGCCACGTCGGACCCCGGGCGGCCTCCGGCGGGGGCCGCACCCGTCTGACCTGGGTTGACTAAACGGTTTGCGTTCACACCTGCCGCGCTGGGACGTCAGGCCGGCATGTCTGGCCTGTGCGGCCTGTTAGGCACCCAGAGTGCATATAGCGTGCAATGCGCCACTAAGCCATATGCGTGCACATAAAGTACCACAGTGACTTCCCTTTTGATTTACATGGTCTGCAAACGGACAATGGCGGGCTCTCGAGGGACGCTCCCAGTGGCGCTGGCCGTGGCGGTCGCGGGGCTGTTGGTGGCTGCGTACGCGCTACCCGTACCGTGAGTAGTCACGTTGCATGGGTAGCAGGGCCATCACAATACAGCATACTATGCCCGTGTGCCTGGGCCGGGCAGCGGTGTGCTGGGAACCCCAGGAGCGGCCAACCGCCCGAAAACCACGCTTGCCGCGGTGGCACGTGCGGCGGTTGACACATGGGAAAAATCTCCCCTTGGGCCAGCAGGCCGCGGTCGTCACTTTCGAGGTTATGTTATGCCATCCTTGGCTTTAAATTCATGCCTGTCCCGTACTTGCGTGCTGCAGCAATGATGCCTACGACGTCCTCTTCAAGGCCAAGAACATCGAGGAAGCGCATCCGGCAAATTTCCCTCGTCTCCGAGCTGGGCAGCAGCATCGACGGAATCAAGTGCGTGTCGCATTTACATGTCTCAAATATCCAGCATATAAGGGCAGCGTTGCAGTTGGCGAGGCAGGTGCACTCGCGGGCTACCTGGCTACGATGCACGTGTCGGCCTGTGATCAGGGGAGACCCAGGGCCCTTCCATCCCGTGCAGCAGAAAGCTTGGCACATAATCGTGTTCTTCGCTCTTCGAACACCCGCAGGCTGCTGCTGACCCAGGGCCGCTCCCTGGGCACCGGGCTCGAGAGCCAGCTCGACATCCCGGCCAGCCATGCCAGCGGCCACGGGCTCCAGCTGCTTGCCACGGCCGTCCAGGTGAGCAATGCGTGTGCTGAAGAAGTTGGGATTGCAGCATGCATCGGCGGACGGCTGGACTGGGCAAAATAAACTCCTCGGAACCGGGAACGAGTTCCTTGGCTTTGCGATTAAAGTCGTGTGCTGTCGTCCTCAACAACATACAAGACCACTAATGCGCTCCTGCTGTCATCTAGTACTTGCCAATGCGTGCACCGGCGCAATTTCGCTCTACCGTGTGCGACTCCCTTGTTGCCGCCTGCACACCCCTCTTGTCCTCTCCCACCCCCCAGGCCTACATTGCGCTGTACCCTGGCATCGCGCTGCTGCAGCCGGGACTGTTCAACTTCTGGCCGGGTAGGGCGGGTGGAGGGTGGGGTGGGTGGCGGGTGGCGGGCAGGGCTCTGGCAGCTCAGCGGGTGCAAGGGCTGAGGCGCGAGAGGGCCCGGGTCGGATGTGCGCATGTGCGGACATACTGGTACTGTTATGCAGCAACGGCTGTGGCTAACCTTGCGTCTCTTCCCCATGCCGGTGGTCTTGGTCTTGGGTGCGCCACGTGCCACGTGTGCCTTGCCGACGCGTCCTCGCCCCCCATCCCGCCACCACCACTCGCAGCCGACACCAACGCCTGGTACCACGCCGCCAAGACCTACAAGCCCGGAACCGTGACGGACGTGGGTACTGGGGGCGACCAGGGGGCGGGGACTTGGTGGGCAGGGGTCCAACCAGCAGCATTACAGAGCGTTGCTCGTATGACGCAAGTCGCCCACCTCTGCTTCTGGGCTCTGCCTCATCACAATTGGGGCAAGCGGCTTGAGGCTGCACGGCGCTCGTTCTCATGTACCTCCCGCGTCCGAACTGCCCACACAAGGCATAACACGGCGCTGCAGTCGTCATATCCTATGCCCTGCAGCCTTACGTGGCTGCCTACACCCAACGCCGTGTACCCCTGATCCCCCCTGACCCCCGACCCACAGTTCGCTGGCGGCGTGCTGTACTCGTCCGCCTTCGTCACCCTCAAGGACGGCCCCGTGCTGGTCACCACGCCAGAGTTCACCGCCGGTGGGTACTGGGGGCGTGCTGCTGCTCAGTATGAGACCCGGTACCACTAGACCCACCACAGCACCCGGTGTTGGGCACGGCGGCTGCAGCACGCATCGGCTTCGCACGTTCGCATTGTGCTGGCACGGCAGCATGCATGCGCTATCCCTACCAGACCGGCACACTATCCTATCCTCCGCTGAATGGCACCTTGTCGTGCCGCAGACAGCTTCTGGACGCTCAACTTCTATGAGATCTACGGCAACGTGTTCCACACCGCCGGCAGCGCCTACGGCGACAACAAGGCGTCCGCCTACCTCATCGTGCCGCCCGGGTGGGAGGGAACGCCCGCGGACCCGGTGAGCCGAGGAGGGGGCGGGATGGGGTTGTGTTGGGTTGGATACATAGTAGTGTGCGTACCTGGTTGTAAACAGAGTTCGTAGGCGTCGGGGGCCAACGCCAGGGGTAGGCAAGCCGCAACTCAAGACTCTCGTCCCCCAGTCCTGCATATTTGATGGTGTTGTTGATCGCTGCCATACGCTCCACGTCCCGGGCAAGCAAGCGTAAATTTACACCCGTTCCTGGCCACCCGTCGTCACCAACCTCCTGCCCAGCGCACTTTCCGTATACACGCTCCCTCGAGTACGTTGTTCCTCCTCCCCTGACGCACCCCGCCCCCCACGCCCCTCCCCTGACCCCCATCCCCACCCCCAGAGCTACCAGGTGCTCCGCTCCCCCACCGTGGAGGCCTACCTGCTGGGCCGCTCCTTCGTGGTGGGCAACGCCACAGCCATCGCGCAGTTCAACCTGGGCTGGACGCTGCAGGCGCCGCGCACCATCCCGCAGGTGGGGCTGCGGCGTGCGGGCTGGGGATGTGACACAGCGTGCGGAAGCCGCGAGCATGGCAAAGCTGTCGCCTGCGGACAAATTCGTTTTCTTAGGACGTAGAAGTGAGTGATAAATGCGTGGGGTGGTGCCAGCGGGTCGGTCGGCACAGTGTCCAAACCCCTGATTTCAAAAACCCCACGGCCCCCTCGCTGCCGCCCCCGCTCCCCCTGCCGCTGCCGCTGCTTCTGCAGACCATCCGCTACGCCTACCCCGAGACCAGCGCCACGCTGACCGACTACGACAACGCCGACCCGCTGCAGTTCTGGAGGGTGAGGGAGGCAGCAGGGCCGGGGTGCGGGGGTCTGGGTGGGGCGCAGGGCGTACGGCATGGGCACCTTTCGGGCGGGGCACGTGCCGGCGAGGTGGGACATGCCGAGCAGGCGCTCAACTGGCGTCCGCGGTAAAGCAAGAACTTTACGTTACAAGGCATGACACACTTGATGGCCTACTGTTGCCGCCCAGTACGGCAAGGCCGTCCTCCACCTGTTGCCGCCGCTTCCGCCGCTGATGCCGTACCCTGTACCCACATTGCGACACACGGCCGTGCGCAGGTGGTGGGCGAGGTGTACCGCCGCAACGGCGCGCCGCACATTGTGGATCCGCTGCTGCGGCTGCTGCCCTCCCTGGGGCTGTGGCGCGAGTACGGCTGGGTGCAGGCCAGCGTGGAGCCGCTGGCGCTGCAGGCGCTCGAGGTGGGGGTGGGGCACAGCAGGCGGAAGGAGTGGGAGTATTACGGCTCGCTGAAGGCTGCGAGGTGGTGCGCGTGTAGAGGCGTTGGGCGCCGTCGGCACGCCAGGTCCGTGGGCAACCGACCCTGTGCCATGTGTTGCGCCGCCCCAAACCACTCACCCTCCCCACGCCTCCCTGCCTGTCCCCGCCAGGCCGCCCCCTACTACGCGTCCCGCATCATCACCGCCAAGTGGCTCAACGTGGGCCCGCCCTCCCACAACTACTGGAACGCGCCGTGGAACCTGGGCGCCTACGGGGCCGACCACGTGACCAACGCCGCCATCCAGAAGTTCTTCATCATCGTCAACAAGGCGCAGGACGCGCTGTACTACTACCTGGTGAGCGGTCTGCTGTATGCTGCGTGTAGATCGAGAAAACCTCTGCAGCTGGTGCCCTTGCGACAACTCAGCGGCAGCGCCTGGGGAGGAACGGCGCGGGAGGGGGTTGCCAGGCAGGGCCGGGCCGGAAGTATCAGCACTGCTCCGCAATGCGCGGCACACTCCGCACTTCGTCGTAGTTGGGCCGCTCCACTGCCGTTGCCTCACACGCGTGTGTATACCGGTATGCGCACAAGCAACAACCCTATCGTCGGCCGCTGCTCGTTGCTGCTCTTTGCAGTTTGTGGACGCTGACGGCGAGCCTCTCAACAGCGACAACGACTATGTCCTCGAGTTCCCCTCCGAACCCCCGGTGCCGGCGCTGTCGTTCTGGTCGCTGGTCACGGCGCGCGTGGGCAACCGCAACACAACCGCCACCAACCTCACCGCCGGCGTGCTGCCGGTGCGTAACAGGGGCCGGGCAGAGGGGAGGGCAGGGGTTTGAGGCCAGGGGCAGGGGCCCGGGCCCGTGCATGGTGACATGGTGTGCGGCAGGGAAGCTGCGGAGAGGGTGGTCTCCCTGCGCGCGTGTTACTCCTCCCGCACAGTGCTTTGGAGTCCGGAGCCGCGTCATGGCTCTGCGCACCCAACGTTGACGACTTGTCTGCCGGTCGACCTCCCTCCTCCCTCCCTCCCCGGTGCCCCCTGCCGCAGACGTGGGCCAACCTGGCGCCCGACGCCTACCGCACACCCAACGGCACGTGGCCCTTCCGCGTGTCTGCCGCCGTGCCGCCCGCCGGCTCCACGCCCCAGGAGCGGGGCTACAACTTTGTGCAGGTGGGCCGGGCGGTGCGGGGTGTAGAGACGGTGTTGCAGTATCAACTCGTTGGAGCAGGGTGAGGGCGGAGGCCAGCAGATGGTGGAGCGACGGCGTTGGGCCTACCTGCCATCGACCTTGACATGCCCGCGCCGTGCCTGTGCCTGCACCACGCACGCAGTGCATGTGGATGCCTGCCTGCACCTCATTCCTTTGTACCCATGCAGCCAATAGAGGACAGATTCAACCGTCCCCATATGCACTGCGGACCTGTTAGCCACCAAGCAACTGCCGATTATTCCCTGGCTCCCTACCCATCCACCCCCGCAGTCCCCCCAGCCTGGTACCCCATTCTACATCACGCTGCGCCTGTACGCCCCCCTGGACCTGGCCCTGCGCGACGACTACGTGCCGCCGCCCGTGCTGCGGGCCGTGCCGCGGGAGAGGGGCAGCAGCCCGGCCCCCGCCACCAGCAGCCCGGCACCCAGCAGCAGCAGCAGCAGCCCGGGGGTGCGCCGCCTGAGTGCCCGGCGCATGTAACCGCTTGAGCGCCCGAAGAGGGATATCCTGCTGTACCAAGTGCTGTACCAATACGACTAGCTACTAGGGGCATGTGCTGTGCTCCTTGATGCGTGGATGTATATCAACCAGTGTGTACCATGTCAGGCGTATGATTTTGATGATGCGTCCATACTCCCGCCGTGCAGTCTTGCCCTCACTATGCGCGTGTAATATTAGCATGGCACGCAGTGCGGAGCTCCCGGGTGTAGGTGCTCCTGTAAGGCCTTGCCCCTAGCGCTTTACACGCAAGGCTAGCTCTGCGGGTTGTACTTGCAACGCCTTGCTGCCAGCGCTGCTGATGCAAGGCTAGCTCTGCGGGTTGAACGAGTAAACATCTCTGTACCATGATATGTACTCAGCTGGGCCGGACCTGGGTCTGATGTCGATGGCCTGTTGTGCATCCAGGTGCATCTGGACGTGAGGGGCTGCATGGGACACAGTCGTCGCGCAGGACGAGTCCACCGCGCCCTGGCCCAGTGTAACAAAGCTATGTGCTATGCAACTCCGTGGCCCATCAGTCCTGCCGTACGTACCGCCTGCTGCGTCGGTGCTACTGCCCTGTCAGTTGCCTGTTTGTGGTGTAACGGCACCGCTGACATGTACGGCATGGTACGACACAGGACCTCACCTTGCACGCACAGTGCTCCACTGCTCGTGGCGACACGTGGCGGAGCAGGGCGGAGAAAAAGCGAACTGTAGCCTGCTAGCCTAGGCCAGGGGCTGCCTGCTCTAGAGCAAGCCCGAACCGTTCTGCTGCTGCTCAGTGGTCACTGTGCCCATGGTTGATTTGGCTGTGCCCGCGGTGAGAAACGCAGCGATTTGACGTCAAGGCCCTTCGCCGGCAGTGTTCTAACCTGTTTCCACATCACATTGCGCGTTCGCTTGGTTTACTCTTGTTTACTAGGTACGAAGGGAGTACAGTCCGCAAGGCCCTGAGTCGGCGGTACCATGGCTCCAAAGAGCTGCCACCAGCAGGTTGACAGGTTTTGTTCCGAGCAAACGCAGGCAGGACCCGTACTTGGGCGTGGCACTGACGACCCTGATTCAACAGCAGGCCGGGAGCACCCATGCTTACAGTCGTGCGAGGTCACCAGTCATTCTGGCGGCCACCCACTCGCTGTCCATATAGGTACGCATCGAAACGACGCAAGGGCGGAACACCATACCGGCAGTTACAGTGCTGTAGCTGCTGCGTGTACTATACCGGTACTGCACGGAAGGGGAGCGTCGCTGCGCCACCACACACACACTACACGCCGTGCATGGGTGCTGGCAGCACGCGCATGTGGCGCCGCGCCGTATGTATGTACCCAAGTTGCCTACCGTTATTCCGTCGCCAAATCTGCAACGCACTCGTCCATGCAGCCTGGGCGTGGGCCATCCTGTTCTACCGCACGTACCCCATCCTAAAGCTCTACACAACGCGGTTCCCCTACCTCTAACACGACGTACATCCAAAGTACACAGCACGCCTGCCGTCCTGCCTCTGTAACGGTAACCCTCCTAGCTGGTCCTTCATGGTCGCCGCTGGTGCTCACCACCATGCCTACCTGCCCGTGTGCACGAAGGCACTGTCCGCCTGCCGCCCACTACTACATACTCCTGCCCCGCCCACCTGCCAAACAAATCGCTGCACACCTGCGTGTCCCTACTGCTACTTCAGCAGGGAACTATTGGCAACGCCAACCAATGCCCAGTCCAGTGGCTTGCAGCCGTACTGACACACAGACCACGTGGGAACAAGGCCCGCACTCCAGTTCACAGGGCCCTGACCGCAAGACCACCACCTCCACCCATGCGTCTCCGCTAGTCAGCTGCCGATCTGCCCCGCCCTTGGCCCCTTGACCCCTGACCCTTGGCCCGCTGCACAGGTAGCAGGGCGAGGTTGCCACCTCAGACCTCTCGCCGCCTTCCCTTCACCAGTACTGGTACGCTCTGCAGCAGCACGGGGAGAGCAGCGTTGGGCAGTTTAACGCAGGGGCGTGCCCACAGGTTGCACGGTACACAACTGGCGCCCCCGATGCCGTATCTCTTATCTTACGGTAAACTCCCCTCCCCCGGTAGGTCGCGTTTCTTGCCTCCGCGAAGCGTATTATTGACAGCGCTTTACACTCCTACTAGTTACAACGACTTTTTCGCGGTAACCAATACTGTTGCGCCCCTTCCCTCCCTCTCACCTCCTTCCCCCCAGCCCGTGCCCCTGCTGCTCCAGGTAGTCCGCCTGCCGCTCCGCCAGCCACTCCGCCAGCTCCGCCGCGCGGGCCGCCTTGGTGTGGCCCGGGGCGGCGGCGGGCTGCCACGGCAGGTGCAGCGAGCGCATGGCGTCCAGCTGGGTAGATGGGTGGGTGGGAAGGGGGTGCTGTCAGAGCGTGGAGGGAACAAGATGAAGCTGGGAGGCGGGCAGGCTGCTGCGAGGAAACACTAGCAGGGAAAGTCATGCAGGGAGCCTTGCGGCTGAGGGCGTCAGCGCCCTTAACCTTTCATCCTCTCCCCTCCCCCCCGTTGGAGAGCTGGCACCCTGCCCCCCGGGCCCGGCCCCCGGGCGGGGCTGGGTTGCCGGCGGTGTGGGGTTTGGGTTAGGCGTGGTGGGGGGGAGCG
>VFQN01008529.1_pt1 | contig 10332 bp, 7 predicted proteins | sample 3512371 | NCBI WGS metagenome assembly VFQN01 (sample SAMN10412370, study PRJNA504923) | tailings metagenome | isolation source: Replicate 2 from Balatoc abandoned mine | place: Philippines: Itogon, Benguet | collected 2017-08-28 | reverse complement strand
GTTGACTGATGCCGCGGGCTATGGGTATCTATATCGTAAAACCGTAAAACTCACCAAAGGAAAGGCGGAATTGGTTTTGGAACACAGCCTGAAAAATACGGGTACAAAACCCATCGAAACTCAAACCTACAATCATAATTTCTTCATGATTGACAATGAACCGACAGGCCCAAATATGCAAACCCTTTTTCCGTATGAAATCAGCGCCGAAGGGAAAGGATTTGGTACAGTGGTGAAAGCAGAAAATCGGATGCTCGTCTTCACCAAAGAAGTACCGCCGGGCGAGAATGTATTTAGCAGTGGCGTAAAGGGATTTGACGCGACGCCCGAAGATTACGACATCCTGATTCAAAACCTGAAAACGGGTGCAAGTGTACAAATTAAGGGAGATAAACCTCTGGAAAAATTGGTATACTGGGCCTGTCATACCACTTCTTGCCCAGAGCCTTACATCAAGCTGTCGGTGAAGCCGCAGGAGGAAGTAAAGTGGAAAATTAATTATGTGTTTATTGCACGCTAAGTTAAAATCACGCAGTGGCGCAACGTGGCAAAGATTTTAATGCTTAACTCTTTGCTTCTCTAAGACTTTGCGTGATTTTTAACTCTGCTTAATGCTGGAAAACCAACGTGTTATTGGTAAAAAAGACAAATATGAAGTATTGGAAACACGCTTTGGGTGGTTTTTTTGCCTTACTGATTTGCGGAGCTGCGTTTCAGCTAACAACTGATAACAACATCGACTGGCCCAAATACGGAGGCAATAGCGCGGGAAGTAGGTACGCGGAGTTGACTCAAATAAATGCGGAAAATGTCAATAAATTGCAACTGGTGTGGTCGTACGATACGGGCGAGAACAACAATCCCGACGGTAAAGGCAATGATATTCAATGTCAGCCAATTGTGGTCAATGGTATTCTTTACGGGACCACCCCGCGTTTGAAATTGTTTGCTGCCGATGCGGCTACGGGCAAAGAATTGTGGAAATATGACCCTTTTTCCAATCCAAAAGTAAAGCCCAATTTTCATCCCGTCAGAGGGGTAGTATACTGGGAAGAGGGTGCTGATAAAAGAATCCTATATTCCGTCGGCGCTAAGCTGATGGCGGTCAATGCTTTGACGGGAGCGTTGATAACTGATTTCGGTGAAAATGGCTTGGTTGACCTCCACGCTGGGCTCGGCGACCAGCAAACGCTGGGCTACGACGTCAACAATTTTACCATTCGTTCCACAACGCCTGGTGTCATTTTTAAAAATTTGCTCATCATGGGTTCGTCGGTTTCGGAAGGCGGCGACGCACTCCCTGGCAATATTCGGGCGTTTGATGTGCGCACTGGCAAATTGGCGTGGGTATTCCGGACTATTCCGTTGCCGGGAGAATACGGCTATGAAACCTGGTCGAAAGATTCGTATAAGAAACTCGGCGGGGCCAACTGCTGGGCAGGTATGGTTTTGGACGACAAACGCGGCACGGTGTTTTTGGGAACGGGTTCGCCTTCGGTTGATTTTTACGGCGGCGCGCGCAAAGGCACCAATCTGTTTGCCAACTGCGTTATTGCCCTCAATGCCGAAACGGGCAAACGCCTCTGGCATTTTCAAACGGTTCACCATGATTTGTGGGATCGCGATATTCCCTGTCCGCCCAACCTGATTACGGTGATGCACAAAGGCCCCGACGGTCGCTCCCGAAAAGTGGATGCCGTAGCGCAGGCCACGAAAGACGGTCTTATTTTTGTTTTTGACCGCGACATTGGCAAGCCGCTTTTTCCCATCAAAGAAGTGCCCGTGCCCAAAGTTGCGGCGCTGCCCGGCGAAGCTCCTTGGCCCACTCAGCCCGTTCCCGTAAAACCTGCGCCCTTTGCCAATCAGACATTTACCAAAGCAGATTTGACCAATATTTCTCCAGCATCAGCGGCGTATGCGCAATCGGTTTTTGAAAAAAGTAGAGGAGGATTGAAAAACCTTCCACCGAGCACGACCGAAACCCTTTATTACGGCATCGGGGGTGGCGCTGAGTGGGGAGGCAGTGCGGTTGACCCCAACGGAATAATGTACGTTAATGCCAATAATATGCTTTGGTTGTTGAAAATGCAGGCCACCAATCCCCCAAAAACCACGGAAGCATTGACCAAAGGCGAGAAATTGTTTACCACTAATTGTGCCGTTTGTCATGCAATGGATGCCAAAAATACCGCCCTTGCGACTACGCAGGCGTATCCCAATTTGCAGGATGTGGGCAAAAAACTTACCCGTCAACAAATCCATACACTCCTCGAAACGGGCCGGGGCAGAATGCCGTCTTTTCAGCACCTTACCAAGCCCGACCGGGAAGCCATTATTAACTTTTTGCTGAAAACAGAAACCCCGACGAAGGCCGATGATATTCATCGGGTAACGACGGTTGAGAACAAAACTGGGCGGGATTTTCCGTATACGCCATTGTACCAAAATAAGGGATTTCGTCAGTTTAGGGACCCCGACAACTACCCAGCCATCAAACCGCCTTGGGGCACGCTGAATGCCGTGGATTTGAACACGGGGGAATATCTTTGGAAAGTTCCGTTGGGAGAATACCCCGAATTGGCAAAAAAAGGCATTCGGAACACGGGTACCGAAAACCACGGTGGCCCCCTCGTAACGGCGGGTGGTCTGCTTTTTATCGCGGCCACTTACGACGAAAAACTGCGGGCTTTTGATACAAAAACGGGAAAAGTGGTGTGGGAATATACCTTGCCAGCAGGGGGCTTTGCCACGCCGATTACGTATCAGGTCAAGGGAAAACAATACATTGCCATCGCGGCGGGGGGCACCCGGTATGACTTAAAACCCGGCGGCAAATACGTGGCGTTTGCCTTGCCTTGATTACAATCACTATTCACAAATTCACTGTTAATTTTTATGAGTAAAACTGCATTTTCGTGGGAATTATTTAACAAAGCGCCCATCGTTGGCATCGTTCGGGGATTGTCGTTGGAAGAAGTAAAACAAATTTTGCCACTGTACCGGGAAGCGGGTTTGACCACCATCGAAATCACGATGAACACTCCCGATGCCGAGAAAATTATTGAGTATGCCGTTGAAAATGAACAATATGGCCTGAACATCGGTGCAGGAACGGTGTGCACAAAAGATGATTTGAAGAAGGCTCTGGAGGCAGGCGCGCAGTTTATTGTGACGCCAATTCTGGATAAAAAAGTAGTCAAGGCCTGCGTCAAAAAAGAGATACCCATTTTTCCGGGGGCGTTTACGCCTTCCGAGATTTTTAAAGCATGGAGTTTAGGTGCGAGCATGGTGAAGGTGTTTCCAGCTACGCAAATGGGGCCGTCGTACATCAAGGAATTGAAAGCGCCCCTCAATCAACTCAAATTGCTCCCCACGGGGGGCGTGAGCTTGGACAATATCGCTGAGTTTTTAAAAGCGGGTGCCGACGGTGTAGGAATGGGGGGGCAATTGTTGGATAAAAAGTTGATTCAAGAAAAAGATTGGCAAAAGCTCAAACAACATTTTTCACAATTTATTAAACAACTTCCCCGCCGATGAGCGCCCCTAAAATAAAAAACTACCGTTGGTTGATTGTGGTTTTGCTCTTTACCGCCACCACAATCAACTACTTAGACCGGCAGATTATTGGGTTGTTGAAGCCTATTTTAGAAAAAGAATTTGCGTGGTCAGAGACCGACTATGCGCGTATCATCATGGCCTTTACGGCGGCGTATGCCATTGGGTTGTTGGCATTGGGCTGGTTGATCGATAAAATCGGGACAAAGCATGGCTACTCCATCACCATTGTATTTTGGAGTATAGCGGGGATGCTTCATGCACTGGCCCGCAGTGCCTTCGGTTTCGGCGTGGCCCGGGTGGGATTAGGCTTAGGTGAAGGCGGCAACTATCCAGCGGCGGTGAAAACGGTGGCGGAATGGTTTCCCAAAAAAGAACGCGCGTTGGCTACTGGGCTTTTCAATGCGGGTACTAGCGTGGGCGTAGTGGTAGCCCTGATTCTTGTACCGTGGATTTTGACGACGTACGGCTGGCAGGAAGTTTTTTGGATTACGGGGGCGCTTGGTTTTGTGTGGTTGATTTTTTGGCTTATCTATTACGATATTCCAGCCAAACAAAAACGCCTGACCACGGAAGAGTACGAATACATCGTCAACGGTCAGGAAAAGGAAGAACAGCACACCAGCGAGAAAGCCAGTGTTAATTGGATGAAATTGTTTTCTTTCCCCCAGACGTGGGCTTACATTACAGGCAAGGGCTTAATTGACCCGATTTATTGGTTTTTTCTGTTTTGGTTGCCGTCTTATTTTGCTTCCACTTTTAACCTTGACCTCAAAAAACCGAGTTTGGAATTGATGCTTATTTATACCGCCACCACCGTGGGAAGTATCAGCGGTGGCTGGTTTTCGTCGCAACTTATCAAGCGTGGTTGGCCCGTCATCAAAGCCCGAAAAACGGTCATTTTGGTGATTGCATTTCTTGAATTGTCCGTCATTTTTATTCAGTTTGCCCCCAATGTCTGGGTAGCGGTTGGGTTGATTAGCTTTGCGGTAGCGTTGCATCAGGCATGGGCTACCAATGTATTTACGTTACCGTCCGACATGTTTCCAAAACAAGCCGTGAGTTCCATTGTGGGCATCGGCGGAATGGCGGGCGCGTTGGGCGGGATTCTTTTTCCGATGCTGATCGGTAGTCTGTTGGATACCTACAAAGCTGCTGGAAACCTCGCGGGCGGGTACAATATCATCTTTACCATTTGCGGTTGTACTTACCTGATTGCGTGGGGTATCATTCATTTGCTGACCCGTAAATCCAAAATGCTGGAATTGACGGAGTTGGAGTAGAAGGGTCGCAGGCGCTCGCGTCTCGCGACGGGGTGGCTCGAGCCGTGATGGCTATTGTTAGGCCTCTGGCCGTGAAATTTGATAATATTCGACCAACGAACAGAGCCCTCACTCCCCCCGTACAAACGCCACATTTCGTTGTATTCCTTCCAACTTGGTGCGTTTGACGGCAGAGCGGCGGAAGATTTCCTGAAATACTTCCTGCGTGATTTCTTCCCAATCGCGGTTGGTAAATTCGGCTAACTCGGGATGCAGATTGAACTCGGGTGTTTGGTGCGGTTTGGAAAAACGATTCCACGGACACACATCTTGACAAATATCGCAACCAAAAATCCAATTCTCAAATGTCCCCTTTACTTCTGCGGGGATAGACTCTTTGAGTTCAATCGTAAAGTAACTGATGCAACGGCTGCCGTCGACCACGTACGGCTCCACGATGGCGTCGGTAGGGCAGGCATCCACGCAGCGCGTACAAGTGCCGCAATAGTCTTTTACGGGCCCGTCGGGCCACAAATCAAGGTCACAGATGATTTCACCGATGAAGAAAAAACTACCCATGTCGCGGTTGAGTAAATTTGAGTGTTTCCCTACCCAACCTAAACCACTTTTGGCCGCCCAAACTTTGTCCATTACGGGAGCTGAATCCACAAAAATACGCCCGTTGATTTCGCCAATTTCTTCCTGCAACTGCGCCACCAACTCCTTCATTTTGTCTTTTAGTACAAAATGATAATCGGTTCCGTAGGCGTATTTGGAGAGTTTTAGGTCATTTTCTCCTTCGGGTAGGCGCTGTTGGGGGTAATAATTGAGCAATACCGAAATAACCGACTTGGCACCCTCGACCAGTTTGCGCGGGTCGAGGCGTTTGTCAAAGTGGTTGGCCATGTAGTGCATTTGTCCGTGGCGGTGCTGATTGAGCCAATGCTCTAGCCGAGGGGCTTCTTCTTCCAAAAAAGTGGCCGTCGATATGCCGCAAAAATCAAAACCTAGCTCGGTGGCTTTTGCTTTGATGCGTTGACTTCGCTGCTGCCTGACAAAATCGTCGGTGGTCATGGAGAAAAAGTTTATAACAGAACTTAAATGCCAAACAATGTGCGTTCAGCCGTCAGGCAAAGTTATGTAATCAAGGCCAAGTTTTGTTAATTTGTGGTTAGTACAAAACCTATTTCCTATTCAATGAGACCGTTTGCCTTTTTATTACCCGCGTTTATTGCGCTACCACTTTTCGTATTTTCGCAGGAAGAGCCTGAAAAACACCCGATTGATGTTGCTTTAGACAACTGCATGGACAAAAATCCTTCCACGCAGGGCATGGTGGGTTGTTTGGATGCCGCCTACAAAAAATGGGACGCCGAACTCAACAAAAACTATAAAGCCCTGACGAGCCAACTGAACGCAACTCAGAAAGCCGCCCTGCTCGCTGCCCAACGCAAGTGGATTGAGTACCGCGATTTAGAGTTTAAGATGCAAACATCCGTTTATGCCACCATGCAAGGCACCATGTATCAACCCATGGCCATCAACGACCGCATGGAAGTGGTAAAGAAACGTGCCTTAGATTTGAAAAACTATCTGGATTTACTGGAAATAAAGTAACTTAAACGAATTTATTACAACGGATGTTTTTATTGGGTAGAAAGCCAAGAAAATAAAATGACAAAAGAAAAGGTTTTTGGAAAGCTGTTTGAAGCAGCTGAGATTGCCAAATTTACCCCCGAAGAACAGGCGGGTTATGAGGCTAGTTTAAAATACTATCGAGACTTAAAAAATGTCATTGACACTGCAGTTGCAGAAGGAGAATCAAAAGGCAGATTAGAGGGTAAAATAGAAGGTAAAATAGAAGGGATAAGTAAATCTCTACGCCGAGGTAAACTGACCATTGAAGAAATAGCTGAAGATTTTGAAGTAACAATTGAATTCGTCCTCCAAATAAAATTAGAACAAGGTCTTTAACTATCCATCACAAACAAAAAACTAACAAATCGTAATGAAGCTATTCCTAACTTTTCTTCTCGCTTTTTCAGTGTTTGCTTTCAATTCTAAGGCGCAAAAATCGGACGAAGAATTGCGCCAATTGGCCGATAAAATTGCCCACAAATATATCCTCACCGATGGCCATGTCGATTTGCCGTATCGGCTCAAAATCAAAAACTTTCGGCTCGAACGCCAATATTTAGGCATTCCCATCAGCACCACCGAGGGCGATTTTGACTACGAGCGCGCCAAAAAAGGCGGACTTTCAGCACCGTTTATGTCGGTTTACATTCCGTCGTCGTACCAGCAAACGGGTGGTGCCAAACAGTTGGCTGATACACTCATCACGATGGTGAAGGGCATCGCCAAGGCGCATCCCGACAAGTTTGCCGTGGCTACAACCCCCCAACAAGTGGATGCTAATTTCAAGAAAGGCATCATTTCGTTTCCGATGGGGATGGAAAACGGCGCCCCGTTGGAAAAACTCTCCGACGTGGCGTATTTTCGCCAGCAGGGTATCAGCTACGTGACGCTCACGCACGGAAAAGACAACCTGATATGTGATTCTTCCTACGACAGTACCTTCACCCACAAGGGTTTAAGTGCCTATGGCAGGGAGGTTGTAAAAGAGATGAACCGCGTTGGCATCATGGTCGATGTATCGCATATTTCCGACGACGCATTTTATCAGGCCGTGGAGCTTTCAACCGTTCCCGTGATTGCGTCGCACTCGTCGTGTCGTTATTTTACACCGACATTTAAGCGGAATATGTCTGACGATATGATCAAGCTGTTGGGTAAAAAAGGTGGCGTGATTCAGATCAATTTCGGTTCCAGCTTTTTGGATGAAAACTACCGTCAACAAGCGGAAGTATTGCAGGGGAAATTTATGAAGATACTGAAAGACAAAGGTTTGAAATTCGCCGACCCCGCCGCGCAAGACTTGTTGAAGCAATTCCAAAAAGAAAATCCCGTGTTGTTTGCCGACGTTGAAACCGTAGCCAATCACATCGATCACGTGGTGAAACTAACGGGCAGCACACAGCACGTCGGTATCGGCTCTGACTTTGACGGCGTGGGCGACAGCCTGCCAACGGGCCTGAAAGATGTGTCGCAGTATCCTAACCTGATTTATGTATTGCTCAAACGAGGCTATTCCGAAAGCGACATTGCCAACATCATGTACAAAAACGTATGGCGTGTGTGGTCAAAAACCGTGGCCAATGCCAAAATATAGTTGAACGACTTATAACTACAAAAAGCGCTGGTTGACCCGTTTTGTAAAATTCGTGTCAATCAGCGCTTTTGTTTATCAAACTTGGCCGCGTTCCTCTTGTCGCTCCGTTAAGACAGAACGAGCAAAGAAAGAAGGGTTAATCCGCTTAAGATAAAGAGGATGCCCGCGATTTGTTTTTTAATTGAAGTTGTCATAGCTGTATGAATTTTTGTGTAAAACTAACAGGGTGCAAAACAGCTTTCCAATGAAATGGGTTGAACCGTTGAAAAATGTAAATAAATGGTTCAATTTGGAGGCTAAGCCGTTGTTAGTTCAAAGACGCAATCCTCAATTAAAAGGTTGGTAAGGGTTGAGATTTTTATTTTGAGGATTGTTTATGCCAAAAATCAATGGCAAAAACACCCCTAAATCCCGTAACTTTGCCCCATGCGAATTAGTAACGAAATAACCGAGCGAATCAAACAAGCCGCCGACATCGTGGAAGTGGTGGGGGATTTTGTGTCTTTGAAAAAAAGAGGGTCCAACTACACTGCCTGTTGTCCGTTTCACAACGAAAAATCACCTTCGTTTAACGTTAATCCCGTTCGTCAGATTTATAAGTGCTTTGGCTGCGGAGCCGCGGGTGATTCCATCAAGTTTGTGATGGACATTGAGGGTATAAGCTACGGCGAAGCCTTGCGGCATTTGGCCCAAAAATACAATATTGAGGTCGAGGAAGAACAGCAAACCCCCGAGGAAGTGCTGCGCCAAAATGAACGCGACAGTCTCTACATCGTCCTGAATTTTGCCCAAAAATACTACCAAAATCTGCTCATGGAGCACGAAGAAGGGCAGTCTATCGGCTTAAGCTATTTTCGGAATCGGGGTTTCAACGACCCCACTATCAAGTCGTTCGGGCTTGGCTATAGTCTTACCGACTGGGACGGACTGACCAAAGAGGCCGCCAAAAAAGGCTATAATCCTGAATTGCTCGAAAAGGCGGGCTTGGCCCTGCATAAAGAAGCCGACCCCCAATCCAACCGCGCCACGCGCTACTACGACCGTTTCAGGGGACGGGTGATTTTTCCGATTCATAATGTTTCAGGCAAGGTGATTGCCTTTGGCGCACGGATTCTTTCGGCCGACAAGAGCCAACCCAAATACATCAACTCTCCCGAAACCGACGTTTATCACAAAAGCAAAATCCTGTACGGCATCTATCAAGCCAAAAACGCCATTCGGCAGGAAGACGTTTGCTATTTGGTAGAAGGCTACACCGATGTAATTTCGCTGCACCAGGCGGGTATTCAAAACGTGGCGGCATCTTCGGGTACATCGCTGACGGAAGAGCAAATCAAGCTGATTGCGCGTTTTACCAATAATATTACGATTCTTTACGATGGCGATGCCGCGGGTATCAAAGCGGCCCTGCGCGGACTTGATATGGTGCTTGAAGAAGGGCTGAATGTAAGCCTCGTGACCTTGCCCGATGGCGAAGACCCCGACAGCTACGTGTATAAAGTGGGAGCAGAGGGCTTCAAAAAACACGTTCAGCAGGCTACGAAAGACTTTATTACCTTCAAAACCGAAATGCTTTTGAAGGATGCAGGCGATAATCCGTTTAAGCGAGCCGAAGCCATCAATGAAATTGTGACGAGTATTACCAAAATTTCGGACCCGATAAAGCGCCAGATTTTTTTCAAACGCACCGCCGATTTGATGAAAATGGACGAGCAAACGCTCATTTCGGAAGGCAATAAACACCTGCGCCGGCGGGAAGATAAAGCTGCCGAAAAGCCCGCGCAGTCCAAGCCGAAAGACCGCTGTAGAGAACGGCCACAGGAGCCTGCGGATATCCACTTTTCGGATAATTTTATCGAAGAAGAATTCGGAATCTTGGTGGAAGACTCTGTTCCCAATTCCGTGCCCGATGTAGCGCCTAGGCACGAACCGCCTACGGATTTGTTCAAGCAAAGACTGTATTTTCAGGAACAGGCATTTGTCAAATTGCTGATTTTGCACGGACAAACGGAGCTGGAGACGGGCATTTCGCTGTGTCGGTATTTACTCCATGAGATTGGGGAAATATCATTTGAAAATCAGCTGTTTGACTTGGTCCTAAATATCTTCCGTCAGCGGTTCGGTTTGGGAGAAATTCCTTCGACCGATTATTTTCTTTCGCACATCGACCCTGATATACAGCGTTTTTCAATTGACTTATGCACCAGTAAGCACCATTTGAGCGAGAATTGGGAAAAGCACGATATTGTAGTTCCGACCGACGAAGAGCTTCTCCACGAAATC
>VFQN01008528.1_pt1 | contig 10332 bp, 13 predicted proteins | sample 3512371 | NCBI WGS metagenome assembly VFQN01 (sample SAMN10412370, study PRJNA504923) | tailings metagenome | isolation source: Replicate 2 from Balatoc abandoned mine | place: Philippines: Itogon, Benguet | collected 2017-08-28 | reverse complement strand
TCCCCCGCCCTGCCCTCCCCCGCCCTGCCCTCCCCCGCCCTGCCCTCCCCCGCCCCGCCCTGCCCCTCAGCCGTCACTCACAGTGCGCCGCGGTGACCACCACCCTGCGGGCAGCGGCAGCGGCAGCGGCAGCGGCAGAGACATGCTGTCAGTGGCAGAGTGCTCGCAGCAGAGAACGATACCAATAGCACAGGTTATACGGTTCACACGTGCTTGTTGAGCTGATGCATTGCTGCTAAAAGCTTGCTTGTTCCTATAAGCCATGGGGCCCGCGCGCCGCAGGCCGCCCGATGGACCCTGCCGGTGCCCCACGACCACCCATCAGCAGCCACCCAGCCCACCCGTTCTCCTCCCTTCCTCCCCCCTTGCCTTTCTTCAAAAACGCTTCCCACCTGGGGTGTATTAACGTCCCTGCGCACAGGTAGCTGCCGTCGGTGCGCGCCACCACCGTCACGTAGGGGTAGCTGCGGGGCGGGGGGGGTGGCGGGTAGGGGGGCGGCGGGGGTGGGGGTGTTCTTGTTCCATCTTTAGGAGCACAGGACTGCCAGGAGCAGGGTGTAGGGGCGTGGTACGACGCGGTTGAAGCACTGTATCGGCCCTATGCGAGGATCAAAGGGGTACTAGACAAGGTGCTGTGGGACTCAGGGGAGCGCACTGGGCTGCCGAAGCCGTCATGGCCCTCCCCTCGGAGGACTGCGTCTAGCCGTGGGCGACCACGTGATGGACATGGGCACCCGGCCCAGCACCCTCCCCGACGCCCGCTGTCCTTTACTGGTAGCAAGACACATGCCCCGCACTCAACTAGTCATGCTTTGCTGCTTTGCGGCCACCCGACCCCGGCCCCGCCCCGACCTCCCGCCGTTCCCCACCTGGCCACCTGAGCCATTTCACCGTTCTCTATCAGCTGCCGTGACCCCGCCCGCCGCCGCCAACTGCCGCCGCCGCTGCCACCCGCCTCTTCCCTTTTTCCCACCCCCGCCTGTCCCTCCGCCTCCCCAGCGCCCACCACAGCTGCACCCACGCGCCCCACCGAGGGCAAGGCCCGGTCCAGGGGCAGCGGCAGAGGCAGGTGCACGCTGTGGTCCCCCCCTAGGTGCTGCTGCTGCTGCTGCTGCCCCCCCAGGGCTCCCAGCCCCAGCGACAGCGCCCCCAGCGGCACGGAGGCCAGCACCGCCGCACACAGCAGCAGCAGCAGCAGCGAGCGGCGGCGCCAGGGGTCGGCGGCAGCACACAGCGTAACAGGCCGGGCAGGTTGCTGTGGCGCCCCTGCCCCTGCCCCCGCTCGGGCTGTAAGCTCCCAGGCAGGGGTAGAGGCAGGGGCAGGGGCAGCCGCTCCCTGCGGGCCATCCCGCTGCAAGGGCCCTTCACAGTGGCGCCTGGGTTGCTGCTGCTGCTGCTGCTGCTGCTGCTGCTGCCGCCGCGATCTCATGTTTAGGCGTACGCCCAAGAGCTTGGTGGGCGGCTGGCAGTGGTGCGTCAGAGTGCGGCAGAGCTATGATGGGTCGGTCGGTGTGTGGAGGGGTCAGCTGCTGCCTGCCGCCGTGCTGCTTCGCCTGCAGCGACGCGGGAGTCCCTGTTGTGCGTCAACGGGAAACTAATCTAAGTCTTGATCGAAAGGCTTTGCATGTTCATGCCCTGTGTTTTACGTTGCCGCGAAGGCGCCCTCAGGGCAGCCCTCACCGCCCCTGACCGACAGCTTTCAACCGCGACCCACCGGGTTTCACGGCACAGCAACGAGCACATGACTACCACTGGGCATACGAACACTGTGACCGTATATCATAATACGAGTGATGTGGCGTTTTCCAGTGCCGTAGTGTCGCCCGGCAGCAGTTACATGTACAACGACCCACCCGTATGCAGCGGTTCCAGGGAGGGGCGTCCTCCAATCCACCGTGCAACACCTGCTCGCGAACTGATGGCATGGGATGGCGTACTAGATACACAGCTGTAGCCGAGTTCTTCCCTTGTCCTTGCATTGCGTCGCTGCTGGGCAGGGGAGGTCCAGCGCCGCGAGGCCGCAACCCCCGTCCGCTGGGCGGGTCTGCCCATGGGCATGTGGGATGTGGCCACACACAGCCTCGCTTCCATGCTGTGTGTGTGGACAGCCTCGCCCTCTCCCAGCCTGTCCACGCACCCCGAGCCCGAGCCAGTTAACTGGATCCGTAGTGAACGTATCGTCAAGACGGTGGTGACATGCATGCTGCCTGCACGCACCCTGCTGCTGCGCTGGCTCGCGAGATCCAGAGTGATCCCTGCCTGCAGTGCCGCCATCGCCCTGTCCTGGTCAGTTCTGCGCTGTTCTGCGCCCCTCGCCACAAATATGGCTCTCCGATCCACTCCACACAGGCCGCTCCACTCCAGTGAGGCCCATAAACCTTGGGACGTCTCTAAGTCAACAAATACCAGCTCCGTACTGTGCACGCGGCCAGCCTGCCAGGACGCAAGCATGCGCAGGAACTGATGCACCTCTCCCCTAACGCACACATCCGCATGCTCTGCAGGAGCCCGTAGATCCACAGGGCTCGTTTGGTGAGGACCCCGTGCTGGGGCATGCATAGCCAGCGCCAACGCCGGGGCAACAGCGTGCCTTGACCCCCAGGGTAGCAAGCCAAGGGACCCGGGAGGGGAGCTGGTGGCTCCCTTGGCCCTGTGGCACCGACAGCCTCCGGGAGGCCCTCTTGCTTGGGGCCCACTAGGCCAAAACGCGCGCTGTCCTATGTAGTTCGCCGGACCACGCACGGCATGGCTGCGTCACCTCCCGAGCTGCGGGCCCGGCCTGAGCAGCTGCAGCAGCGCCTGGGGGCGGAGGGGCGCGAGCGGGAGGGAGGCGCGGGGGCAGGTGGCTTTGGCAGCAGTGCGCGGCCCAGCAGTGTGTTAGGTGACCAGCAATGCAGGTGCTTTCAAAGTTTTGATGCTTCGCCCAGCACTGCGGGGCGGGACGAGGCGAGCGGCGAGGGAGGGAGCGAGGCAGGGTCCGTTGTAGGGTTTCCTTGCGAGCATGCCGGCAGACGGCAGGCGTCTCAGCTCCACGGAGAGCGGCTGGGGCGGTGGGGTAGGGGTGGGTCAGGGGCGCCGGCCGCCGGGCAACATGCACTGCAAGGCCCACGCGGGTGCCGCGCAGGCCAAGTTGCAGGCCAGCAGCATCGCTGGCTGTGCCTGACAAGGCCCGCCTTGCTGCGCTGCGTCTCCACCTCTTCGAGGTTACTACCGGCGGGTGGATATACTTCTTACCAATAAGAAAGCACGCCTGAGCTGTCAATGTAGGAACGTCGACTGCATGCATACACGAAAGCCTTTATTACCATAAAGCCACCATCCGCTGTCGCACCCGTCACCCATGCGGACACACAAGGTAACAGCCTTCAAAATAACTCCCTCGTACGATTACCTCTTCCCCGCCGCCAGGGCCACCCACACGCGCATCCCCACCGGCCCCACGCACCGGCCCCCTCTTTCCCTCCCTCCCGGCACACACGCGGTTGTGGCGGTGTAGCGGTCGCCAACCTTCCCCTCGCCCCTTGGCTTGCCCCTGCCGCGCCCACCTCGGTACCGCTGACGCTCCAGAACTCCACGTGTCGTACAATGCGGTTGGACTGGCGGTTGGCGGTTGGCAGTTGCATTACAGTGGGGCGGGAGGGGGCAGGGCGTGGTGGGGTGGTGGTGGTCAAGGCAACGACAAGGCAAAGGTGGGGCAGGGTGCGGGATTGGGGCGGTGCAGGTGCAGGTGCAGGTGCAGGTGCAGGTGCAGGTGCAGGTGCAGGTGCAGGTACGTCCGGCCTTTGCTTGGCGGTGTGCCTGTGGTGGCGGAGGAAGGGCATGCAGGACACGAGCGCGGTGCACGCGCAGCAATCACACGGCACTCCCCAACTGCCGTATTGCAGGGGTGACTCCCCCGCTTCACCTTGTCCGCCAAAACCCTCCCCCTGCCCCCGTCCGCCTCCTTCCCTCCCCACCTCCTCGTTGAGAGTGTACTCGGTGGCGCCCTCGATGTCTATGAGGGGCCGCCACGGCAGCCGCAGCACTGTGCGCAGCGTCCACTCGGCCTTGGGAGCATCAGGGGGGGCGCGGGGGAAGGGGGGCGTGGCAGGGTGGGTACACTGCACCTGCACCTGCAGTGGCAGGCCCCGCGTGCCGCGCGTCCAGCGCCCAAGAGTGCAACAGGGACAAGGGTGGTCCAGCACAGCGGTGCGTCGCAGGCAAGGGGCCAGTCGGCTAGCTACACGGGGTACTCCTGCCAGCAGCTACGGTTGTCTGTGGCCAAACCCCCTCCGCCCCACCCGCAGCAGCTGCCTGTTCCCCTCCTCTGTCCCCTGTAATCGCCTGCCGGGAACCTCGCTCTCCGTTGGCCTCCTGGTTTCCGTCTATGTCCCTTTGCCGCACTGCGGTTACCCCATCCCCCCTCACCCTGAGCACCTCGGCGCCCTCCGCCCCCCGCTCCTGCCTCCCCAGCCTCCGCAGCCCCCTTAGCTGCACGCTGGGGCCCTCCAGGAAGGGCACCAGCAGCGCCAGGTTGCGCCGCCACAGGTCCACGCCTGCGGGAGAGGGGCAGGAGGGGCGGGCGCACGCGGAGGAGGTCCATGGGGTGCGGGGGGTGGAACGAAGTACTAGTAAAGCGAGGGTGCATCGGGAAAGGGGGGGAAGGGGGGCTGTTGTCTACAGCCGTGGGATGGCCGACATATGGAAATGCAACAGGAGTAGGGTTCGCGGCATGTGGCTCGGCAGGTTACGTGTTTGTGGGGCTGCGGCCTGCTGTGTCAGCAGGCAAGGTGTCGCCACACGCGCTAGCGTTACGGCGGCGGCGCGGTGCAGCATGACGCACGCCAGGGCCCCGCCCCGGCCCCCGCCGACTCCCGGCACCTAGCGACCCGCTGTCGCCCTGTGGTGCCCCTGCCCCCAACCAACACCGCACTGTGCGGCGAGGCCGGCCCGCCTCGTGGCTTGCCGTTAACCCCCTCCCGCAGCCGCACTCGGTGCGCCCGTGCGCTCACAGCCTCCTCCACCCGTTGCTTTAAGCGCTATATTAGCACTTTGCTTCCCTTGGCCCCACCTGTGAAGGCCACCGTGGGGTCGGCGAAGAAGCAGTCGGGGTCGTAGATGGAGTCGTCAAGCACGCCCGTCACGAAGTAGGCCTGAGGGGGGGGGGGCATTGGAGGCGGGATTGGAGGCGGGATTGGAGGCGGGGTTGGAGGCGGGGTTGGAAGGGGGGCAGGGGAAGGCGGTGGAGGACAGTGGTGTGGAAGGGTAGTTAGGGCGGCAAGGCGCGCATGGCGATGTGAAACCGGCGCATGTCCAAGCAGGCACGGGAGAAAAGGCGCGGGAGGTGACAGGGGGCCGTGGCGGGCAGGCCGGGCGTGCTGCGTGCTGCCCGCCAAGCGTGCTGGGGACCAGGTCGACCGAGACATTGTGACGTTCGTGTTCGAGTCTCGATCGCAAGTTGATGGTCAAGATAACGATTCCCAAGGGCCACGTGCCGACAGCTGGCACGCCACCCGGGACAGCGCCAGCAAACCTGTCGCTCCGCATGAAGCAAACGGCGCACAACGGCGCTCCTCGCTTCCGCCCGGTCGTGCAGGGGCCGCATTGGCAACACAGGTGGCGCAGGCGGCCTCCAACACGCTTCCTTCCCCCCTCCCCCATCGCCCGCTTCCCCCCAGCCCGCAAACCGACCCGCACCCCCCCGCTGTCCCTCACTTGGTAATATCTGGTACTGCTTTCAGGTCTCCCCATCAAATGATTAATCCTATCTCAACCTATGGATGGCATCTGCCGCCTACCGTTCAGCTTGGACTCCCTCACACCTGCACTTGAATTTCGGTCCTCTTGCTTTTCCGCCCTGCTGTTTCCGCACCTGCTTCCAGCCCTACCTCCCATCCCAGGCTCCCCCCCGCCCACCTGCTTGAAGTCCTGCCGCAGGCGGCCCATGAGGCCCGCCACGTCGCCCCCCCGCAGGGGCCGCGCGTTGCGGGGCGGGGCGGCGGACGCAGCGGCGTAGCGGTCGGCGCTGGGGAGGCAGGAGCGGGGGAGGAGGGCGTGCTGGGGAGCGGGTAAAGCGAGGATGGGGTGTGGAGGGATGCCGCTGCACACAGCAAGGACCGGACGGTGGGGATGCACGAGCAGCATCTTCGGGGTGCGGGCGAGAGGCAGCGGATGATTGGAGCATTGCGGGGCGTGCGGGGACGTGCGGGGGCAGCACACGTGGCCGCCACCACGCCCGCCGAGTGCACCCCGCCCCTCGTGCAAGCCCCGAGCCCCATGCGGGTGGCGGGGGGCGCCTGTGACTGAGCCTGTACCGGCAGGTGCACCGCTGCCCTCGCCTCACTACCAAACCATATGTCCCAGCCCCGCCTCCGCCCTCCTCCCTCTGCCCCGCCTCACCCCACGCCTGCCAGCCGCAGTCCCTCCGTCAGCACCGTCACAAGGCCCTCCGTCAGGGGGTTGGCTGTGAGGGGAAGCGAAATAATCGTAACACTGAAAAAGCAAAAAAGCGCAAGAGCGGGGGGTGAGGGGGCCGTGCAAGGCTGCAAGCAAGCACACGTGGCCATCGGCCAGGGCAGCATGAGGGCCAAATAGCAGCAGGGGGCACGACAACGCGGCAGAGCCGAAGGTGCACGTAGAGACAGATAGTGACACTGGCGGCTGGTGTGTCTGACCCATGTGCTTGTGGCCCCTTGCCCCTTGCGCGCAGCCCTCGCCCTGCCGCATGCCCACCCCCTTCCTAAGCCACCCGTCTAGCCCACAGCACAGAGCGTAACGGCCACATACGAAATGCAACAATAAGTGTTGTCAGAGTGCCACGTGGCGGCCAAGGGGCTGCTGGTGGCTGGGAGCGAGCATGCCACGTGCGGTCTTGGGTACGCGTGTGCGCGACAATCAACCCCCCGGTCCGGACTGCCGAGTAAAGCCCTTGACTGACATGCGCTGCCGGCAATGCCTTTAGGATCAGCGTGAGATCACCTACATCTCTGCCGGGGCCGCGCCGCTGCCACCGCCTTGCCGGTGCCCGCTTTGGCGAGCGTTGCGACCGCATGGCCACGTCCGTGGGTAGCTGAACGCTGCGCTAAGCGCGTATCGCCAACAGAATAGGTCATGACTAAAAGAGAAGCAAATTGACTGTTGGTGCTGCCGGCTGTGAAGGGAGCTCTGGGCGCATCACCGTCGGAGGTCTCCTCTGGTCAGCTCTGCCATGAAGATAAAGAGCTACTGCCAGCTGTGTGCAGCCATCTACTTTATATATTTCATTTAAACTTATCTGTTTGCAAGGCCAGCGTGTTGCTCAACTGTCAGGAAGAACCAGGCTCTAAAATCTGAAAAGCTCATTACTTCCGGGACGGGCTGAGTTTGAGCCGAGGGGCACGATGAATTTAGTCTTGAGCTGAGGCCTTCGTCGGGTAGCACGCGGCCATGCAGCCGTTGGCGAGCAGGAGTCGACTGAGGGTCACAGCCTCGTCGCACGCCCCCTTGAGAGGATCCCGGCAGCGCTATTCACCGCCTGTATCCTACAGGTGCGGAAAATGGGCTCGCGGTGCACTGCCCGTAATACTGGCACTCTTGGTCGAGCACTTCGCGTCCGTCGCTAGCAGCTTCCGGCGTGCAAATGCACATAATCAGCGCGACTGACAAATTGCAACGACACCAGCAGCAGTGCGACTTGGCATGGAAGCTCGGGCTCCACGCCCCCTCCACTTCCGGGCCCCTGTCCAGCCAAACCGCCCCACCTCGTACACCGCCAACCCGCTCCCAATCACCTGATTCCCCACTTCCACCCCCACCCCTGCTGCCCCCACTGCCCACCGCAGTGTGAACCGCCGCGACATCAACGGCGCGGAGCTGGGCATGCTGCTGCAGGCGTCCCGCTGCGCCGACATGGGCCCGGGCGGGCCGCCCATGTGCCGCCAGCACTACAGCTACTGGTGCACGGAGGCGGGTGCGTGCACGCAGCGCAGGGGGCTCGTGCAGGCGCCTCCGTTGCGACCCGCGTGTGGCTGTGGGGTGCGGCCGGTGGCGCAGTGGCAGAGGGTGTTGCACCCACATGCCGGCAGGGGGGCCAGCTGGCTTGTTCACGGCCTCCATCTGGCTGACGGCAGCCGCAGCCCCGGCTGGCAAAGCAGCACTGGCTCGCCTGCAGGGGCACGGGGTAGGGCTGTGTGGGAGGGCGCAGCAGGAGGGGTGTTATAACCGGCGCAGCAGAGGGCATGGCGTGGGCCTAGGCTAGCACAGGTCGGCAGCTGGCGCCATGCCGCCGCAGCCCTGCACGTGCGGGGCAGCGGCAGCGCGGACCTGCCTGGCTGGGGGGACAGCATGATGCACCACCGGAGGCGTTCGGCGAGAGCCGTGACATTGCGCCAGGGCTGGGCCGGCGGCAACTGCGGGCAACTGCTGGCGCCACGCTTTCCTTACCCACCGAGCGACGCTTCACCCACCCCCGATCCTATTGCTGCTTTACTACGCTGTACTACACAAATTACTAGTACTACGGCTAATATCCCCCCACCCCGGCCCCAGGCGTGCGCCACGCCTCCCGGCTGGAGCTGGCCCTCAAGCGCAGCGTGGCCACCGTGGCGTGCTTCACCACGGCGTACGACATGCACACTCTGTACGGCAACGTGTACGGTAGCGGAGTGTACGACGGGGACGAGGAGCACGGGCACGAGGGGGGCGGCGGGGGGCTGGTGCTCGGGGAGGAGCGCACGGGATACGGGAGAGGTGGGTGGGGCGGCGGGGCTTTGGGGAGGAGGGCGGGAGCGGGGATGCTGGGGGGCGTGGTGGGGACAGTTGCCCCAGGGGGCTTTGCAATCTGCAATTGGGCGGGTGGGTTAGCTGCCGACCAGGGGCCATGGCCGGGGGCCCAGAGCGTCTGGGTTGGTGCTGCGTGTGCCGTGTAATTTAGGTAGGCCGAGTGTGCTTCCGGAGCAGTGGCGGGGCCAACCAGGCAAGGCATTGGGGGGACGGGTGGGCAGGGCAGCTCGCGCCCTGGGCTGTGGTGGCGATGGCACCACTGCCATCGCCACCACAGCCCACCGCACGGCGCTACAGCTGCGTGGGACCACGGTCTGTGAGCATTTCCTTGCCCCGCCACCCCACATCCTCCCCCCGCCCCACCGCCGATCCCCCTGCCCCCGCCCTGGCTCCCTAACCCCAGGCGGCTCCCCCACCGGCGGCTCCCCCTCCCGCGGCGGCAGCCCCTCGTCCTACGGCCGCAGCTCCTCCCCAGCAGCCTACTCCCGCCCCGGCTCCCCCTCCACCTTCACCCGCAGCTCTTCGCCGTCCATGTACGACAGAGGTCCATCCCCCTCCTCGTACGGCCGCAGCTCCTCGCCCTCCATGTACGACCGCGGCTCCTCTCCCACGTCGTACGACCGCGGCTCCTCGCCCTCCCTGCGCCCCGGCGTACCCGACATGGACTGGAACTGGCTGCGGCCCAGCTCCAGCCCCAGGGAGCGCGGCGCGGCGCTGTGGCCGCCCTCGGGCACCCCGGGGGGGCAGCACGCGGGCGTGGCGGCGGGGGCGGGGGGAGGGCCGGGCGGGGGCGGCGGCGGCCGCTCGCTGGTGGGCTTCGCGCGCGCCACGGGGGACAACTCCCTGGTGAGGGCCGGGGGCAGGGGGAGGCGGGGTGGAGGTGGCCGGGGACGGGCGGGGAGACGGGGGAGGGGCGGGCAGGGACTCCTTGTGTGTTACTGAAGGGGGGCGCGCAATGGGAAGATCCCGGTTGACGATACCTGAAGGGGGCCTGCCAGCTGCAGGCATTGCCGATATGCGGTCAGGGCTGCATGTGGGGTGCGGGTATAGGGTGGCGAGCAGTTGGGCCGAGGGCGTGCGCAGGTGGCGGCAAGAAACCGTCACGAGGGCCGCTGCGCAGCGGCAGCACACCGCACTGCGAGCCCGGGCCTGTGGCATCAGGCCAGCGGGCTGCCGGGTCCCGCAGCGCGAACCTGTGCCGCCGCGCTAGCCAAGCCGTTGCGGTGCTTTGGGATGCTCGTGTTCCTGCGTGGCACGGAGCGTGGTGTCCTGGCCTCTTGGCGCCTGGGCACGGGGCCAGCCTATTATCACGCCGCCAATCCCCTCACCTCTTGATGTGCCGGTCCGTATCTCACATACAAACCCCTCCACCCGCGTCCCCAGGTTGCCACCATCTACGACGTTGCGGTGCACCCTGTGCTGAGGGGCCACGGCATAGGCAGCCGCCTGGTCAAGCTGCTGGTGCAGCAGGTGGGGATAGGGTGGGCGGGGGGGGGGGGGCAGGCAGGGGCGGAGGGGTCGCAGGAGGGGCAGGGCATGGTAGGTGCAGCGGGCGGGGGGGGGGTACAAGTGCGTGCATTGTCAATCGTGGGC
>VFQN01008526.1_pt1 | contig 10334 bp, 13 predicted proteins | sample 3512371 | NCBI WGS metagenome assembly VFQN01 (sample SAMN10412370, study PRJNA504923) | tailings metagenome | isolation source: Replicate 2 from Balatoc abandoned mine | place: Philippines: Itogon, Benguet | collected 2017-08-28 | reverse complement strand
GTCCAGCTGGGTCAGCGCCGCGGTCAGGATGGAGCAGGCCTGCAGAGGTGAGGGTTGAGCAACGGGTGGGGGAAGGGAGGTGAGAATTCAGTTGGTACTGCGCAGACAGGAGATATGACCGATGCCCAATCGCCAGGGCGACGGACACAAGGGACGCCCGACTGTGCAGCTCTGCGTATCGTGTGCAGTAGAGAAGAGGCAACTCATTGTGACCGCATGCGCTCCGCTCGCGTGCGCACCTGCTCGCTGCTTCTGTTCCCACCAGTGCGTCCCTACTTGGCATGGAAGCCACACCGCGGTAACCGTCTCGTGGCCGCCCTCTCCTTCCGTATATCTGTTGACCAGCAGCGCACCTGAGCCATCCCTCCACCAACCACAAGGCACCCACCTCGTCGTGCTGCTTGTCGCCGCTGGCCGCCTCCGCCTGCGCCTGCGCCCGCAGCGCCGCCACGCACCGCCGCAGCAAGCCCGCCGCTGCCGCCACCTCCCCCGCCTCCTCCGCCCCCAAGCCCCCTTGCCCTTGCCCCGCTCCTGCTCCCCCATCCCTGTGACGCACCCCCTCCGACGCTCCAGCTTCATGCTCCAACCCCAGCTCCAAACCTGTTCCCCCAGCTGCCGCCGCACCCGTCCGGACCTCCCACGCACGCACCAACGGCATTACCCACGGCCCCCACGCCAGCACCTCAATGCTGCCCACCGCCCCCGCACCTGCTGCCCCTTCCCCCCTTGCTTTCACACGGCCCTCAGCACTACCACCACCACCACCCTGGCCACTCCCCATGCCAGGGAGCTGCAGAACCGGCTTCCGTGCTTCACCCACACCACGGCCCTGCTGCCGTGCCCCTGCTCCACCTACACCATTCCCGTTCCCACCACCCATCTCCACCTGTTCCGTCTCCATCAAACCCGCACCCCCCTCGTCAGCTTCCTCATCTTCGTCGTCCTCCTCCTCCTCTGGCGGCTCAAAGGGCCGTCGGGGCACCGCCCGAGCCCACAGCCCGCCCAGCTGCCCCCGCCCCTGCCCTCCCCCGCCAGTGGACACCACCTCCGTCAGCTGAGCGTCCCACGGGTCGGTGGGCCACGGGGGCAGCACAGCTTGGTGGTCCTGCACACCCGTCTCCCCCTCCTGCCCCCGGCTGTGCCCCCGCTGCCCCAGCACCTGCCCCTGCCCCTGGGTACACCCCTGCCCCCTGTACACGTGCAGGGTGGCGCCAGGCTCCAGCTCCATGGAGAACAGGGGAGGTGGCCGGGGGCGCAGCTCCTGCGGCTGCATACTCCGGGATGCACCCGCGTCGTGTACGACCGGCCTGGTATCCTGCCCTTCGGCACCATCCGCATCTACCGCCATGCTGCTGCCTCCAGCTGCCTCTGCCCCTGGCCTTGCTGCATTGTGTGCTGCTGCTGCCTGTGTCTGTGGTTCCTGCGCGTGCCCTGTGTTTTCTGTCGCGGCCACGTCGAACAGGTAGTTGTCCGCCAGCTGCTCTCTGCGCTCCTGGGCGGTGGCGCACAGCTCAACATAGCTGATGGTCACCTCATCGCCGGCGGCAATGGGCCGCAGGGCCCTGCGCAAAGCAAATCGACTTGTTCAGGTTACGCCAGGTCCCAACAGCATACGACCCTGAAGGCTTCACAGGGATGCATGTGCCCATGTCGTCTACCGGAGCCTCAGCCTTCTTGGGGACATTTAGCGTAACAAACTACTAAGTAAACGCCATGCAGCGGAGTGCTATTGCAGTACCGGGGGGTGATTGGGTGTACGTGGAAGGGACTGTGTTCAGGCTGAACGGTGCACAGACACGAATACTCATCACCAGATCACCTTGCACTTTTTAAGCATAACGTGTCTCTATACAATGCACCTACTGCTACCCTGCGTAACAGCCCCGCAACCGTGCTAGGGTCCCACCTGAGCTGCAGGCTGCTGCCCCTGAAGCACTGCAGGGCGTTGGGTCGGCAGCAGTGGTTGGCCATGGCGCCGCCGTGCGGGTACAGCCCTATGCCCAGGGGGCGCAGCTCCTGAGAGGGGACAATAAAGGAGGCTGTCATGTTATGAAAATGATAGTTTTGTGTATTAGGTGGGTGGTCCAGCCCGATTGCTTGGGGGCGCAGCTCCTGGGGAGCGTATTAAGCGGGTGAGCCACAGGGCCGAATGACGAGCGCATGGCGGTTGTACGACAGTAGCTGACCGTGACGCGGAGGTAACCGGTGCCCCTGCTGTGACGAAGATTGCTGCAGCAGTGCACACGGATCTGCAAGGCAGTCGGTGTAAGCAATTTGTTGCCGCGCAAGGAGGGCCACACCTTCGTGCTTACCACGACGGCCGGCGTGCTCAACTGCTCGCACAGCGTATCCGACAACTCGTCCGACAACTCGTCACTTCGGATTCACATGGGTCTGATGCATCCGACGTACGCCATACCAAAGCACACTGTACAATCGTGGTTGTTGCGGCCCCTGTTTGCATGCTCACCTGGTCGCACAGCGTGTGTGCGTTGACTGCCAGTCTGGCCAGCAGCTGAGCCACAGCCTTGAAGCCAGGCCAGGGGGCCAGGAGGGGAGCGGCTTCGACTGCCTTGGGAGCAGCAGCAGCGGCGGGAGGGGCGGGAGAGGCGGCTGCGGCAGCGGTTGTTTCGGAGACGGGGCCGGGGGTCTCATTGGCATCAGCCGCCTCGGCATCGCTGGGGCAGGGGGCTCCCGGCTTGCCGTACATGTATTGCCTGCGGATGGATGGAAAGCACGTCCGGGCATGTACAGTCATCGCTCTGCATGCCAGCCCCCGCCTTCTTGCCACTTGGCGAGCAGTCCACTGCCGGTACCGTTTCTGATTGCACCTGGTTCCATAACAAGGCTGTAACAAGGTACCCATCATGCGTTCGGTTAGCACAAAATGGATCCAGTTCAATAATCTTACCAGGTGACCCTTCCGCTGACCGTCAAGGTCGACACCCCTAGCCGTATTCCTTAGACGTGACAAAGTATATCATCATGATCTTACCATGTGACCACGGCCATCTGTGCGTACAGCTGCTTCCGCCTGCCGTCCAGGCTGCCCCAGTGGTGCTGCAGCGCCCACAGCCACGGCGTAGGCTCGGAGCCGGGGCACGCCTGCAGCTCCCTGCGTGCAGGACCACCCAATCACGTGCGTCAGTTGAGGTAAGAGGAAGTGCTCAAGTGGAGCAGGCCTCCAGCCGAGGCGAGCAGCAGCGGAGCGGCAAGGCCATGCCAACTAGTGACGGTAGCCGGACGATGGGGCCAAGGCATCGAATGCGATGGCGCTTTAAGCTGCCATGGTGTATTAGGTGCATGGTGTATTGGGTGTCGGTGCTTGTGCCCACAGCGTAGCCCCTGCCCCTGCCCCTGCCCCTGCCTCTGCCCCTGGCGCTGCCTCACCGTGCCCTGCGCCACCCCTACCCCAGCCCCTGCCCCTGGCCTCGCCTCACCGTGCCCTGCGCCACAGCACCCTGGCCGCCAGCCGCACAGAGGGCGGGGGCACCTGTGGGGCGCACCGCACCAGCGCCTCGCACTCCTCTCTGTATCCCGCCACCCATGCAGCACGCTGGTGCTCCGGGCTGCAGTAGCGCGCCAGGCGGGAGCGGGTGCACAGCAGCGGCCGGGCGCAGCGTGCGAAGCAGTGGTCGCAGTGGCCGGGGGTCTTCTCGTCGTACAGTACGGCAGCGTAGGCGGGCTCTTGGAGGATGAGGCTGTGGTTTGGGGTAAGGAGGTGTTGGGTGGAAGGTAGGGGGTGGGGGGATGGGGGGGGGGACAGTGGTGTGTCGGGTGGGACGGGTAGCTGCAGTTGAGATACTGCTTCCAGCTGCTGGGACATCAAATTGAGAATGCAGCGGTCTTATGGATTGTGTTTGGGGCGTATCGTAACGCAATCCACGCGTCCGGTCGCGACCGCTTCCAGGACGGCTGCTGCAGCAGGCACACTGCCACCAACCGCGGCGCTTCCTCCGGTCGCCCCGGTCGCCAGCCCCATCCGCCCGCGCACCGCATGCATATCATCCGGTTGCTCACCCTCCAGGAGCAATTTGCCGCGTCGCTACGAGCTGGCGCCCCTTCCCTGGCGCATCGCAAACCGTCGCAGCGCAGCTCGGGTCGCCCGGTATCGCGGGAGGGCCCGCTAAAGGTTGTGCGGGCCCCATGATATGCACTTTGTATTGCAGTAACTTCCTACGTTAATCAGTCAGCCGACGTTGTTTGTCTCCCGCTGCCTCCGGAACCATCTCGCAGCACCATCTCGCAGCACTGAGCAACAAGTAGTACAATGTCAAGTTCAAGTAAACACTTGCTCGTAGTATGTGTCGTGTCCCTGAAGTCTGGTCCCTACCTGCCGAAGGCACTGCCGTAAGCACGCTCTGACTAGCGGGCTGCTTTGGCTAGCGGCAGCGTGGTCAACGGTCCTTTACAGCTTTCGGCCATGGCCCGTCGTAATCGGTACCCTTACAATGCGTTTGGCGATACCGTACGTAAGCCCCGACCATGGCAGAGGCCTCATCCACAGCCACGGCGACAGCGGCACGTGGCAATTGACGACCGCATTGGACAGTTGCAATCCTACCTTCCCACCATCTGTGCCGACTCGGCCGGCTCGGCCGAGACAAAATCTACATCAACATCAAATAGATGCGCAAGCATAACAACATCGCGACCATTCAACAGGGACACCAGTGCGTAAAGGTGAGTCAGACAGTTGGTTTGAGCCTCAGCACACGCACAACGGGCACGTGTCAGCAGGCACGTGTCAGCAGTTGTAAGTCACCAATGAACAAGTTGCAGGAGTGCTTAATGCGTCTGCTGCACCGGAGTACTCGCACACTGTCCAACACGCTTGTAAGCGTCCAAGTCTAGCGATGCAGCAGGAAGGGTGAAGCTTAATGGCAGCAACCTTACCGTCCACTCAGGTGCAAAGGGGACACGAACACATAGGGATGGGGCTAAAGCTGCATGCGGGCCCCTCATCAGCAAAACTGCATGTGCAATCATTGGTCTCTACTTCACAGTACAGCAATCATCAAGCATCCATCGAGCAAGTGCGGGCAACGTAGCATGCCCCAAGCCATGTGAGTTGGTGGTATCACGCATGACGAGTCCTGCCAGGACCCCAAAGGGACACGTACTGCGAGGCAAAAAATTATACAGGTTGCAACGTAACGCTATGACGCATGCAAGTGTGCAGGACCCCATTCCAACAGCCCGTGGGGGCTCCTTGGTACAGGCCACGTGCTGAGGAAGAGGGAAAAGAGTTCACTTCGAAGGCCACGAGCCCTCCCGTACCAACCAACCAATCAACGATTCAATTCAACTTTCCTAATCCGTTCGCAGGCGCCGGACGACTGGCGATGTAATGCAGCATGACGGACTGTGGCAGCGCAGCCCAGGGCCCAGAGAAGGAGGAGTTGGCCAGGGTGGATGTGGCCGTGGTCCACGCGGTGGTGGGATCCAGGATGCTGCTGCTCATCGCGATGTACTGCCTGAACCCGTCGCTGTACGGCGGCATTGTGCCGTACTGGGAGGTAGCCAGGGGCAGGGACTGCTGCAGCCAGGCTGTGGGTAGGAGCACCTCGCTGATGGGAGGGCCGGGTGGGCAGGGAGGTAAGAGGCTTGTTGGCGCTGATCCGCTGAACGAGGTGTCCAAGTACGGGGCGTGATGCGTGGATACAGTGGGACACCGGCAGCTGTTGGGCAGACGTCAGGTGGCGTGTGCAGGCGGGTGGGTCAAAAGGGGATGCCGCGCCAGCTGTGGCCTCACACAGCCACGAGGCGGCACACACCTTATGCCACGCAAGCACGTGGGCCAGGTCATGACCACCAGTGACCACGTACAATAAGTATACGGCACCTCCTTAACGCCAAAACCACCCATGTCAGCACCAAGGCGCCCCAAAGGTGCGTTCCGGCACTTTGCCGCATTGCGTAACCGCGTTTCGTGCAGCCGGATGCCGTGCACGAGGGCCTACGGTGAAACGCTGCCCCATAGGTTGTCTTCGTCAGAGCAGCACCGTATCTACATGAACACTGTTCATACGCACCTGGATGCCGTGCACGAATGCCAGGTTGTCCCCAAAGTACGTGAAGGAGTCCACCTTGGTGCTCCACAGCACGCCCACCACGCGTCGGTCGGTGAAGGGCGCGTCGTACACCTGGCTGTCACCGCTCACCTGTGCACAGCAGGCAGTAAGATGGCAACAAGAGTTGGTACATGCAATCGAAGTCAAACACTGGCTGTACATGGACATAGGTGCAGGGGACTGTAGTGGCTGTGACTTGCTGTCACCGCTCACCTGCAAGCAGCAGCCAACCAAGTGGACATCAAGGCAATTGGCGGCCAGGGGTGCGACCACCGCCCAGACCCCACAACCTATCCCCACAGCATAGCGAGCATGTCATTGCAGGGCCCGTGTACTGCAACTAGCGGCGTCCTGAGTCCCGCAAAGCCCTCCAGGATTGGGTTCCGAGGGCTGGTTTCTTCCGCCAAGGCATTTTATCAATTCTGATAAAATCCGAAGCCTTAAAGTGGCGGTATTTTATGAAAAGCTCTAGAACACGCAGTGTGGCACCTGAAATTTCGTAAATTGGATAAAATCCCCCTGTCCAGCCCCGTTTTCTTTTATCAGATCCGATAAAATCCTCTGACTTTGGCGCCGCTGCGCGGCCTTAAAGTGGCGGTATTTTATGAAAATAAAATAAGATACCAGGCCTGGCTCCGAGTGAACGCGTTACTTCGACGGCATGCCGTGAGCTGGGTGCCACGTGGCAGACACGTATACACGTGCTGCAGGCCAAACGCCGCGTGTGCACACACCTGCCAGTACGTCTGCGCGCCTGTGACCTCCACTGCCGCCAGCAGCTGCCCCCACCGCCGCAGGTCCGCGTTCCCCAGCACCTCCCCCAGCAGCATGACGGCGTAGTAACCGTTAACCGCCTCGGAGGTGGACTCCTGTGGGGCGGGGAACACACGGGGCCGTGAGTTACAGTCCCGTGGGTGCTCGGTGCGAGACAGGGCGGAGGGGGACACCTGTGGGCCTCACACACCAAAGTCCAGGTGTCCACGCCTGTTGACGCCGAGCGCAGCGAGCAGCTCAGACCCCTGCTGTCTCGCAGTCCTTTACCCCACGCGTCTGGCCCTTGGCACCCCCCGGGGTTGAGCACATGGTGGCTTGCCCACATGTAAACCGTTGTTAACCCACACCCATGTTAGCCCACCTGGTCCTTGCCGTCGCCCAGCACCTTGATTCCGCCCGCATACGAGTGGCTGCCCCACCAGTTCATCATGCGCGCAAACGGGAAGAACGTATCGTTTCGCAGCGGGTTTGCATAGTCTCGGACGATGGCGATCAGGTTGTCCCTGTTGGCCGCGAGCCACGTGGCGTTGCCCTTTCCAAGGCACGCCGCGGCCTGCAGAATGTAGCCGTAGTGGAAATGGTGGTCGTTGTAGAACCGCGCGCCAAAGTTGGTTTCCTTAGGTTGCCGAGTACGTCACCGTACGGGACGAGGCCGCCCCACGTGGTGTCGTACGCGAGGGACGCCGGCGTGGCCGCGACGGACTTTACCCGTACGTCTAGGTAGGCCTGCAACAGCCCGCGCAGCTGCGCGGAAGCTGCGAGAAGCTGTGCCGCCTGCGCGGGGGGAGGCTGCAGCGCTGCGAGCTGGTCTGCGATGACGGCCATGCGGCCTAGGGCTGCGAGGTTGGAGCTGCCTAGGTAGGTTGTGTCCCCGTACGGCAGGTTGGGGGCCTGGGAGGCGGCTAGCTGTGCGTCTGCCAGTAGGGCGGTGATGACGGCGTTGAGTTTGCCGGGGTCGGAGATGTTGGTCTTGGGGTGGAAGGATACGTCGGGCAGGTCGTATGCCAGGGTCCACAGGTCACCTTGTGGGGTACCGTAGCAGGGAAGGTGGATGCACAGACATCATGCGGTCATGCGGTGCCATCTGGGCGGGACGCTGGAGAGGTCCCCTGGTGCTAGTCCAGAGTCCTGCACACCTGGTTCCCCGCAAGCCCAGGCAAGTTAGTTCAGCCTACCTACGGTACACGGTACGGGACAAGGGGCGCCCAGGTCGCCATGCACCCACCCGGTGCGTTCCAGTGCCGGTACATCACCAGCAAATCCACAGAGTCCTTGCTGTGAACCGCCGTATTATGTGCACAACAAGCTACTTGCTGTCATTGCTTGATGCAGAGGAGAGAGGACCCACCTAGCACGGGCGTCAGCACGCCTCGCAGGTCCCGCACGGTGAGGCTGGCCACCTTGGGGACTCGGCCCTGGATGAGCTTGGCCTTGTGGTGCGGCATGGACAGCATCATCAGCGCCCCCGTGCTTGTGTTCATGTCGCCCGACATGGAGTCGGTGTCAAACTTGAAGCGAACGATGCCTCGCTCGGCGCCGGTACCGCTGACGTTGGCGGGCTGGTAGCCGTACGCCACGGTGCATCGGGTGGGGTAGATGTCTGGGGGCATGGCATCGAGGGGCGACATGTGTGGGGACGGCACGTGTGTTGGGGGCGATGGGACAACGGTAGGCAACGGTGCATCGGGTGGGGTAGATGTCTGGGGGAACGCGTAGCAGGATGGGTGAGGCAGCTGGGTGAAATGTGTGTACGGGTCACAGGGAAAGCGGGCGGGGTAGGTGTCTGGGGGAATGCAGAAGGAAGCCGAGGGTGGAATGTGTGTTGGAGGCATGGGGGCAGAGAATTGGGTACATGGGTTGATATCTCGGGTAGGGGTGGGGCAGCTGGGTGTGGAGTGTGTTCAGGGCGCGGGCATGCCACGTAGAGAGGAGGCTAAGCCATGCGTGCTCGTTGCCGAACGCACTGCCTTGCATACCCGCTCGGCTCTGAAACCCCGCCCCTTACATCCGCATTCTTGACGTGTGGGGCCCATGTTAAGCGGGTGCATCCAGCAAGACCTACACGCTACATGCAACCGTATCCATGCATGCTGTGTCGGTCCCGCGGGTAGACCTATCGTACCCTGCCGTACCTGAGTTCCTGTCGTACAGGTTCTCCACGGCACGTGCCACGTCGGGCCGACCCGTGTAGTCCATCATGGGGATGAACTTGCTCTCGATCAGCGCAAAGCGGACCACACCTGTGGGTGGCACCGTACGACATACACAGGGCGCACAGCAGTACTGTCGTTGTGGACACAGGTAAATTAAAGTGGCAGTGCGCGAGTGTGCGGTGCAGGACGTTGTGACAAGCTCACAGGTGCGTGCGTTCTAGGCATACGTGTACCGGAGCCGTTACCTCTTTTCCCGCCCGTAGCGCGGCAAGCGGACAGCATAAGACGTGCCGCACGCGCGCGCCGGGGTCAGCGAATGGCTCGTGCGCACCCAACGCCCCTGGCCAACATGTACGCGCAGCATACTGAAGCAAGCAGGTGTTGACCGCCTTGTAGCTAGGCTGCTGCTGCCTGCAGGTCAACCAGCCCCCCACGCACCCACCCTTGAAGGGCTCGGAGAAGGCAAAGGTGTTGGGCAGGGTGCTGGCGCCCTCCTGGCCCACCGCGAGGGTGACGTTGGTGCTGGTGTAGAACTTGTAGATCATGGTGCCGTTCAGGGACACCTATGTTGGATGGGGGCAGGAGCAGCACCGTTACATGGATGCTTTGGCAATGATGAATGAAGAATGCGCGGGAGTGAGGCTGAGCGGATGTTGGATCACATGTTGTGACGCGGACGCCCCCGGTGCCACGGCAGCCACGCAAGCCCAGGACGCGCAGCATGGTCCACATTGGCAACGTACGAGTCCCCGAGGCCTAATCCGACTTGTCGTGTTCCACTCGTAGGTATTGTACCGGTTGGTTGGTTGGGCAGGGTCAGGGTCAGGGTTCAAGGCACCCACCTTGAACTCATTGCCGGTGACCTGGACGGGGTATGTCATACCCTGTGTGAACTGCACGTCGTTGATTTGGAGGATGGGCAGGTCCGCGAAGGTGAATCGAACGGTCAATATGTTGACCACGAAGGTCATGTACGGCAGGCCCTGCAGGAACGTTGACCGCATGCTGCCGCGCACGCCAGGGTCGCCACGTGGCGCGAGCCACCTGCAGGGCAGAACGTGCGTACGGCATGCACAAACGAGCCCACGCAACGTCAGCAGTGCTGTTACAGCTTGCCGTGCGCCGTGCCCGCCCTGCTCCGTGCGCGCCGTGGCATGCCGATTGGCAGAGTAGCACCTTATCAAGGAATTTGGGCGTTAGAATTGGCTTAGTCCCGATTCTCCCGGGAATCCGACCCGGGTTCGATTCCTACCTCGGGCGAGATTCTAGTCCTCGTCCGCCTGTGTGGTCTGCCCGGACCCACAGGGAAGGCGTGCCGGTGGCAGGTGCCTGC
>VFQN01008525.1_pt1 | contig 10337 bp, 15 predicted proteins | sample 3512371 | NCBI WGS metagenome assembly VFQN01 (sample SAMN10412370, study PRJNA504923) | tailings metagenome | isolation source: Replicate 2 from Balatoc abandoned mine | place: Philippines: Itogon, Benguet | collected 2017-08-28 | reverse complement strand
GCTTCTGAGCGTCGTTGTAACATGTTTGAGAACTGTGACTGATTGATTCTGTTTGCACACATTCAAATACTCGAGTTTTGCGAACCTTGATTTTCTTCAAATGCGATGCTAATTTCTGAGAAAGTGAGATTTACCGCGTTTTCTGTGATGAATTTGATTGCTTTGATTGGTGTTGCAATTCTCCTTGTTTTGTTCGTGGTATACTTCGAAAAGATAAAATTCTTCTTAACACATCTTGCTCACTCGGCTCATTCTCTTGCGGATCAATATAATAGTGTGTATCGCGAGGATTCTGAAGGAGAAGAAGGGGATGAAGATGATAAAATTGACCAGAAGAAGTCGAAATGAGGATATTTTTATTTTTTGCATCTTTTTTTAACGATACTTTTTGCTGTCCATAGTGGAGGAACAGGAGGGAAGATTCACCAATAGTCTGTATTAGGCAGATAGACTATTAACATGACATGTTCTAAAAGACTAATATAATATGCACACTTATCCATCATCTATCAAAGGCGAGGATGATATCCCTGGCCGAAGAAGTTTTCGTATTGACTTTGCTCTCTGAATCTCCGAGCAGCAGCCTCTAGAGCACGGTTCTTCTCGCTGAGAGAGGAGAAGTGCTTTCTTCGCCCATGTCCGGGCAGAATCCAAGTGAAGTCATACTCGTTCGTTGCCAACAACTCTATCGACTGAGCTTGAGCCTCGATGTTTCCTCTGTTGAAAGCCTTAAAGCCAGTGAGATCTCCTATTTCCTCATCATAGGCGAGGTGATCGCCACTGAACAAGACACTCTCTCCCTCCGTCTCATACAACACACAGATACTACCAGTCGTATGTCCCTGCACACGATATAAGACATGTAAACCGCTGAACGGAAGTTAGTCTTACCGGAGTGAAGATAATCTCGATGTCGTTGTCAGGATACCATCGCATCTGACCTTTCAGCTGGACCTCACAGTCCTGCGACTCGCGACTCACTTCAAAGCTACAATAGACCTTTCAGACGTTATAGCAGGACTTTAGCCAGACCTTACCTGTGGATAACTCTCTGCAGATCGGGGAATCTCTCCTTCCACTTCTTATGGTCTGCCACATCATCGCGGTGAGTGAGAATCATCGTGTGCAATCCTCCCATCTGATCGATCCTCCTTGCCAAATGACTGGTAAACCGCGGGCAGTCAATCATCACATTCCCCTGCCTTCGCTGTAGGAAGTAGGGAGTGGCGCCAAAGGATTTGGCAGCGTGGAAGCCAGCGTGCATCACACCTGGAATCAACGCCTTGTCGATCTCCTTGGGGAACGAACGAATCGCATCTTTCATTAGAGGATCAGACTCCTTCGTGAGAATCGCTCCCACAGGACAAGCTATGAGAGCTCCATAGGCGTCGATCTTCTCGGCATCTGATGTTGGCTGTTTGTGGACAGTGGAGAAGACTCCTTTCTTCGAATATACACTCGGACACATCCAACGACACACATCACAATCAATACATTTTTCGTTTACGAACAGATTTCCTTTTTCCTCTTTGACTTTATTTGTGAAAAAGGAGAATATAGGTTCCTCCTCATCATCGTCTTCCACTGCCAGGGCGTTTTCTTCCTCCTCACTTTGTTTGAGAATAAATCTGTTTGCTCTTCTTATTCCAGTCAAACAGTTTGTGTGATAGGAAGGTTGGTATGAGAAGGCTGTGCATAGGAAGAAGAGATAACAGAGTATGATGGACTGGTGTTGCATTGCTCAAACAATGAGGCGACTATTTCGCTTTATTATACCTTATACGTAAGACTGAAAAGCAGAAGATACAGGATTTGCGAAGATCGCAACAGATCTTGAAGGGATTAGAAATGAAGAGTGTGAAATGAGAGGTGAAAGATAAAGGGATGATCCTTCAAGATCCTTCAAGATACTCTTCTTGATTATGATCTCTTATTCTTAGGATGTCATGTCATCAGGTCATCATGTCAATCACAAATCAATTCCAATCAACTAGCAAACACTTCCAATCTTAGTGTTTCTACTAGCACTGCAACACTGCTCCTGTCAACCCCTCTCATGCATTTTATTCGCTCAAAGGCGTTTTTCATCGCTGGCATAATCGCTGTTTCCTCTGTCTTTCAAGGTCCATCGTTTGCTTTAAGAATGACTACTGCTGCCCCTTCGACGAACCCTTTCCAACAACAACCGTCTCACCATCTCAATACTGAAGCATACTTGAATATCGTCCAGTATCAGCCTAAAGGCACAAACTTGAAGCTTAAGGATCACACTGAATTTTATGCTTCTGGCTCTACGAAGTCGAAGCACGGAGTCATCATCATCCCTGACACATGGGGATGGAACACAGGCAGAGTCCGCAACATTTGCGACTTCTTTGGTGATCACGATACATTCGCTGTAGTTCCTAATTTTAGCTCAAAAGGCATTGAAGGAGAGCGTAAGTTTCGCTCATTTTCATTTCTTTCTTTGTATTCTTTTATTCTTCTAGATCAAAGCTACATGGAATCAGCGAGTTTGATGGATTGGTACAAGTCTCGCACATTTGATGGTAGGAATTTGAATGGATGAAAACGCGCAATTATTGAAATTATTGTAGGCAACATCAAGCCCGTCATCTGCTCTGTGGTTAATTTCATGCGGAACGAAGGCATTGAGAAAATCTCATTGGTGGGATTTGCATGGTAATCATGATAACGAAACCTTGATTGTTGATACTAAAGCCTTCACTCCTTGTCTTGTTAGGGGATCATGGGTCGTGGTGAATCTCCTGGCCTCTGATATCGCCGATGATTTTCAATGTGGCGCAATATCATCCCCAAGCATCGATATGGAGGAGAAAGTTTATGGAGGATCAGTGCCAGAACTGATGTCTCGCATGAATCGCCCAATTCTCTTGATGCCAACACGAGTAAGAAACCTTGTTCAATATACTCTTAATATTGCTAAAGCTTATTAGGGAGATAGCACTTCCTATACCTCTTACATGAAGTTATTGAAGTACAAGTTACCAACATCGCGTGTTATTGATTACCATGATACTGAAGCCAACTTTATGCTACGAGGCAACTCCGATAATGAACACATTCACCATGCGTTGAACAAATCCCTCGTTGAAATCTATTCTTTCCTCAATGAACATTTCGACAAGAATCCGTTGGACTTGGTGAATGAGAGGGACGACCTAGGCCCTGAGGCGAGGGTTAAGGAAGGTCGTTCTTGGAGTGAATACATGAAACAAACTGGCGATCAAGTAAAAGAAGGAACTGAAAGAACGGGCGAGAAGATTGGAGAAGGCTTGAAACGCACTGGCGAGAGAATCGGAGAGGGAACTAAACAAACTGGCCAACGAATCGAAGATTCAGCTCGATCATCCGGCGATCGCATGAAAGAAACATCAAGACCCGATAAATCACCGCGCCGTGACCGCTAAAACTTCCTCTTTGTCGCTTGCTCTAATGTACGAACATTTATGCCGATAGTTTACATGTGGAATACTAGTCGTTGTGTTATGTCGTCGTTCTCGTCGAATGGATCTCTCTTTACTTCCCCTTCTCACTTGATATTCTAAAATAAACAAGGTGCAACTAATCCATCTCACTATACCAATACAATCCTCATTGATAAGACGATAAGATTTGAAGAGAGAAATTATTAAAATTAATGAAAGTAATTTGAAACTATTATTATATTACAATTACTATTACTATTACTCTCAAATTAAATTATCAATATATAGTAATAACACCAGACATATCAAATATCACATGTGCCTTAGTGAGCCTCGAAGAAGGCGAGGATCTTCTTCAAAGCCTTATCAACGGCAGCTTTGTTAACTGGAACAGACAAGTCAGAGCGAGGAATAAAGCCATGTTCCACATCCAAGTAGCTCTCTGTCTCTGATGTAGGGAATCTCGCCTTGATTGAAGCGAAGAAGGAGCCTGTCTCATGATATCCTTCAGGGTCTCCCTGCAACATTCAAAACAAATAAGAAAATAATCTGGCAGCACTAACAGCTAACATTTACCTTAGCTGGCAGGAGGAGCAGGGGTTTCTGCACTCGGTCAAAGAGCTCTTGAGTAGACTTGCCGAAAGCGAACTCTTCGAGGTGCACACTAGGATGACCAATAGCAAGAGAAGCATAATTACTCGCAGCAGGAGAGGCGAGCAGATGACAGCCAGTCCATCCTCCCCTAGATAGAAAGAATCAGTACACTACTCTACAAGAACACAGTAGCACTTACCAACAGAAGCCAAGGAGATGAATCTTCTCGATGCCATGAGATTTAATGTGATTTGTCACTGAGTGAAGACGAGGTTCGAGCTCTATACCATACGTCAGCCGCTGAAGAGATCATCTCCCAGACACTTACTATCGAATGTGAATCTCTCTCTAAGTTGAGCGAAGAAGGTTGGAAAGTCTGTGAGAGCAGAAAAACCTACAAAAGAAGAAGTGAGTGAGTGAAGGTCTCTTGAAGCTTTCATTGTATCACCATCTCCATCAGTGCCCCCATCGATGGCAGGGACTAAGAGCTTAGGGACGACAGTGTAGTATCCCTCCTCAGCGAGCCAATCGGCGATGTTTCTTGTGCGACCTCCGTTCCAGCCAAAAATATCAGGAATGAGGATGACGGCCTTCTTGAGGGAGGGAGAGCCTGCTTCGTAGTACTCTACCCCATCGGCAAGAGTGTGAGTTTTCCCAGTGAAGGTATAGTCAGGAGCAAGATACTTCTCGGCGGTTGGAGGGCAGCAGTGAGACATGGTGATGATTGTTGTTGGATTGATTTAATAATTCTGGAATCTATAAGATCGGTCTGACTGCCCACACTGTCTCTCTTCTCTGCCTACCTCACTACCGTAGTGAAGATCTTTTGTGCGATGAAAAGTGCACATTTTACAAGAGTGACGAGGAGGCGATGAAGACGATGACTTCTGAAATCAAAAGGCTGATCATTGATCATGGATTGGACTCCACACTCTTATAACGCGGCTTCTGATCGAGCGATTAACAATGCATTTGCTTGGAAGAATCGCACCGGCTATCGAACGACTTCTGGATGTGCGTGTTGGGATCGAAGTATGAATCCTTGTGTTCCCAAGCGATTGGGATGGGGATACAACTTTAATTTCTGGTGTTTGTTTTGCTGCTTTGTTTGTGAGGAGGTTGATGCAACTGTAGTCCCTGAGGGAACTCAAAGTCGTCGCTTGAGTGCTCGTCACTCAATCTCTATTCCTCGTCAACAGAGAAGCAGACAAACTCTGATGAAGGTGACGCCTCAGACTCAGTCAGAGAAGACTGAGAGCATTAGAGATCCTGCTAAACCTTCGCTGGATGATATGACTAACTGACTGACCTGCACTGTATTATATATATATTATTATTTTTCAGTCTCGTTTGTAAGAATATTATTGTTACTTGTGTGTTGTGTGTTGTGTGTTTTGATTGTATGGTTCGATCTCTTAACCTTTCCACTGTTTGTCGCTTCTTCACAATTCTTTGTCTTCTTTTATTTGTTTGTTAATTTAATTTCAAGTTAATTAAAATCATGAAATTTTTCTCGACATGGAGTAACTGACAAGAAAAAAAAAGTGGTTTATGCGAGATTTTTGATCGAGGACATGAAGGATCACTTTATCTTTAGGCCTTTGTTGGATCGTCTGGGTATCGGTCAACGACATACTCAGAAGTATAATTGGTGTTCTTTGTTTGTGTAGCCTGAGCTCTTCCCACCTCGTTTGGTTGCTCTTCCTCATCGTGAGATCTTTTCACTCTCATTGAATCACCCAAGTGCTGGAAACTTTCTTTAATTTTTTGTCCTGTTCTATCCATAAAGTCTTTTAACTTCGCACCTCCTTCTTTCATCTTCTGGCCCCATCGAGTTCTCTTAATTTCTGCTTCTGGTCCTAAATCGTCAACTTCCTCAACTAAGAAATCTTCCAAATTCATTTGGAAATGAAGTTGGAAATAGTTGTAAATTTGATCGATCGCTTTGTGACATGCTCGACGCACTCGTTCGTCTTCAATGTATCCATGCAACATAAATCCGCTTTCCAGGTTATGATAGTCGACCACTGTTGAGGTTGGGAGTTTGTATCGGAGAAGTTTAACATAAGAGGTGTAAGCTTTTGGATCCAACTATTCGAAGTCTATCAGGTAATTCACAAGAATGAAATTGGCCTTACCATAATCGGCATCAACAAGACAGGCCGATTAATGCGACTAATAAGATCGGCAGTTGATCCGCCATAACGTTGTTCTTCCAAATTTAAACTTGGCTGCATCAATGCTCCACAATAAAACTCATCAGCCATTTCAGAAGCGAGAAGACTTGCGACGACCCAAGAGCCCCTACGAACACACGATTGGCTAAAACCCAATATGTTCGAAGAAATCGTACATACCACGCAAATCCCAGGAGTGCGATCTTTTCAATCTTCTCATGCTTTAAAAACGCCACAAGGTCAGCGACGATCGGCTTCACATTCCCTATGAAGTAGATTCGAAGATTCAGAAGGGAAAAAATAGAATATTACTTCGACAGTAACTCACCATCAAGAATTCGAGATTTATGATAATCCATTAAATTCTCCGATTCGAAGAAGCCTTGAGCTATCAAATGCGCTGATTAGGAAATACAATGAGGAAAAATTCAAAAGAAAATTACTTACTGTGTCCTTCAACTCCGCGAGAATGAAAGTTCGGCACAATCGAGAAAATGTCCTTTTCACCAAAAATATCACAAATATTACGAATTCTTCCTGCATTCCATCCCAAGGCATCTGGAATAATGATCAAACCATAGGAACTTCGTGATGAACCTGCAGCATAGAACTCTGTGCGGTCTTTGAGCTTAATTTCCGTTCCTTTTGTAGTATATTTCACAGAAAATGTGCGATCAAGGATGTAATCGTCAACATGAACTGAAGGGGTTTGCGAATCCGCAGGTCGTTCAAGTCGTGCCATTTAGTTGATATGAAAGTTCGATCAATACAATTTTGCGAGAATGCGAGTAATGCAGGAATAGGTTGGAGGTGAAATAATAATGTAATAATAATTGAATTGTTCTTGAATGATATTTATCTCACGGTCACTCTATCTAACCTCTAACCGCAACCACATGATGAGATAAGATCTACAGAGATCGAAAACCTTCCAAACTTCACCTAAAAAACAAATCTTGGAGGGTTATTTTCATCTCCTAACTTTCAAAGCGGGAAAATCCTTCAAAAACTGAAAATTTCAGGAAGGATACGAGAACATCGCTTGAAGATTCGCCTTGTTGAACTAGAGAAAGGGAGAGGTTTAGACAGAGTTCTGTCACGACCACACGCACCATATACAATAATTAATACGAAGCAATTCACAAATTAATTCATCAATCATTTGACTTGATTTCTGGGATTCGAATACTCAAACTCTTCCGCTCTCTGAAACTTTGTTTTTGTTTAACTTGCTTTATTGATTAAACTGCTCTCGAGGTGAACTCTTGATTAATTGATTGTATTGCGATTTGATGCATTTTCTTCGTCCAAAGACTGTATTTGCTGGTTTAGTCGCTCTTGCTGTTCGCTCCTCAGGTTTATTGCATCGTCCATTGAGAATGTCCACTACTTCATCACAAGCATTAAATGTTGATCAATACTTAAGCATCACATCGTACACCACACACGGTCACGAGTTAAAGCTTCATGATCATACCCAAGTGTATGCGTCAGGGAAGCCACAATGCAAGAACGGTGTAATCGTAATTCCAGATACTCTCGGTTGGAATACCGGAAGAGTGAGAAATCTTTGTGATTTTTTCGGAGATAATGATATGTTTGCGGTGATTCCCAACTTTAGCTCCAAAGGCGTGGAGGGCCAAAGTAAGTCATGATCTTCAAGATGATAATTTTTCGCTTGACTAAATTTTCACAGCTCAGAGCTTCATGGAATCAAGCAGCATTATGGACTGGTATAAGTCGAGAACTTTTGACGGTAAGAAAGAAAGAAACTTTTTTCTTAATTAATCTTCAAACTTTTGGTAACAGGGAATGTCAAACCGATTGTTGGCTCAACGGTCAACTTCATGAAAAATGAAGGGGTGGAGAAGATTTCCTTGCTTGGGTTTGCTTGGTCAGATCCTTTCTTGACATGACATCCTTTTCTAATTTCGTCATGAAATAGGGGCTCTTGGGTCGTTGTGAATCTCCTCGCATCAGATATTGCTGATGAATTTTATTGCGGTGCATTGTCAAGTCCAAGCATCGACCTTGAGGAAAAGATGTACGGAGGCTCATTGCCAGAACTCATGAGTCGCGTTAATCGTCCACTTTTATTAATGCCAACTCGAGTAAGTGCCTTCAAACGCAACAGCATCGACTAATTTTATCAAGGGAGATTCTGAACATTATAAATCATACTTGAAATTATTGAAGTACAAGGTTCCAACATCAAAGGTAATCGATTATCACGACATCGAGGCGAATTTTATGCTTCGCGGAAATTCGGATAACGAGGCAATCAGACACGCCATCCAGAAGTCTGTAAATGAAATCTATGGATACTTTCAGGATCACTTTCAAATGAATCCTCAAGATCTCGTTCGCGAATCAGAGGATTTGGGACCCGAGGCAGCACAAAAAGAAGGTCGTAGTTGGGGCGAGTATCTCAAAGAGTCTGGTGAGAAAATCAAGGAAGGTGCCCAGCAAACTCGGGAACGTGTGAGTGAAGGAGTAAGACACACTGGAGAACGAATTGGCGAAGGAACTAAAGAGGCTGGTGAACGCATTGGAGAAGGAACTAAGCAAGCTGGGGAGCGAGTTGGTGAAGGAACAAAGGAAACTGGCGAAAGAATGAAACAAACGTCCCAAGGTGAAGGTCAGAGATCCTCGGTTGATCGCGAAGAAAATGTGCAAGGTCGCGAAGGCGGTGGCAAAGTGGACAAGGAGAAAGAGAGGCTTGAGAAGGACAAGTCTGAGGGACACAAGACTCAACAACACCAACCAAAGCAAGACAAGCCCTTGATCTAATGCAGATTACCATTCGCCGCACTTAGCCCCCTTCCATAAATCTTTTTTATTCCTGTTTCAAACAATTTTCGTTCAGTTCATGTGCATTTCAACATTTCAGCACTCACACCAACTCACATCTGTTTCACTTTTTCATCCAAATTGATCTTCCCTTTCCATTTCCATAACTTAACCTAGCCTTTAAAGGAAGCGCAAATTAACAAAAATATCGAAACCTTTTTTGTTCTTTACATTACTAAAAATAGACAGAGAGCACTGTCATTATTTACATCTTAGAAGAGCTAGAGAGGAAAAAGCTAAAAGCCAATCTTGCGCTGTGGCGATTTTTGAGAGGTTTGTTCCCCTTCATCAGTTGAGGAAGATGACGGAGCGGAGGGCATCCCCTTGAAGGTGACGAACTGAGATGTTTGCTGCGACTTTTGCTTCTTACTCTTATCCATCCCAAGGGCACTCATGCGAGCGAGACCCATCTCAACAGCGGTCTTACCCCACGACAAGCCTTCGTTAGTTTCGCCCTGACTACGCTTGACGGCCTGCTCCTTCGTTAGTACCGTCAAAACTCCGAACACAATAGGCACGAGGCTATCCAAGCCAACTTGCATAATTCCTGATGATGTAGCCTGTGCAATATACTCAAAGTGCATCGTCTCTCCCTTGATCAGACAGCCGAGACACAGAATGACATCGAAGCGTTTAGACATTGCTAATAGCTTCGCAGTAATAGGAAGCTCGAAGGCGCCTGGCACATAGGTAGCAAAGACATGCTCTGGTCGAACTCCACATGCAGTTAATGACTCATTCACCCCCTAGATATATGAGCTCTGAGATAGAAAAAGAAAGACTTCGAGCAAAATGCTCTTACCTTGTAGAGACCTTGAATAATCTCAGGGTTCCAACGAGTCATAATAATTCCAACCCTTACATCAGATCCGTTTAACGCACTTGGAAACAATACTCCTTTCACTAATTCGACCCCCGCATTGCTTGTAGAACTCACGATTGGCACCTCTTGCACACTTCCATTCCCCTCTTCATCTTCATCATCTTCCTCATCTTCACCTTCATCGTCTCCATCCTCTTCATTGCTTTGAATTGGACTCATAACTTTGATAGAGTTGAGCAGGTTGACTGTAGTATCAGCAGTTTGCATTTGCAAAATTTGAGGAGATCTCCCTAATCGTTGCAAAGTCTGTCTGAAAGGAGTTGGCGCCAGAAAAGCCAAGGCAGTTGCCTTCATACAAAGAAAAAAGAGGAATAGAGATTGGAAGATCTGCATGTTCTCGTTGAATTCTGTTGTGAGAAAGGAGGGATCAGAGTAGGAGAAGAA
>VFQN01008524.1_pt1 | contig 10337 bp, 17 predicted proteins | sample 3512371 | NCBI WGS metagenome assembly VFQN01 (sample SAMN10412370, study PRJNA504923) | tailings metagenome | isolation source: Replicate 2 from Balatoc abandoned mine | place: Philippines: Itogon, Benguet | collected 2017-08-28 | reverse complement strand
TTCATGTGAATTGCACGGTGCGGAGGTGCATCTGCTGCCACGCCATGCATGGGACTCAGCTTCTGCGGTCGTGTCGCGTGGAACTACATTTCAAAATTGGGTGTTGGCGTGTAAGGAGAAGTACGAATGAATTGCAGCAATTTATGTGCTACATATCTTTGAAATGCACGCCTCGAAGAAGCACTTTCCCAAGCATAGGCCCAGGTCGGCCCCGGGGGATATCCCCTGCATTGGGGCCGTCGGGCACTCCTTGTGTACCTTCGCCCTTGCGCTTCCCTTGAGGACAATCATTCCATATAACAATTGGCAATTGCTTGTGGACGAGAGCGGGAGTTGCCGCCACCCCCGCTGTCGCCGGCCCCTTACAATGGCGCGTTGAAAAATTAGGAGTGCCCCAGCCCTCTCGGCGCCGCATAACTTGCAACCTAATTTTACTTTGGGGGCATTGCGGGGCTGGCGGGCGCATCAGGGGGGCCCTATTTTTTGACCCCCCGCGCCGTCCTTTTTCTAGACAGATACCCCCGCCATGTCCAGGAAGAAAAGCTCCTGAGCCCAGCCTGAGCCCTAGGTGCAGCCATCCACTCCCCGCCCCCGCCCCCGGCCCAAGACGCCCAGGGTTTGCCGCCGCCGGTGTGCCCGACGCAGCTGAAGTCTCGCTCCTCCGGCACCTTCACCGTCCTTCAGTGCCCCCCAGCTTCCTTCGACTGCCCGCATGTCTACGCACCTTGGGCTCGCCCTCTCCCTCGTCCCACACCCAAGGGCCTGCTGCTGCTGCTGCTGCTGCTGCCACAGTACTGAACTTCACACCTCTGCTGCTAGGCCTACCCATGCACGCACCTTGGGCTCGCCCTCCTCGCCATCGCCGGCGGCGTAGTGCTCCGTGACGCGGCGGGGGGTGGGCAGCAGCTTCTGCGGAGCGGAAAGAAGGCACAGGCAACGGGTGCCGATGGCAGTGTTCAAGGCATCGCTCCCCATTAGCAGCAACGTCCATGGAGCGCGTGTGCAGCGTGTGCATGCACAGCACTTCCTTCCGAACGTCTATGGGGGGGGGAAGGTTCGAGGCTTCGGTGGCCGTTCCGCCGAGCGAAACCGCTCCATCTGGCCCCACCGCACACCATACCCCCACCGGACATCACATTCCCACAGCCCTCCGCCCCACCTGCGTCTCCACGGCGCTGCTGACGTCCTTCTTGTCGAACAGGTTGAGGTAGTCGTCCAGCAGCGCCAGGCGCTTCACGGGGTCGTCGTCGCCGTAGAACCAGAACCTGGCAGCAGGGAGGGTGAGCAGAAACCGGTATCAGTAGTGATGATATTGCCATATCAGCATCGTGTGCCGTTCGGCAGGTCTGACGGGGGCGTCACAGGGTCGTCGTCGCCATAGAACCTGAACCTGGGTGGGGAAGGACACGGCGGAAGCAACCGTGTGATGATCAGCTGCTGCAAGTATGAACTAAGGAAGGAGTAGCCAGCCGACGCTGCTTGGATTCAGGACATCCCTGGACCAGCTCAGAATCCCCACACACCTTGCCTCGCCGCCACCCCTGCCAACACCTAAATCCCATTCAACGCTACTAGCTAACCCACGCCCCGCTTTACACACACGCACGCACCTGGCGTTGCTAGGGTGGTAGTACTGCACGTTCCCGCACCGCAATCCTATAGTTTCAATATGCACTGCCGATATAAGGTACATACTATCACCCGCACCTGGCGTTGCTGGGGTGGTAGTACTTGGCGTGGAAGTCCTGGAATTGCGCGAAGGTGAGGTCGGGAATCACCTCGGGGTCGCCGCCGGAGTCGTGCCTGGGGGTGCGTCGGTATAGATGTAGGTGTAGGAGAAGCAATTGTGAGGTAGAAGTGGCCCCTGCCCTTCAGGGGGTGCCTGCCCTGCTCCACCCCCTTCCCCCACCCCCCGTAGCTGAACCACCCGCCCCCACCTGTAGGTGTTGTCGGGGAACAGCGCGTTCTGCACGGTGCGGTAGAAGAGCGAGTCGGGGGAGGAGTAGACGCCCTTCATCTCGTTGAACACCACGCCCTTGAAGGACAGGGGCTCCTGGGGGGAACAGGGAGGGATAATTAGGGGCCCTTCAATTAGTCATAAAGCAAAAAGCCGGGTCGGAAGTAGACGCCCTTTGTTCCATCGAATACCGCGCCCTTGAAGGAGTGAAGGAGTTCGCACGCATGATGTTGGAGTGTGGGAGATGACCTGCAGCACTTATATCATCCTTCCCTGGCTTGCAGTCCTGCCTATGTACGCGAAAGGCGTACGATATTCACCACAATTAAGCGGTGGAACTCCTGGTCGCTGCGGGCGTCATGGTTGGATACGTGGAATCGTTGTTACGCCACCCCAGCACACTGCATATGTACCACGGTCTCCTGACCTCCCGGCTCCCGGGGGTCCACCCCCGAAGGTCCGCCCCAAAGCGCCAGCCCTCATGCTCCACCACATGGCCCTACAATACGTGAAGCGTTGCAGGAGTAGCCCTAGGGCATGTGCAATAGCACACTGCCCTAGCTGTGTGTATTAGCCCCCGCGCACCTCCTTGTTGTCCGCCTCGAAGTGCCAGCCCTCCTGCTCGAACACGCGGCGGTCCCGCACGCAGCGGGGGAAGAACACGGCGTCCATGTACACGTCCACCAGGTTGTAGAAGTCCTGTATGTGTTAGGGACAAGGCATAAAGCGGCGGGGTACAGGACACTGCGTTCAACGGCAGACGTTGAGGCGCCGGGTGACATCGGTCCGGTTGTGCTGGTGCATGATTGCCCGCACCCCTCCCGCTTTCCTCGCGTACAAGGCCTTTCCACCCTTTCCTTTTTGCGACCCCTCATCTCCCCTCTCCGAAACCCCGTCCCTGCCTCCCCCTGTCCGCTGCACTCGTTATGCTCACCACCAACTCAACTAACACACGCTTCCGCACGTACCCGTGCACCCACCTGTGTGTTGGTGGAGGCCACCGGGTAGCAGGTGCGGTCGGGGTAGGTGAAGGCGTTGAGGAAGGTGTTGAGCGAGCTCTTCATCAGTTCCACGAACGGCTCCTGCGCAGCGGCACGTAAGGAGGAGGGCCGGAGAGGGACAGTGAGCGGAGGTGGGAAAGGCGGCGCGCGTGAACTGGTGACGTGGTAGGCGAGCGAGTGTGCCGGGTCCAGGGTGTTGGATATGACACGAGGCGCCCCCGCGCCACACCCACGTCGCAGCCCACAGGCCCAGCCCGCACGCCCTTAACCCACACCCTCCTTAACCCACACTACCCCCACCTTGATGGAGTACTTCCTGCCGCCGCACAGCACGCTGTGCTCCATGCCGCGTCCACCCACACCGCCCTTGACCCACACTCTCCTAACCCACACCGCCCCACCTTGATGGGGTACTTCCTGCTGCCGCACAGCACGCTGTGCTCCAGGATGTGCGGGATGCCGGTGCTGTCGTCCACAGGGGTGCGGAACACAACGCCGAAGGTCTTGTTCTCGTCGCCGTTGAGCACGCTGATCAGCTCGGCGCCTGCTCATACCCACATAGGCACACACGAATGCTTGTGTATGATTGCTAGCCTTGTATCAAGCACCGTTGTGTTGGGAGCAATACGGCAACGGCCCGTGGCGGCTCCAGACCAGATATCTGCATCACATGGGCTGGAATGCGGCTGCCGCGAAGTAAGAAGCCACCGCCTGGCAGCAATACCGGCATAATGTGACTCAGCAGGGCGGCATGAAGCTGTCGCCGCCGCCCGGGACCCCCACAGGTGCTCGCTCCGTCTCACAAGCTCTTGCCTGTGCCCCCCACCCCCCGATCGCACTCGCCGCCTGCCCTACGCACCGGTCTTGTCGTGCTTGTACAGCAGCACGGTGCTGCCGTACTCCTTGACGAACTGCTGGCGCTGCAGCGTGAAGCCGTGCGCCTTAGTCACCACCTTGGAGGCGTCGGCGGGCGCCGCGGCAACGGCGGGCGCGGAGGCGGCGGCGGCGGCGGGGACCGCCAGGCCACGGCGGGCGCTCAGGAGTCCGCCTGGGGCAGCGCGGAGTGCATTGAACACCGGTGCAGGGCTAGAGAGGAATACGGCAACGTGTGTGTGACGAATGCCGGTACGCGGACATGGATCGGGGCATTCACAATGTGGGTAACGCGTATAACGAATGGCGTGGAATGCCCGACACCCGAAGCCTCTGGACGCCTCCTGAATCGAAGTTGTGCAGTCCGGCAGCCCCCGACACCGACAACCCCTGATCCGCATGTCCGCGCCACTGTCCTCCCAAGGAGCCGCAGGAGGATGCCCATGGCCCCACGCCGGATGGCAGAGGCCCTGTCCGGACCCTCCCCGTTACGCATCCCTAGCGCCCAGCACCAAGGCCCCCAACACGACGACATGTGCTCCGGAGCTGGTGGCTCATCTGGCATGTGTTTGACAAATCCCTTTGTTAGCCCCCCACAAGCAGCCCGCCCGCTACCCACACACGGGCACCTAGCACGCCGTTTGGTGCTGCGCCCTGGGTTGCCTCCCCTGGGGTTTCTCCAGGGGGATCCAGTGTGCAAGTGGCGGGGACCATCCATGCCCCAAGCCCAGTACCTGTGAGCTCATTTACAATGTTTGTATTTGGCTTACCACCCATGTCCCAAGCCTTCTTGATGTTAGGTTGATACTGCACTCTTTGTATTAGGCTTACCAGGCACCCGGCGTGCAGCCGGCACCAGCAGGGGTGAGGCGGCGAAGGAGGGGGCGGCACCGGCAGCGGGCAGGCGGGCGGCCAGGGGGCGCTGCGAGAGGCACAGGACGCAAGGCCAGGAACAGCGAGTTGATAAGGCAGTTGTGCCGTCTGTTTTACGTTGTGTTGTTTAGGTGGGCGACGGGCGCTGATGGGCGATGGCCCACGTGGGCAGGGTGGGGGCGGTGTGCGAGGAGCAATGGAAGGTGGGGTGGACGTGCAAGGGCCACCGACACACACCGGCCATACAGGTGAGACACTGAAATTGCAAGTGACGTTATCTAAGCCAACAGAAATGCACGGTGTTGACCGTCGCGCTTGCCCGTGCCCTGACAGCCTTGAGCTGACCAGGGGATCTTCAACCACGCGACACAACGCGTATGCTGTCAGCAACAACACTCATAGCACTAAGCGCCACAAATGTAGATCTAGTGTATCATTGCTTTTTGATAAGCGGCAAGAGCCTGTCCGGGGCTTGCAGGCCACAACCCGCACCCACCTGCACGACTGGTGCCGATGGCAGCGCGGGGCTGCGACCCAGGCCCTTCGCGCCAGTCGTCATGCTGCGCTGAAGGGTCGACATGTTGATGGAGAGGAACGCTCGGGCGCGACGAAGGGCCCCGGCGAGCGCCAGGGTCAGGTGTGTCTAGTTGTAGTGTCTATTCCGGGCGTGCCTGCCGAGTGCAACCCAAATGTACAGCGTGGCAGATTAGACGCAGGTATGTAAGTGACACTGTTCGTCTACGGAAGGCCAAGGCGCGCGTGACATCAACATCCCTTGGCTCCAAACTTACGTGCATGGGAGCCCCTTACGCATGGGGAAGTTGGCCATGACCATATGCAGACCAGAGTCACTCTCATATATACAGAACAACAAACTATATTATCTGCAATAGCGCCCGCTATCGATAGAGGCCACAGTATCGTTACAGCCCGAATTCTTGACTCAGGCAACGAAAGCCGACAGGCAGGAAGCATTCGAACGCCATTCTTCTCCAGTCGAACAGTTGTAACAAAAGAAGAGAGTTGCCTCAGGTACACTAAACCTTTTCAGCCGCCGACAGAGCCATGGCGGAGGCGGACGCGGGCGCCAGCGGCCCTGTAAAAGTCACGCTAGAGCAATTGGGCGTGGTTACAGGGTGAGGAATGCATAAGTGTAAACTCAGCCTAATGCGCAAGCAGCATATGTCAACACCCGTCTGGGGGGCCCCCTACGCAACCACCCAGTGGGGACGCCTTGGCCCCCTGCCCCGCGAACCAACATTGGGCCAACAGCGTGACCGTCCCCAAAGTATTGCAGCTCACACCAGGGTTCTTCCAATTTGACATTTTGTGGCGTGTTACGGGCTGCGAGGGCACGGTTGCAGTGCCGGAGCCCTGGGGCAGCAGTGCTGCGTGCCAGGGGAGGGCCCCTGGCGCCAGGGGCAAGGGCAAATCAGAGCGCCCCGCATGGGACGCAACATCCGTGTTTCACCACCATGGAATCATCGAACCACTGTGACCTCCTTATGCACTGCAAGACTTGCATGGTTCGGCGCCCATGCCGACGTTGCACTCCTCGTGCTTCTCTGCTGCCCGTTTGCATGGCAAGCCTGATGGCTCTGCTCCCCGCATCCACTGCGTCCGCCCCGTGTCCTGCACCGTACCGTACCTCCTGCCGTACGGCACAGGTCTGAGTACGAGGGGCAGCTGGAGTACGACATTGGCAACCTGATGGCGTTCGACCCCGCGCCCCTGGACACGCAGCGCTTCGGCCTGGACCCGGACGGCACATGTGCGGAGATTGCACGGGGGATAACACAGGTATGTAAAGGCATGGTTTGTAGTATCATGCAGTGTACGGGGTGGAGGCGGGTGTGGCGCGGTCGGGGCTTGGGGCGGGCGATGAGGGCCCGGAAGGCACGGAGGGACTGCTGTGCGGGATTGTGCCACCTTAGCAGAGCTGAGGGGATGGGATGAAGGGCGGTGGACAGGGATGTGAGGGGGTCCCCCGGGGGTCACGATGGGGCCATGGACCCAAGGGGCCGCCGGGGGCTGTCCGGTGCACGCCAGGGACGCGCAGCGCCTCCATACATTATAGAAGAACATTAAGCGTTAAGCGTTGAGCATAGTTGTAAAACGTTGTCCAGCGCATGAGGTCCTCCTTGAGGCCCAGCCTGCGGCCAGCCTGCAGCACCGGCCGCTGCAGCGTGGCGGGAAGCCCCTGCGTGGTGCACCGTAACCACCTGGGCCAGGCGCCGGGGATGCACAGCTAGGCAGTGGACGGTGGGCAGGCCATCGCGCTGTCCATTCTCGAGGCAGCACCCATGCATTTTGCGACCATGCGAGCCGTTGGGCCATGTTATGGGCCATGGTGGGCCATGCTATGCATGCCGGTCACCGAGCAGAGGACGAACTGGACATCCGCAGTCCCCTTCCCATTGTACACCGACATCACAACCCTCCACACGCCCACACCTCGCACCTCAGACCTCGAACCTCACGCCCTGCGCCCCGCACCATGCATCCCCACAGGCCATCGTGACCCAGCTGTTCAACGCCCCCGCGGAGGCCATCACCGGCGGCCGCCTGGCGCTGCTGCCGCCGCCCACCAGCCGCCTGCCGCGCGCGCAGCCGCTGCCCAAGCCCAAGCCGCTGACGCGCTGGCAGCAGTTTGCGCTCAAGAAGGGCATCACCAAGCAGAAGCGTTCCAAGCTGGAGTACGACGACACGACGGGCGAGTGGCGGCGGCGGCACGGCTACAAGCGCGTCAACGACGCCAACGACATCCCCATCATCGAGGCAAAACCCTCCGACAAGGTGTGTTGGTTACCGGGAAGCCGTGACGTTGGTGGTGTACACATGCGGAGGCCAGGCGGCGATGCTGATCATGCACAGCAAGCAGCACCATGTCCGTAACCCAATGCCCGCTGCCGCCCGTCCAGCTGCGCAGCAATACACTCACCCCTTCCGCGCTCCCCCATACGCATTCATCCATCGACTGCATGCTGACTACCCCTCCCCACTGCCTTGCACTCCCCCCCCCCGTGCCGTACGCTCCTACCGTACACGTGCTGCCGCAGCCCGGCGAGGACCCCTTCGCGGCCATCGCGGCGGAGCGGCGCGAGCGCGTCAAGAGCAACAAGGCGGCGCAGGTGGCCAACCTGAAGCAGGCGGCCAAGCTGGGCGGCAAGGGCGCGCTGCCGCCCTCGCTGCGGCTGGCGGCGACGCTGCCGGACGGCGGCAGCGGCAAGAGCGGCAAGGGCGGGCCCAAGGTGCCCAAGCGCAAGGAGCTCAAGGAGGACGTGAGTGGCGGTTGGTGGCGATTGGGGATTGGGGGCTGAGGGGATCGGTTGGGTGGAGGGGTTGAGGGGGTGTGTGGCTTGGTGAGAAAGGCAGGGGGTTGTGGGGGTACTGCGGCGGCTGCGGCTTGGCTGGCCGGCCCTCGTCGCCATCACCTTGCCTTGCCTGGCAAGTGCACCCCCGACTGGCACGCTGATGAACACACCGAAATCTTCCCCCGCACAGATCAAGCTGGCGTCCCGGCTGGCGGGCGTGTCCACCGCCTCCATCGGCAAGTTCGACAAGCGGCTAAAGGGCGAGAAGGACGGCGAGCGCGCGCCGCTGGGCAAGCGGCGCAAGTTCATGAGCGTCACAGACACAAGGGAGGAGCGGACCAAGGTTGGCAGGTGGGTGGCCGCCACGTGTCGCGTGACAGTGCTACTTGCCACGTCCTGGTACGGGGTCATGGCCGGGCAAGCACGGTGATGCTGAGCCGAGAGCCCCGAGTGTTGGAGGCTGGGAAAGAGGGCAGCGGCGTTGCTCTCGGTTAACAGGTTCTCCCGGGAGCGGCTGACAACGGGCCGAGCTTGGGTATGGGGTGCCGCACGCACTGACAACAGTTCATTGAGCGCTAGCACGACTGCCAGCGCGGGTGTCATGTGCGAGCGCAATGTAGCCCGTAGCCCACTGTCGCGGCGGGTGCCGTGCGCACGGGTGTGTTGTGGTAGAGAGCGTACTAAACCACACCGTGCACCGTCCGCCCCTCCTCACAGCCCGCCGCCTGGTGAGTAGATAAAGCAACACACGTTTTGTCCTTTACGCATGCCCAACTGCCGCAACCTAGGTGCGCTTTATATTTCATAATTTCACATCGGCCATGTGCAAACCCTCCCTTCTGTGCTCGCAGCCTGGCGGACAAGTTCCTTCGCGAGCGCTCTGACGACATTGTGGACATAAAGAAGGCCATGGGGCGGCTGGAGCAGGACAAGAGGGAAGAGCGCGCGTCGGCCAAGCGGAAGCGCGGGCAGGAGGGCGGCGAGGGGGGAGGCGGCGGCAAGGGTGGGGGCAGGGGCGGCGGCAGGGGCGGGGGCAGGGGCGGGAAGACGGCGCGCATGGGCGGGAAAGGAGGGGCGGGCGGCGGCGGGGGGGAGCGGAAAGGGGGCAAGGGCGGGAGAGGTGGAGGCAAGGGGGGCAAGGGGCGGCGGTGAGGCGGTGAGGGGGTGAGGGAGGTGGGGTCGTGGGGGGAGGCCTTGGTTGCATGCAGCCACCTCAATTTCAGGGCATTTCTTGGCAGTAAGAGGCGTAGGAGGAGGACGGGGGCACCTACGCAGAAGGCAGGGGGGTGGCTGAGTACCTGTGTTGTGGGCACTTTGTGGCTGTCCTTTGTCCTAGGCAAGCTATGCGGGATAGCTGGTTCATGGTCATTCATTGCTGTAAGCTCGTGTACCCATGCCTTGGAACGCTGAAAGGACTCTGTTTTGCACTTTTGGCGTGTTGGACCTCTCGTGCAGCCAGAGTGCACGATCCAGGCAACAAAACAATGGTGAGGCAGGTGAAGTTCGGGCAACAAACTGTAAGCCACACCTGACCACACACACGACACCGGGGTTATGGAGCTGTTGGATTCAGAGACCGAATGTGCCCGTCCCCACGCACCTGACCTGGCCTGACCGAGTGTGACGCGGCACGAAGGTGGCTGCGCCAGGCGTGGCGCCAGGCTGTGCTTACAGGGTCGCCAGCCGATGCACATGCACTCTAACAGCCACTTCACACGCTGCTTCTCTGACACCGTTCAGCGAACTAAAGAGTGGGACGGCGGACGGGGGCTTGTACGGCAACTGTAGCTGCGGTTGGCCCAGCACGCAAAGTGAGCGAAGGGGTTAACATGTAGGTGCTTAGTTTTTACCTTTCGCATTGCGTTTTTGTTGTAGCCTGCTCGTAGTTACGCTGTGAACACTACTCGAACACCGCGCAATTTGCCAAGCTTGCGACTGTTATGTCGGACTGTTATGCCGCACATATGCAACACGCGCAGATGTCTACAGCTTGCAGTCCTTTACTTAATAGCTCTGTGCGCGTCAGGGCCTACTGTGAAGGCTGGAGTAGCCGAGCAGGAAGGGCCCTACGTCGAGGGCCTCACCGAGCAAGAGGAGCAGTATGCTTGGACCTACTACAACTACTTTGTATCAAAGCGGGTGGTAAATACCCACTATGACGGGCAGCACAAAAACACCAGCGCCGGCCATGCCGATGCGACCCAAGTCAACCTGCAATACCAGTTCATGCTACCTCTCGTGGAGCGTCTTGCTGGCATTTCCTATATGGGCCACGCCGCTAGGCTGCGTCTGTTGCTGGAGCGCGTGCGCGCCGGTGAG
>VFQN01008523.1_pt1 | contig 10338 bp, 8 predicted proteins | sample 3512371 | NCBI WGS metagenome assembly VFQN01 (sample SAMN10412370, study PRJNA504923) | tailings metagenome | isolation source: Replicate 2 from Balatoc abandoned mine | place: Philippines: Itogon, Benguet | collected 2017-08-28 | reverse complement strand
CAGACATAAATCGTACTATTGACAATATTTGAACCACAAGAATAAATATCTGAATTCGGATCATTCTTAGGTAATTCTCTCTTATCAAAGTTACAACTTAACATATTTCCTTGTAATATATTAATATTTCCTTCTGACGTAGTTAATGCTGAAGGAATGGCACCAGAGAGACGATTTATCTCCATAGAAATCATGGAAGAGGAAGCAGCAGCAAAATAAGAAGAATTAATCTGAGAGTTGTCAGGAAAGGATCCAGTAAATTTATTATAAGAAAGATCTAATACTTTCCATGGAAGTTGAAACCATTCTTCTGCTATGGTCCCAGTTAAACGATTGTGCGAGATTGAAAGATTCAATAATTGAGGTGCTTTGAATGAGTCAAATGGTGGGATTGTACCAGTAAAAGCATTCCCAGACAGACTGATAGATAGACTGTAAAAGAGACTAAACAGACAGTCTGGTATTGTTCCAGTCATTTGTTTCCTTGTGGTGAAAGCATTCATTCCGAACGAAGGTATATTAACAATTGGTATTCTACAACCCTGTGAAGTACTTGCTCCATCAACAGAGAATCCTAATAAAAGTGGTATTTGACATATTTCACTTGGCAATGTTCCAGAAAGACAGTTAGTACCGGCCCCAAAGATCTGTAATTGTGGTGTATTGAGGAAGAGTTTTCCTGGTAAAGATCCCGTAAATTCATTATTGCTCAATGTAACATCCATCAGCAAATGACTAATAGAAGAATTAAATATTTCATGTAAAGGTCCACTAAATGAATTTCCTTGAACGGATAATAGAGTAACTGTTGGGTAAAGATTCATTTGACATTCTTTAATCGATAATGGACCAGAAAAATAATTAAACCCTATATTTAAGACTAATAAGTGATGATAATCACATAAAGTTATAGGAAACTTCCCATAAATATAATTACGTGCCATTGATATCATCGAAATACTTGAAAATTGACTCCAATCAAGTTGATCAATTTCTTCATGAAAGTTATTGTCATCAACCATAAAATTTTCTAAAGATTTTAATTGCAATAAAGAATATGGAAATCTTTCAGTGAAATAATTATCACTGACATAAAAGTCTTTGAAAGATGAAGAATTATAAAAGACGTCGGGTATTGAACCAATAAAACTATTTCCTCTTAAATATAAATCAACGAAACTAGTTAAGTTAGTTACACCAGGAATACTCCCTGAAAATAGGTTATAACGTAGGTCTAAGGTATGAATTTGACTCAGTTGGTCGGCTGTAAGCCAATCGAGCAGGTTACCCCACAAATCATTGTTTGTGAAGAATATCTCTGTCACATACTTTAATGTTTGAAAGCTGTTCGGAACTGTACCGGTAAGGGAATTTTCTTGAATATCAATAAATGATAAGTTACTCTCCTCAGAAAAGATATCGGTGAAAGTCCCATTCAGTTTATTGTTCGAGAGAGTCAAAGATCGTAATTTTGTTAATTTGCTCAGAGTCGACGGAATCTCACCAAAGAGATGATTTTTGCCAAAATTTAACGTTCGCAGATCAGTTAGTTGGTCTAATGAAGCAGTTATGGTTCCTTTCATCCCATGATTCATCAGATTTAATGCTAGAACTGACGTATTTTGTTCATTACAAATTATCCCACACCAGTTTTGAATGCAAGGATTGGGATCTGACTGGGTAAAATTCCAGTAGTTGGTACATGTCAACCATTTCCATTGACTGCCTTGAGTATCATAATAAAGATCTGATAATGCTTGCAATTGACTCGAAGGGAAAGTTGACATCTTTCACTCAACAAATTGATACTATCGATAGAACAGAATCTATTCTATATGAGAGAGAGAAAATCTGCGTATTTGTGCTTTTGGCGATTTAGGTGATATATAAGACTTTTGTATCGAAAGAAAGAGATTTTAATGAATTGAGTGAGAAAAGATGAACGAGATTGATATTAGACAATTAACTGCTTCTGACTGGTCTGAATGGAAGGAATTAAGAATTCATGGAGCAAAGAATCATCCTAATTCGTTTGACTTTACATTAGAAGAACTGACGAGAAAGTCTGATGATTGGTATCGAGAACAAATCACTCTCAACACTGTTTTTGCAGCATTCTTACGAAGTAGCAACCAGATGATTGGATGTATATGTTATTTCCCAAGTCAAATTTTTAAGCAGCGACATCGAGGTGAGATTGGCTCAGTTTATCTTCGTCCTGAAAGTCGTGGTCTGGGGATCGGCAAAGCCTTGTTTGAGAGAGTCATCCAATTTGTGAAAGAGAACAAACCTGAAGTCATTCAACTGCATCTCTCAGTTGGGGCACTAAACATGCCTGCAGTAAAACTGTATCAATCAATCGGTTTTGAGATATATGGTACTGAACCAAGGAGACTGCTAGGGATGAACAGCGAAGTAGATGGATTAGAATACATCGACGAACATCTCATGTGGTTGAAATTAAAATAGATCTCATATTCCCTAATTTGTAGTTTTGTGATTGAATCGATAGAAAGAGAAGAGAAGTAGGTAGTATGTTAGGAGTAGGAATAAAAATGTTTTTAAATTTTAATTTACATATACAGAAGACGTTTGAGGTGTATCATATGAGAGATATAGAGCGCGAAACAAAGACCTTATTTCAAAAACTCTAAGAAAATAGGCGAAATCAGTGCTAATAGAGGAAAACAATCCGCATCTTACCTTTTCCTAAAGTCTTGAAAAAGGAATCACGGGCAAGACCAAACGCTTGGGATAAAGTTAAATCTCCACCAGATGATTGGGATTGCTATTAGTATGAAAGATAAAGCATGAAAGTGAGAATGCTTGAGAGTCACTTACTGAAGGCTGTGAGTGTGATGAGGATTGTTCACTTCCTCTCATTAAAACTCTTCCCACAACAGAACTTGAATCTAATTCCATAATCTGACCATGATCAATCTAATCACACCAAAGAAGGTGATTTAAAAATACCAAGGAGAGGGGTGTGTGCCTTACTGTTTCGTCTATTGTCAGAAGAACTAACTCTAAATTATCTAACATTGTTCTCTTCTCCACTTGACCCTTCATCAATGTACCAATCGAGTCAAAGATTGACTCTAATACTGCAGATAAGATTAACTCATTCTACCGAATTGACTATTAATAATGCTGGAAGAATCGTGAGTCACAGGACTTACCTCTTCACCCGATCCTACAACATAGAAACGACAATCAGAACCAGATTTGAAAACTATAACTTCGTTCTCCAAAACTAATATTTCAGCTGAGAAATAAGTCAGTCAATCATTTCTTTCAAGAAATCAAAGAGATGAAAATACCTTCAGACTTGGCTTGTATGTTCTTTGTTTTCTTTTGTAATAATTGCTCGAATTCAATTTGTTGGGCCTTCGTTCGTCCATCATAATATTTAACGAATAATCTATCTCCATCACCATCATGGACGATCAAGGCATTGATTGAGGGAATAGCAACCTATTTACACAAAAGAACCACAATACATTAGCTTCAAAGAACACACCGTGACATCTTTCTTACTTCTGTCATTTTCAATAAATTTTATAGCTTTCTAAAGATTGAAAGAATACAAAAGACTAGAATCAGATGGAAATATTCCTTTGCAATGAAGGACGAGAAGGACAAACACACCTAAAAGTCGATCAAATCAAACTTGTTTCCTCATTGTGAAAATCGTAATTTCGTATTTTTGAGTTTTCGTAGTACCGGTATTCTACCGGTTCCAAGCTTATCGGTACGCTCTTTCTCTTCTCCATCATTTTTTTGGAGTGAAAGAAGGAAAGCATTAGTAACGATTATTCCTCGAGAATTCCAATAAAGATCAACCATGACAACAATGTCTGTTTCTTCTTCATATACTTCTTCATCATCGACGCTTTCATCTTTTTCAAAATCATCTTTTAACCTTGAAACAATCACTGCAGCAGAATTAGAGCCAATCAAACTCTTTCTTCAAACTGCTTTACAAAACAGACAACGTGGGCAACCACAAGGATATAATGTTTTAGTTCAACAATTTAGGAGTAAAGATGATCCAGAAATGTTAGGGAAAGTCGTAATAGCTTTAAATAGCTATATTTCAGGGATTCTAGCAAGGTATGCTGACGTGTTATACCATCCATATCATCCCTTGAAACTTACGATTAAACAACTTTAGACCTGACATATACCAGGATCTTCTCACTCAAATCTTTTCTTGGAACTGGAAAACTGAAATGAGTATCAACATGACCATCATTCAACTGATCTTCCATATAGTTGTGACCAACGCCACCTATCTGTCCTCTGCCTTTAAATTGCTTGTCAAAGCCTTCATCCCTGAGAATGCTGTTGCGGTGAAAGGTATTATTCCATACAACTCGTCCTTCCACATCACCAACGTCATCTTACTTTTATCTGTTTCTTTAGATAATCCAGATACTACGCGGATCGAGCTGTTGAAGCATGTACATGACATAATCGCCAAAATCATCCACCAAGTCCCGACAGGATTATCGGAGCTTTTAAAGATAGTAACTGAGTTCTTCCCTCACAAAAGATTTAGCGTCTATATTCAAACTGAGTATATTCAGCAACTTCTAACCTTATGCAATGCATTTCCTGTGTTACAAGGACGAATCCTAGACATCATCATTGAGAAATGCTTGGAAATGGATGTTGAAATTATCATCGAAGATGATGGTGAAGTTCGACTCCAAAGAGACGTGGAATACTCAACTTCTCTTCAAGATGATGGAAATAACCACTTATATGAGGATATTAACGATGTGTTTGATGATAATGTGTTTGGTAGTGGTTTGACTGCAAGGAAATTCGGTGCTGCGGCGACTGCTTCGGCTTCCTCTGCTGTAGCAGGTTGTCGCACTCAAACGAGTCACGGTGCATCTATTCCTACTGAAGTAGCAGAATTAGCAGAGAAATTAGATTCCATTCTTTCTCAATTAATTGATTATTTCCATGATTATATCAGCAAATATCAACAACAACCAACAACCCCATTAACCAGCACAACCACTTCCACTAACTCCACATCTTCGCCACCTTCGTCTCCATCCTCACCTGAATTATCTCGATTTTACCAACAATTGATTGATTTATTCCAACAGAGACTATTACTAACACATAAATCAAAGTATGTTCAGTTTATCTTCTTCTATGTTGCAAGTCAATCAGCAGAATTTCGTCATCTTTTTACAAAGAAATTACTCGATATTATCTTCAATATTCATGAATCTATTCTCATACGACAATCTGCGATGATGTATCTTGCGAGTTATCTCTCAAGAGCAACCTTCCTGTCCAATGATGTAATTAGGTAAGTAATTCCTACCCTGTCTCTTTGCTATGTATTGATCTTCTTGATAGTGAGGTGATATCGGATCTTTTGAGATGGGCGGCCGCCTATGTCCTCCATTATCAAGCTCAAAACATTAATTTAAAATCAACTATGAAGCCATCCTCATCCACGTCGTCATTGACCTCAGCGGCAAATCTTGATATTGCAGACGAACGACATCCACATCACTTCTACCACATCCTCCTTCAAGCCATCCAACAACGCTTTCAACAGCAATTACTCACTGATCTCGTCTTCCCAACATCGTCATCCTCCGTTGATAATACTTCCTCCTCCGGCAATCGTTACGAGTACGATGAATACGGTCGTTTACAACTCGTTCATCATAAAGTGTTGGATCATGAGCTGTTTTATGTTATTATTCAGAGTATTTGCTACATTCTTTGCTTTTATGGCGCAGAAATGATGAAAGCTCAGCTGCAATCCACTCATTTGTTACACTGTTGGAATCTTGTTTTCTCGTCAAAGTTTGAGCCTATTAGATATGTCATCAAGTCTATTCGTACTGAATTTCTTAAACTTGCTCAGATAGTTGGATTATTAGATTCTGTCTGTTGGGAGTTGTTTCCATTAGAGATTCTGTACGTCGACGTCAGTCAAGGACATCAGCAGACGGACTTACCTCCTCCTGCTCCATTGTTACTCTACCAGAAAAAAGGAGGTGGAAGGAAACTACCCTCATCGCACCAAATGACGTCATTACTGAGTGAGAGATACGAGATCCTTTCCTCGTCGATGGCGTTGACATCCTCCTCCTCAAAATCAAACCTGTACACCTCTCCTAACCGTGGGGGATTACACAGTGTGAGCAGTAACAGTAATATGTTCGCTTCGCTGGGTCCGAATACGATAGAGTCGTTCTTTCCTTTCGATCCATGTCTCTTAATGAAGATCTATTACTCGATTGAGAAGCATTACAGGCCGTGGAACGGAGTGCCGGGTCTTGATGAGACGCAGTTGTATCAGTCTTTGTTGGTTGTGAACGGTTTGGTGATCACGGCTACCACTACAACGACGGTGTCTGAGGTCACTCATAGGAATGGCATGACGTCTGTGATGAATAAGTCATCAGCAAGTATTAATGTAGAATTCCAGCAAGAGATTTTTGGTGAAGATATTTATGATATTGACGAGGAAGATGATGAAGATGAAGACAATGAGGAGGAGGAAGAGGACGACGGAGAATATTATCACAGTGGCTCTCGATCGAGGAATATGCCGATTAAAGGATCTTCTACTGGTCATCAGCATAATCAAGTTGCTATGAGTATGAGCTACACAGAGACAAATTATTCTGCTTCAGTGACATCTCACGGTGATGAAGATCATGAAGATGGGTACAGTAGCAGTTACTCGATGAGTGTGACATCATCAATACCACGAGAACAAGTAATGTTAGAAATTATTCAAAAATCGAAGAATCATAGTAATCATCGAAATTAAAGAAGTGATGGATCATTTATGTGTTTTGTGTGTTCCATCAATGTAATTATTAAAGTTAATAATATCTATTCATCATTATTCGATCGTTTAATTTCTCCGTGATCGATCGAATATTTAATCCCTCCACCGAATTCGCTGACGATCCTCTCTATTATTTATTAAGTAATCATTTGGTATTTCGGAAGAGAATGATTATACATGTAAGAACTGCTTATTTATGGGAGACTCATGATGTTAGTGAAGATTGTACTTTCGGAGAGCTGAAGGAAATTCTTAGTGATCGAACAGGCATTCCTCTGTCCGAACTAGAACTGAAAGTAGGGTATCCAGCACACATCCTCCATCACCCATCTACTGCAGTAAGAATCCAAGACCTTGGAATTACCAGCGGAACAGAGATTTTCGTACGACCAAGTCCTACCAAGACCTTACAAGCAGATAGACTTCAGCAGCTCGGATATCCACAAGACGTGATCAACTCTGTGTTTGAGAAGACAGAGTTCTATCCTTTTGAAGAAGTCTTAGAAATGTGCGATGACGAAAGTATAGGCACTAAAGATGACCAAAGCATATCACCTCATCGTCTGCAGCTAGAGCGTGTTACATTCAGGCCAGACTCCTCTTCCATGCTCCAATGTGTTTGCTATCTTTTGCAGCTTCCTTACGATTACACTCACTTGCATAGTCTTGTTTCATGTGGCGATAAAAAGAGGAAGACCCCATTACCCAAGGATCAAAAAGCACCTTCTCTGCGTTCATACGATGCAGAACTCCGGGCACTTTCAACCCTCTTCAGTGTTGAAATTATAGTAATTGATAGTCGCTTTATGACTAGTCGACATTATGGGCAGGAGTTACGAGAGAGGGAGTGGGAGAGAAACAACTACCATAAGAAAATAATTCTATTTTACGATGGGAATCGCTATGATGCTTTAATTCAACGTGATCTCAAGACTAATCATATTACAACGCTATTTGTGTTAGATAATCAAACAATTGTCGAGGATGCGATCGAGTTCCTGAAAGATTTAACAAAATCGAAACAGGATGCTTCGGGACTGCGTGTAATTGAAGGCCCCAAATTTCATCCTGGTACAGATGTGGTGGATATATCGCGTTTTCGCTGTCAAAGTTGCCATCAAGAACTTTTAGGGGAAGGAGAAACTATACATCATTCAGAATTAAACCATTATCATACTCATTTTATTGCAATTCGTTAATCATAAAAAATCATCTTTTTTTTTTTTTCCACATCTTATTTTTCATCGTTTGTCATCTATTTCACATTTTTTAAGAAGAAACACAAACGATCTACAATCTCGAGGACATGATACTGGACATGCTAGAGGATTTTGACCAATAATATAGGACAGAGATAAACAACAGTGTATTATACAAGAACCGGTGTAGCGTATAGTTATAAGATGGCATCTCAAGACGGGCGAGTTTTGGCGGGCAGGCCCAGTATCAGTTGTTTTTGTTCAAATCTCTTTCATTGAATATGGAAACTTTGCACACGATACACAGCTCATCAGCATACTCTCATGAGGTAAACCTTGTTATAACGGGTATGTCTTTAGGTATTCTACATGTTCTTGCTGGACCAGATCATCTTTCAGCTTTAGCTGCTCTTGCAGTTGGTACTTCTTATAAAGCATTCATTTTGGGAGTTCGATGGGGAATAGGGCATTCAACTGGATTAATTGTTGTTGCTATTGTTTTTATTTTATTAAAAGGTGATTTAGATCTTCGGAAACTTGGAAGGTATTGTGATTCTTTAGTTGGTGCTTTTATGATATGTTTAGGTTTCTTTGGGATTATCACAGCTCTTCGAACATATCGAGAGAAAAGAACAAAACGAGATAAAGATATTAAAAGATCACATGATATAGAAGATTCAGTTCCAGTCAATGAGAGCAGTCGAGAGAAAGGAGCATCCCCACGACTAACGTCATCCAAATTAACTATCAATGAAGAAAGCACTGCATTGATAGACTCGACCAGGACTGACCTTGATACCTATCATGACCATGATCACGACCATTTACATGGATTAGAGGAGTGCCAGTACTGTGTCTTTATTGATATGCATGACCCAACAACCCAACGTATTCTCTCCTTCGCTGTCGGCCTTCTTCACGGTATTGCTGGTCCTGGAGGCATCCTAGGAGTTCTACCAGCAGTGGAGATGAGGAAATGGACATCTTCCTTCCTTTACCTGGGATCGTTTATTTTTGCATCGACATTATCGATGGGTTCTTTCGCTGCACTATACGGAGAATCGACGAAGAGACTCGGAGCTACTGCAGAAACGATCGAGCTCGGACTCAATATCTTCAGTGCCGCAATGTCAGTGATTGTAGGTACATTATGGTTGGTCTTTTCTATCTTAGGGAAATTGGAAGACATGTTCGAGTGATAAACCATATCTAGCTGTTTCTTTGTGTTTGTATATAGTATTACTATCTTTGATGATAACTTTGCTTTTACCAGAAGCAATCTGTTGTTAAAAGTTATAACCATTCTTTCCTTTTTTTCGTATATATTATTGAACTTGAATGACAAAAGTCGTTGATTGTATTCTACTCGAATGAAACATAGAACATAGGGAAAACGATGTGGATTAAAAGCCTCAGAGAGGAAATATGAAACGAAGAAAAAAAAGAGAACGAAAGAATCTCTTTCATTAATTGTGAAGGTTAACATTCGCAGCCGCGATCTATCAGAAAAGAACAATAAGCGATCATACGCGATCAATAAACAATTATGAACAGATATTCCAACAATAACAACTTACCTTGTCAGCTGCTTCTCGTACTTCATTCCATAACTCTGAATTAGTCTTCTCCACCCAATCACGAGGAAGTACATCCTCGGATGTAGCTGAGGCGCCATAACCTGCCGCGATGGCTAAGATACGAGAGCAGTTATCACCTCCCATGAGAGTGTTCATCTCAACTGCCTCCTGTAAGGTTCTGGCATTCTTCCAGACATACAACACATTAAGCAGCGCATCTAATATGAAAAGGAAAGAGGTTAGCCAATACGGTGAGATAGAAGTGTCGATGACCAAGGCTATTTACCTGGTAGAGCACAGCTCATACCAACAGCCAGAGCAAACTCCTCAGCGGAAGGTTCCTTGGCTGTCAATGGGCGAATCTCAAATACACTTTTAGCAAATTCAGCATCTTCTTCTTTTGCGTATTTCGCAGTGTTGACAGCTTCCTCCAGGGTAATACCTGTGATGAAGGCTCTGGATACAGCGCCTTTTACGCGCATGTTACGATGTCCATCCTCAGGGACAGGAGGAGCAGCTTCTACACGCTTTGCAAAACGAACTAACTCTCGAATCTTCTCTCCTGACTTCAAGAATGCAAACAAATTACGTTGATAAGCTGTTAAGCTCTCATCGTTTGATACTTCTTCCACTGCCAACGCCGGAGACACATTCGTCAGTAAGATGCGTTCTAGAATCTTACCCACTAAGATTGAACACTCCACTGACACATCCGAGTCTTGCA
>VFQN01008522.1_pt1 | contig 10338 bp, 7 predicted proteins | sample 3512371 | NCBI WGS metagenome assembly VFQN01 (sample SAMN10412370, study PRJNA504923) | tailings metagenome | isolation source: Replicate 2 from Balatoc abandoned mine | place: Philippines: Itogon, Benguet | collected 2017-08-28 | reverse complement strand
ACATGCCTTGGAATGGGACGGAGAAGGCGTCTAGGGATGCGCCAAAGCATTCGTCTTCAGCGAATGGTGTGTAGTAGCGGTCAGCGGGCTGGGCTGGGCTGTAGGGGCCAACGGTCATGAGCCGCCACCTGAGGGCGTACTGAAAGGCGCATGTCTCGTGCCGTGGGTGCAGAAGGCCCAAGGTGCTGCCGGGAAGTACGGTAGTTTCGCACTCCTGCGCTTGCGGGGTCTGTACGTAGGCTGCAACCCAGCCTGATATAGGCTTTGGCGGCAGAGTGACCATGGTTTCGGTGCCTTGCGCATGATGTGGGGCACGCGGGGGCTGGTAGTGCATGTGGTGCGGGGAGGGATGTCCCACAGCGTATCCGCCATGTGGTGGCTGGCGAGCAGCAGGGGCCGCCGGTCGGCAGGCGGGAGGACTTGGATGTGGCGGTGGCGGGCGCGCAGAAGCGGTTCCGGCGCCCAGAGACGTCGCCAGATGGCAGGCGGCTGTGGCATTGGGCCCTGGGAGGCCTGCAGGCGTAGGACGGCAACATCAGAACAAAGGGAGGACAAGGCGGAAGGTGGTAGTACCGGTAACTGGTTAACAGGTGGAAGCGTCGTCAGCGTGCAGGCGCCGGGCGATGGCTGCACGCAGGCGGACGGGGCGGGGGTACCGGTATGGGGGGCATGTCTGTACGGCAGCCGGAGTGGCATAGCGTGCATGGAGCGGTAGGGCAATGGGAGGAGCGTGCATCAGGTGCATGGATAAGGAAGAGGGGGCGGGGACGGGCGCATGCAGTTGTGGCTTTGTCGGTAGCTGTGGGCAGTGGCCGGAGGCCGGCGGCCTGCCCTTAAATGCATACTGTATGCACGGCGATCGGGGTGCGTGCACGCTGGTGGCAATGCCGCGTGTCGGAGTAGTGCCAGGTGTAGGAGCATGGGGCGGGCGGGCAGAGGGCGAGCCGTGTGGGTCCTAAGGGCAATGAAGGGCATCACAGCAATGCCCACACTGTCTCGCTGCTGACTGAAGTTCTTACCAGGTTCTTACTGTCACACGTGCATGTGCATGTGCCCGCACTGTGGGATGTTGGCACTGCGATAAGGCACTACCGCAACTGGAACAGGAATGTAAGTTTGCAAGCTACTGGTATGCCGTAAATTGCCAGCGGCAGCCGCACGCTCCGCCGCATCGCACGAGACGGTCAGGCACTTAGGGCTGGAGGGCTCGTACAAGCGCTGACTCGAACCTTTGGGCGCGAGCTTCTTCAGGGAGGCTCATACAACAACTCGTCATTATACATCATACCATCATCTAAATTGCAGCGCACACTGTTAGTCACTGTTAGTCCAAGCATAGCGTTTCAAGTTTTACCCTTCCGCGAGGAGCGGCGCGACGCCGGACGCGGCCTGCGCCGCAGCGTAATTGTTAACAGGTGGGGATCTATTTTAAAATGCAGTCTGAGCAGCGCGTGAGGTGCAGTCAAGACTCTCGATTGCCATGTCACGTATCGCTCTCCCGTTCCCTACGCTCCGCAAACGCGATTACATGCTGTAGGCTTTAGGTTGCATGGCATACTTGCTTGTCAAGGGGCATTGTCCGCAATTGCCTGCGGCACTACCTCGCCCCCGCCCGTGCCTCAACTCCGGCGCTGTCCTCCCTTGGCACGTGTGCGTAGCTGGCGCTGCCGATCACAGAGGCTGTACGTCGCACTTCCACTAACTGCAGCCTTCGGTTTGGCTCTTCACAGGATCTATGTCTCCAGCAGCCCGCGCTAGCCCTCACGAACCGCAAGCACTCAAGGCGGCAGGCGTTTCCCCAGCCAACAGCATGAGTGCCACCTGCCCGCCACCACAGCAGCAGCTGCCCCCCGTGCTGCAGCTGCACATCCTGTCCTTCCTGCCCCCCAACGACCGCGCCCTCAGCGGCCGCCTGGTGTCCCCGGACGCAGCCGTCGCCCTCACTGGCCCGGACAACTGCACCGCCTCCCTGTCCCAGCCGCTGCCGCCCCACACCGTTGCCTGGGCCGTGGAGGCAACACAGCAGCGCCTTCGGCAGCTGCCCTTCCGGCACAAGCTGCAGCTGCTGTGCACTGCCACCGCCAGCGGGAGCGAGGTGAACCTGGAGATGCTGCTTCCGCTGCTGCGGCCGAGCATCTTCTCAGAGGTGTGGTACACCGGCGGCGGGATGACAGCAAGAACGTGGTCCAACGACCCCGGCGTTGCTGCGGTGGGGGCAGGCCACCCGCAGCTGCTGGGCATGCTGCTGGACCGCTGCCCGGGGCTCCTGGACCCTGATAAGGTGCTCGCAGCGGCGGCGAAGCACTGCGACCTGGCGGGGCTTCAGGCGGCGTGGGGGCTGTTGAGGTGCTACCCTATGAGCACCAGGCTCATCCGTGGCTGGCGCACGGCTACACCAGGAAATTTGGCACACGCTGCGGAGTCCGTCACGTCAGACGTGGTGGCCAAGATGGAGTGGGTGCTCAACAATGGTGATCTGGGCCCTAGGGCTGCTGCCGCCGCTGTGCGTTTAGGGGACCTCAGCCGGCTGAGGGCCCGCGGCTGCCCCATGGGCGGTTATGGGGTGCTGCAGTCCTCCCTGGAGCGCACCGGCCTGGCCGTGGCGCAGTGGCTGGTGGACGAGGCGGGGTGCAGCTTGCCGGTGGCTAGCAGACACCAGGAGTGGCACGTCCTCCGGATAGCAGCTGCCAGTGCACGTGATGCCGTGGCCAAGCTGCAGTGGCTGGGCGAACGGGGGGTGCCACCTCTGCTCGAGGCAGGAGATGACGAGCTAGCAGGGCTGGTGCGTGTAGCAGTGGCAGCAGGGCGGGTGTATGTGGTGCAGCACCTGCGGTCCCTTCCGGGGCTGACGCCACAGCAGGACCAGCGGCTGCTGCAGGTGGCGTGCACCAGCGGACGTGCAGTATTAAGCACTCCTATGGTTGAGTACTTGCTGCGGGCTGGCATGGAGCTGATGACCTCTGCGGCCTATTACCAGGCTGCTGGCAACTTAGAGACCGTTCGATGGTTGGCGCGCAAAGGCAGCTGCAGGCCGTCCACCGACGACCTCATCAATCTCATTGTGGTTTGGCCCTGTGACGCACCCTCCCACAGCCGGGACCTGCTGCAGGCGGTGCAGCTGCTGGTGGGGCAGGTAGGGTGCACCGACTGGGGTGTGCAACAGAGGCCGAAGGAGGGAGTTGTGTGGGCTGCGGCGCGGAAGGGCGAGCTGGCCTTGGTTCAATACCTGCTGCAGCAGCTGCCGGGGTACCAGCCGGGCGGGAAGATCTTGGTAGATGCGGCGGAGGGCGGCTGTGGGGTGCTGCTGGGGTGGCTGGTGGAGCAGCACCCGGGCCGCCTGGCGGGCCCGTGGGTTCAGTCTGCTTTTATAGTTCCGGCCGTGACCGGGCAACGGGGCACGCTGGCGGCCCTGCAGCGGCTGGGCGTGCCGTGGGGTGCGGAGGATGTGGTGGTGCGGGCGGTGGCGTGGGGGTGCCCAGTGCCGGCGTTGCGGTGGCTGGTGGAGCAGGGGGCGCCGGTGGGTAGAGCCGGGGCCATGGAGGCGGCTATGGCGTGGAGCAGGCACCCTCTCAGTGCCGAGGAGGGGGCGTGGCTGCGGGGTCTGGCGGCGACCAACAGAGTCAGCTGAGCCCGTGTTGGGTGGGAAAGAGACCTGCTGTGGCAGCAACGGCAGAAGCATTTGTACATACCCGGGAGTGGGCGGGCATGGGGCATGGGGCCGCTGGTAGGGGACGCGAAATGCGTTGAGGAAACAGTGGCATGTGCAGTACCTCAAAGGAGTATGTGTGCTGAAACGGCAGCTGGAGAGGGCCACGTGGCATGGTGTGCATAGAGCGATGGGGGCGCGCGGGTCCAGTTGTGGTGCGTGTTTTTTTTTGCGTGGTAGCTGCGGGCAGTTGGGGGGACGTGTGCAGGTGTGGCTGGGGACGGGTCCGGGGCAGAGGCCACCAGCGCCTGCCCCGCGTTGGCACCTTGCATGCATGGCGGGATTGGCGGCAGCCCGACACGGGTGCAAGCACGCTGGTGGCACGTCACGCGATGAGTCATGCAGAGTACTGGCATAGTGGCCTGGGGATGGTGGTTGCGCGCGTTAGGGATGCTACGGTAATACAATGTGTGACTTATTGCGGAAAGTAAAGTATAGCAGCACCCACGCTGTCGTGTTGTTGTCTGCCTTCCTTGCTTGGGCCATGGGGCATGCATGCATACCGTATCACGTGTTGCAGGATTGAGCATGGCCAGTCGGCCCGAGTGGGAGTAAAAACGCAGCTGAGCGGATGCAGGTTGGCCAGTGGCGAGCATCTTGAAGCATAGAGGCGCCAACGCTCAGTACATATGCAGGCGTACGCTAGCGCTGCTACTAGGGTGGGGGCCTTCAGGGGCCCTCTGAGGGGCTCCCTGCAGCCTGCGGTGCAGGGGAGGTGTGTGGGACTGCCCGACACGTGCCTGCACGCGGGGCTGACGGCACGGCAGTGTAGCTCAATCTTGCCACACTATAATATACTGTCTAAAGGCAAGTTATAGCGGTGCCCAGCCTACAGCCACGCGCTTCTCCCACTCTTTCCGGCTCCTCGCCTTACTACTTTTCCCCTTGCGCGACACAGTCTAGGCTCTTTCTTGCTGTACATGATGCAAGCTCCCACTGACTGTGCATAGGTTTAGGGCGAAGGCACGTTCCTTGTCGGTGAAAACACACAGCTCTTGCGTTTGGACCTTTGCGCCTGTGGAAAAGGCAACGGCTGCGGGTGAGGAGCGAAGCGCCGCAGGCTTCAGTAAGACTGTGAAGGTGACTACAGATCTTGATTCAGTTGAAGCTGCTTGTAAGGCGCGGAGTGTCCGCGACTGTTGCAACACGATGGTTGCCGTGCGTGTACAGGACCAGGCTTGCCTGGGCTTGCTTACCTTGATCGCATGTAAAGTCATATAGTTAGGAACTGTCGTTTATCGGGCTTTGCCATTGGAACCGTTTTTGACGGCCTGGTGCTCGCCCGTGTGCCTGCCGCTTCCGCCCGTCCTGCACGTGCGCCGGCGCTTAAGCCTTCGCTGTCCATACCAGCTGCGTGCCGCAATTATCAACGACCCCGCCCTTCCACTGGACCTCAACAGGAACCGATACAGCGTCACATCATGTCAACAAGGTACTGAACAGTATGGACCTTGGCACAGCGAGCTGCAGTAGTAGCTCACCACCTCAGCCTCAGCTGCCCCCCGCCCTCCAGCTGCACATCCTGTCCTTCCTGCCGCCAAACGACCGCGCCCTCAGCGGCCGCCTGGTCTCCCCAGACGCAGCCGATGCCTTCAGCGGGCCCCAGCACTGCACCGCCTCCCTGTCCCAGCCGCTGCCACCCCACGCCGTGCCATGGGCCCAGCCGGGCTGGCAGCAGCGTGTGCGGCAGCTGCCCTTCCGGCACAAGCTGCAGCTGCTGTGCACGGCCGCCGCCAGCGGGAGCGAGGTGAACCTGGAGGTGGCGCTGGCGCTGCTGCAGCCCAGCGTGTTCCCGGAGCTGCTGCAGGAGTGCTATCCTTTATCACTGTACTACGGCCCCACAGCCGCGCTTGACCCCGGAGCAGCTGCAACCAAGGCAGGCCATCCGGACCTACTTGGCTGGCTGCTGCGCCACTGTCCTAACAGGGTGTTGCCTGAGAAGGTCCTGGAGGCGGCTGCTGGGCACTGCGACCTGGCGGGGCTGCAGCTGGCTTGGAGGCTGCTTCGGGAATGGTCGCGCAGCGGAGGCAGCAACGGCCTCCGTCGTCCCTTCCTGGACCTTGAGGTGTTGGATGCAGCGGCGGGGTCCGCCACCTGTGACGCCGTGGCCAAGATGGAGTGGGTACTGGCAAGGGCCCGCAGGGGGTGCGGCTTGAACTACACCACTGCTGCAGCCGCGGCCTCCTCCGGGGACCTGGACCGTCTGCGCTGGCTGCGGGAACGGGGCTGCTCCCTGAGTGGTGAGGGTGTGATGTGGGCAGCCCTCCAGCACGCCGACCTGTCCCTGTGCCGGTGGCTGGTGGACGAGGCGGGGTGCTACCTGCCGCTGGCGGGCACGCCTGGCACTCGGTGGACCCAGCGTTTCCTTGCCGCAGCAAGGAGCCGCGACTGTGTGCCCAAGTGGCAGTGGCTACGCGACCGGGGCGCCGTGCCGCTCAACCCTTCGCCGGACAAGCTGTGGTTCCTGGCATGTTACGTGCTACAGCGTGGGCGGGTGGAGGGGCTCCGGGCCTTGCTGCTGTTCCCTGGGATGGAAACGGCGGAGGGCCGGGACGCGCTGCAGCGGGCCTTGGACCAACCAGAGCCAGGCCCACGGTGCATTGCCATGGCCATGCAGCTGCAGCAAGCAGGCTGCGTGCTTACCCACAAGGCCTACTGTGGGGCTGCGGCGGCAGGCGATGTGGATATGCTCCGGTGGCTGGCGTGCGAGGCCAGGGTGCCAGTTGGCCCCATGAGCCTCTGGGATTTGGTCTGGCACTGGCCCCGTGACACGCCAGCCCGCAGCCGGGACCTGCTGCAGGCGGTGCAGCTGCTGGTGGACAAGGCGGGGCACCGGGACCTGGACCCAGAAGCCGCTGTTCTGTCAGCTATGTATCGTGATCACGTAGCTGTGGCGCAGTACCTTCTGCAGCTGCTGCCAGGATACCGGCCAGGTTCACGGCTGTTACGCGCTGCAGTCGCGAGCGGCTGCGAGGCGCTGTTAGACTGGCTGGTGGAGCAGCACCCGGGCTGTCGAGCGGCCCTGGACCAAGATTCTCCATGCTTGTACAGTGTAGCGCTCAGGTGTAGGGACCGGGGCATGCTGACCGCTCTGCGGCGGCTCGGCGTGCTGTGGGGTGCGGAGGACGTGGTGGTGCAGGCGTTGGGCTTGGGGTGTGAGATGCCGGTGCTGCGGTGGCTGGTGGAGCAGGGGGCGCCGGTGGGAAGCAAGGAGGCCCTGGCTGGGGTGCTGCAGGCTGTCCTGTACAGAGGCGTGAGCCTGAGCGCTAAGGACGTGAAGTTTGTGCAGCGGATGGCGGAGCGGCAGGGACGCTTGGCCGCTGGACCGACGACGTGGAAGGTGCTGTGGGGATGGCTGCGGTGGTGCGTGGCGGCGGGCGCAGCGTGGCAGTGGTGGGCCTGGCTGTGGCAGCTGCTGTTGGAGCGGTGGTAGACGTGGAGCCAACCACTGGGCCTGCAGCGGTGGTGGGGTTTGTTGAGGGTTGCGCGGTTGCAGCAGCCAGGTTATGCGTTGGTAGGTGGTTAGCATGCACAATCATGGCAACAGAGCACGGCTGCACACGCGCGTATTGTGTGGCGCCTAACCAGGACGATGTACTGGTAGCTAGCCTGCATCCTCTGATGATTTCACGCATGGCAACATGACGCTTATCCTTGCTACAGCACCCAGTTGCCTACCGGCTTTCATGGTTGCCTCTCTGGGAGTATCACTAAACTGCTGGGCTGGGAACTGCTCGGCCAGAGCGCTGCTATCGAGTAGACACGCACTATTGCCGGGTCGGTACACCACCCGTAACGCAGTTGAGCACATGCGGCTGGTCAAGGGCGTGCGAGGTTGGGTCCACCGGTCCAGTGCTAGTGACGGGCATCTGAACGCATACCGTGCCCTCAGGGCACTGTATCAGGCAGAGTGTGCATGAGGCGCACAGGAGGACCACGCGCAGTTCCTGACGAATTTATACCGGCACCTCTCACACGCCAATAAGGATTGCGTTGCTTGCTTGCGTTTGTGCTTTTCCTTCTTCCTAGTCGACGGCATTTGCAACGGTAGGGCCTGGGGTTTGGCACACGGCGCTGGTTGGGCCTGGTTGGCCGTCAGAGGTCCTCGGCGACAGGCGGCGGCAGCTGCACAAGGGCGCTGGGGGTTGGGCATTGGGGGTGTGAGGCAGGCTGAGGGCCGTCGCGCCAGGTGTCAAGGCGTTGGGCATGGATGTCATGGGGCGACGGGGGGCGATGGGGAGGTGGGTGAGCCCTGCGAAGCGCGTCCGCAGTGGACAATGGGCGGGTGCGTGGAGTGAAGCCGTGTGCTTGCCGTGGCAGCGGCGAAAGTGGCTGAGGACCGGAGGGCGGGAAGGCCTTATGCGCTCATGCCGTCAAATATATTGTGTCGTAGTTAGTTAGGTTATTGTGTAGTACACTGGTACGGGTCGCACAGGATGTGGGGTTCGGGGTTGGGGCCCATGGAGGCTGGGTGGAGGACCTTGTAGGTCATGGGGGCGCGCTTGGCAAGGCAAACGGAGTGACCTTGGTTTCGGATCGGCAGTCACGCATTAGGTGCCGGATTGGCCGGGCCATGCGTGTGCGGGCGTGTTGATGCTCTGCCGACTGTGCCTTTCTTCCGGGGCTGCGCAGTGGGCAGAGTGCGTCCTGAGGGAGCTGCCGGGTTGGTTCCACAGCACTTGGGGCAACGCGTTGGGCTTTGCTGAATGTGTGGTCTGCGTGTCCCACCCTCACACCAGTGCGACAGCCACGTGATGTTGCATGTTGCGTTAGGAGGGGCGGGACACGTGTGCTACCTGCACAGGAAGGGCCGTGCCCTTACCGGTACACGCCCCTGCAAAGGGACATGCCTGACACTGCGGTGGAATGCTTCTGCGTTGCAGCTGTGATGCTGTGGCACGTGGTGGGGAATGGAGTTTGTGCCGATGGGGCTGGATCTGACTGCTCAGCACACGTACCGGTACGTGGCAATGGCGGGGGCAGGGGAGATCCCCTGGGCGGGGGGACCATGGGGGACGGAGGCAGGGGTGGTTGCCTCAAGCTGCCTCTACAGCACGGGTCAAGTCTGCACGCAACGCTGTCAAGGCAGAAGGCACCAGTACTTTGAGAGTGGCGTTGTCCTAAGCTGCATGTGCGGACGCTGGGGAGAATGGGGCGGTGTGATGGCTGGGGGAAACGGGGTGCGTGTGGCTTGGGGTTCAAACAGAATCGGTTTCGGCGCGACAGTGTGAGGGATGTATCCAGGGCTGGTCGCATCTCCTACAGTGTGCTGCTGGAGAGAGACCAATCGACATATTGTTTGTTGGTAAAAGTGCTACCAGCGCGCTTTCATGTCAAAGACTGTCTTCTTGGCATCGGCCAACCTCGGCCAACACCCAACAGCGGCCAGAACCCAGCGACACGTTCAGATTTCCAAATACACTGCCTGCTGGGACCGTTGGGCTTACAGCAAGCTAAGGGCGGAGACAAGCTGAGCGGTCGAAGGTATGTACCTGTCATCCGCCCAACCATGTCACTGCGTAGCGTGCGCTCGGACTGCTCAATGTGATACCAGGAACGCGGAATTGGCATGCACCGAATCCCTCAAGCGCTAAAGGGGGCAACCTGATTTCCCTGGCCTCAACCGCGACTGTCAGCATACCGTGATCAACAACCTCGTCGGCTCCTAGTCACTCCTTGAAATCCTTATTGTGGATGTTTTTAACACTCCATGTGCAGGTGTACAGCCACACCTACTATGCTTGGCACTATCGGCGGTGGCGACGACGCAGTCGGCAACACGCCACATTGGCAGCTGCCCCCCGCCCTCCAGCTGCACATCCTGTCCCTGCTAACCCCCAACGAGCGCGCCCTCAGCGGCCGGCTGGTATCCCCGGACGGAGCCGCCGCCCTCATTGGCCTGGACCACTGCACCGCCTCCCTGTCCCAGCCGCTGCCGCCCCACGCCGTGACCTGGGCCGTGCAGGCAGGGCAGCAGCACATGCGGCAGCTGCCCTTCCGGCACAAGTTGCAGCTGCTGTGCACGGCCGCCGCCAGCGGGAGCGAGGTAAACCTGGAGGTGGCCTGGGCTCTACTGCAGCCGAGCTTGTTCCCGGAGCTGTGGTACGCGGACGGCCGGGTGGCACTTGTGCAGCGGCGCAGCGATCCCGGTGCTGCAGCGGTGACAGCGGGCCACCCGCAGCTGCTGGGCTGGCTGCTGCACCACTGCCCGGGGCTGCTGGACCTAAGCCACGCTCTTGCAGCGGCGGCGGAGCACTGCGACCTGGCGGGGCTGCAGGCGGCGTGGGAGCTGTTGAGGCTCCCTCCTGACAGCACCACCGCCATAAGCGGCTGGCGCCCGGCCGCCGTGGTGTCAGCTGCGCTGGCAGCCGCTGCCGGGTCCGCCACCCCGGACGCCGTGGCCAAGATGGAGTGGCTGCTGGCTGCCGGTGGGAACACGTGTCAGCTGCAGGGCAGCACCGCTGCGGCTGCTGTGCGTTCGGGGGACCTGGGCCGGCTGCGCTGGCTGCGCGACTGCGGCTGCCCCATGGGCGGACGTGAGGCAGGTGTGCTTACATCCGCTTTGGAGCACGCCGATCTGGCCGTGGCGCAGTGGCTGGTGGACGAGGCGGGGTGCGAGCTGCCGGCTGCCG
>VFQN01008521.1_pt1 | contig 10339 bp, 10 predicted proteins | sample 3512371 | NCBI WGS metagenome assembly VFQN01 (sample SAMN10412370, study PRJNA504923) | tailings metagenome | isolation source: Replicate 2 from Balatoc abandoned mine | place: Philippines: Itogon, Benguet | collected 2017-08-28 | reverse complement strand
TTATTCACAAAGTTTAGATGATGAAGTTTTTCAAGTTGCATTAGAAGTTCGTGCCTTCATGACAGCATTTGCTGTAAACATTGGGGTACTTGATATTACATCATTATATCGTTCTGGTTCAAAGACGTACAATTTTGAATTTGCTAATGTCTCATACGTTGCCGGTGAATACTTTGATATACGTTATTCTGAAATGAATCCAATCTTTTGCCTATATAACACCTCTTATGCGCCACCAAAGTCACTACAGTATTTGTGTGTTTACCTCGAATCCTCCACCATCGGATTACCTGTATTTAATCATTTAGGAACTTCCTTATCGGAACCATCATATTGTTCCTGTAGTAATGGTCTTGGCAAAACTGCTAAATGTCAAGTATTTAATCTTATGTCATCATTAGTCTATTTCCCCGTTGCATTGGATATCACTGATCCACAAAAGACATTATTCCAACAATTAAATTATATTTTACGATTATTATCCATGTATACTGATTATCGTGAGTTTAATTATGCATCCTACAATGCTACTTGGGGTGCAGCAACTATTGCGTATGGTCGTAAATCTCCTAATACCACCACATCCTCTTACATCAAGAATTCCTTTAATTTCTGTAATATCAAAATTACAACCTGTTCTATAGCAGTTTTCCATTCAACAGATCAATCATCACAATTAATTAGTCAATATAAATATCAATTAACCAATGGTTCATGCTCTGATTCTTTTACTATCCCTAATAGTGATTATCAAAAGTTAGTCCAGTCACCACCAGTACAATTAACAGAGAATTATTATGAATGTTATTCTGATTCTTTTACTGCTTTTATTAATGCATTAGGTATTGCATCAGGTAATACACAATTAGCTGTACCATTAACAGTCATCTTCTTATTACCATTAGTTTATTTCTTATTAATTGCAATGAATCAAGCACCACCAAAAGAAGAGTATAATAATCGAGAGAAGACACAAGCTTTGGAGATATTATCGATCTTATTATTAAGATTACGTGATGGTAAAAGTCGTGGGATTAGAAAGAATGGTATTTTAATGCAGTTAACGAATGAGTTAATTAAAGCCGCGAAGGAAGAAAGTGGCTATCCTGACTCGGATGATGATGCTGACGAAGATGAAGATGATGATGATGATGAGGAAGAAGACTCTGACAATGAAGAAGATGAAGAGGAGAACAAAATGAAGCAAAAGAGTAAGAGTATTCATAGGAAGGAAGAGTCTAAAGCAGCAAAGGCTTCTATTAACCTTGATAGTGATGATGAAGAAGAATATGAATCAAGTCCATCAATGATTGAAAGACCATCTACCACCTCTCCTAAAAAGAAGAGAGAAAGTCGTAAATCGAAAAGGAAATCAACGAAGAAGCGTCAGAGTTCATTTGTTGGTGGTAGTGGACCTGCTGAGAAGGGATCTACACCTGTCAGAACAGGTGGAGGAAGAACTAAGATGGGAGTCTTCACCAAGTAAGATTGAGAAATATTCTACCTAACTTTACCCGTTTAACTGTATTGATAGACAATTAGAAGAACCTGAACCACCAAAGCGTAATCGAGGAAGAGCAACGACAGGTGGTGGTGAAGATGAGTTACGTGATAGTATGAATCATCGACGAGGATCAGCGAAGATATTCTCCTATCTCTTCTCTTCTTCATCTTCCTCAACGAATAAGAAAACTGATGAACCGATTAATACGAATCCATCGATTACTGGTGATCATGAATTAATGAATATTGGTAATCCAATGTTATTATCAAAATCAGGTTTTGATCTCATTGATCTTAATAATCCTCCTCAAGGTATTACTACTCTATCTCTACTATATATTCTATATACATGTTATATTAACACTCTATATACATATTATAGATGTTCAAATTATGAATTATGCTTTAAATTATCCTACAAGAAAAATATCAGGAGAACAGTAAGACAAACTCTTTATCTCCCTTTGTAATCTCTCTTGATTGTTTTCGATAGAATTAATATATTAGTAGATGATTTAATGTCCTCCTTCTCACAAGCAATTAATCTTCGTCCAAATGATCCTGCTTTAATGACAAAGTCAACGATGTCAACAGCGATTGATTCAGAACCTTACAAACAAGGATGTGCTCTATCTTATCAACTTGCACAAGTAAGTGAAGAACAAAACATACATCAAAACCATACATTGTTATTGAATTCTTTTTATTAGATTAACTTTCAAGAGTTTGTATCCAATGATGATCCAACGATCTTTTTCAAGTTATCGAATGCTTTGAGTATGCATGCAAGGTAAAGTGAAAGAACTCAAATCATTTCTAATGCTAATGGTGTTATAATAGTATTGAATTACGTTGTGAAATGAAGCAATTAGAAATGTTATATGCTGATCGCGTAGGATATAATGTTGGTGGAAGATTAATGACAGCAGCAGGTCTCATGAAGTTATTATAAACATAAAAATAGAAAAATAGCCATATATTCATAGGCTTATTCTTAGGCATAGGCACAGGCATAGTCATAGTCATAGTCATATGTTGTTTTCGATAAGAACTTTCTATATTCGTATTCATGCTCATGGATCGTATCTTAGCGAAATTGTTGATTTTTATGATTCGTTCATACATTCTTTCCTTTCTTTTCTCTTCTTTTATCGTTGTTTGCTAATGAAGCCATAGCAATGTTTATATATTATGTGCTTAATGTTTCTTTTTTTAATGATTATGAAGTGTTTCTAGGATCTGTATGAAGGATAGTAATGCAGTTAGATCTTTGTAATTTTGTAATTGTGATTACTCAATGATGTTTTTGATAACAATGAAAGAAGGTGATTAGCATCGCACCATCATCATCCCAAATAGAAGCTTCAAAGCAAGGGAAATCGCTGCCTATATAATCTAGTAAAGATGCTGAATCGTTATACTTTATGTTTGATGGTTCAAATAGAAAAACAAAAGGAAAATTAATCTCACAAAAAATATATATTGTGAGTCGTTTAGTGGTTATTACGTATTTTCAATATTTTATTTAATCCTGACGCCAGCCATACAGGTTCATTAGGACGAAGAACACTGACCTTCCCTTCATCTGCTATATCCCAAAAACCAAATCCTCTTGGTGCAAGATTCATTGCTTTTAACTGTTGATAGGCAATATTGATCTAAAAGAAAAGGAAGGAAGGAAGGGATTAGAAGGGGGTTAATAAGTGAGACTAAATGATGTCACTTTTACCTCGTCGGGATAAATTAATAGAAATTTCCCATCACCAGCCCAACCATTCGCTAATCCAATTAATAAACGATCTGATTCAATATTTAAAAATTGATTTGAATAATGTAATTCTTGATCATTGGAATATTGTATCTCCCAACCTGTTGTTATTAATTGAACAAATTTAATCAAAACATCCCATGGTTTCTCTCCTGCTTGAGTGATATTATATTCTGCATGAGAATATCCTTCATATAACTGTATCATAATCCAATCAAAAGTTGGAACAAGTGTTGAGACTAAAGCACCAGTTACTTCATCTTTGACGATAGTTTCAGTTTTTGCATATTTATTCAATAGATATGCATATGCATTAAGACCATGATATGGGAAGGATGGGATGAGACCAATCCATTCTTCATATTCATGTCGTAATGATCGATCAAAACCATTTCGGGTAGGATCAATATAAGATTCTGCAGGTGCCATGGTAACAATATAACCGTCGGCTTTGGCGAATTTGGACATTTCTCCCATTAAATCAAGACAAGCAACAGTAAATTCATTGTAAGGAGATGATGGTGTATCATTTCCTTCAATATCCCAATCAAATCCATCAAATCCATAGAATCCTTGATCAGGTCTCGCAGCAATGTGACGGTTCCAGTTATCCCATGCCTTATACATATCAATAGGAGGATTGGTAGTATCAGGATGAGGTGAATTCCAACCACCAATAGAGATTAAATGGATAGTTTCTAGACCAAGTTCACGAATTTGTTTCACTTTTGAGGCAACACAATCCATATTCGGACCACCAGTGACAGTGGGTTCGCCTTGATCATTCACAGCAAGATTAATAGCAAACCAGATTAATACATTCACTCCTTGTTCAACTGCACGAACTAAGGTTTCATCACATTGATTCCAACTCGCGTAACCCACAATAATCTTGTCTGGGATCTTTAAATTTCGTCGAGGAAACTCAGAGATCGCGCTAGGGTAAGGTGCATTCATTTCTAAACTTCGTGCTGTCAAAGAGGAGATTGAGGCAGAATTTAAAGCAAGTGAATGAATGAAAGCAGGGAATAAAGCTTGCACGAAACCATAGAAGAATAAAATAGAATAACAACAATACATCCTTCACTCAGTTGAACGAAAAATAACTTTATGCTTCAGCTCTGTGCACTTAATTGAGCACATAGTGCACGGTTCCAAAAGGGCGATCCGCCCAACGCCCATGTACTAGCCCAGATAGACCTCACCAACAAATACATTTCATTCTCCACAAATCTAAAATCTTCAAAGATTTATCAAAGCCTGAAAGATATGTTATTTTTCACTTTATTCCTATTGAGTTTCCTTTGTGCCGCCTACGGTGCTATCGACTCCCATCGTGTTGATTCCCTACCAGGTTTTAATGGAAAGCTTCCTTCAACACATTATTCTGGATGTAAGATTTTTTTTTTCAAAATGAATTTCTATATTTCGTTTCTCACCGCGAATATAAATTCTCTTCTTCGTATTTCTCCTTAGATATTCCAACCGGAACATTGAGCAAGGCGCCTGGACAGCTTCATTACTGGCTCATCGAGTCCACGAATAGTCCTTCCACTGACCCAATTGTCCTTTGGCTCAATGGTGGACCCGGCAGCTCGTCTTTGATTGGTCTTCTGACTGAAAATGGTCAAATTGTCACCAATGATGATTCCTTGACCAACCCAATCGACGGTGTTCCTCAAGTCTTCTTGAACCCTTACGCCTGGACTACAGAAGCCAATGTCCTTTACCTTGAATCCCCAAAGGGTGTTGGTTTCAGTTACTGCGAGAATGTTTCCAAATCCAATGACTGTGTGAACACTGATGAGTCCACTGCCCAAGATGCTTATGAGTTCTTAGTGAATTTCTTTAATTCTTTCCCTGAATACAAGAAGAATAAGTTCTATATTACTGGTGAATCTTATGCTGGTATTTATATTCCTATGCTTATTGATCAAATTGATCAAGATCCTCTTGGTGCTAAGTTAAATTTCTTTGGTGCTGCTATTGGTAATGGTTGCTGGGGTAACTCTGTTGGTACTTGCGCTTTCTCTTCTGCTGAATCACAACATATTTCTGCTGATTTTTATTTTGGTCATGGATTATATTCACAAGCTTTACGATCTGAATTATTAGAGGCTTGTGGTAATTTTGATCGTTTAAATCCTCGTTGTATCTCGAAGTTAGCTGAGATGGAGAAACAAGTTGGACAATTCAACAGTAAGTGACCTTCACCAGGAATTCCCTACTCACACTTCTCTAATTACATTCCTTGTTAGTCTATAATATCTATGATATCTGTGGAAATGATCAACGCCGTCGCCTTGAGTCTTCTGGTACTACTCTCCTTAATGCCAGAAAGAAGCTTTCTGCTAATACTGTGACTGTTGATACCCATCAATCATTCAAAGTATCTGCTGGTTACTCTGAAGCTTTAAATGATTATGAGTGTGGTGCTGAGACTGCTATGGATGAATACTTAGCCAATGAGAAGGTAATTGAGGCTTTACATGTCAAGGCTGGTACCCCAGGTATGACTTACAAGAAGACCGCCGACGATCTTCGACCACTTTACAGTTCATTGATTGACAAACATCAGATTTTGATTTACTCTGGTGATACTGACGGATGTGTCCCTTATGTTGGCACAGAGCAATGGACTAGAGGTTTGAACTTCACTGTCACTAATGACTGGCATCAATGGTTCAGCAAGCATGATGATGTTCATGGTCTTCATAAGGCTGGTTATGCTGTCACTTTTGATAAATTTCAGTTTGTTACTATTAATGGAGCTGGTCATATGGTACCTCAGTACCAACCATCTTTCTCTTTAACTCTTTTCAAGAAATTCTTGAAAAATGAAGTATTTTAAACCAAAAATACTTAATACAGATTATAAGCTTAGTTAATATGTTAGAAATAAGTAAATAATATCTTAGGAGTTGTTGTTGTCGGTGGAGGAGGATAGGGTTTCGGATAATAATATTTGTAAGTTTTAGGTTTGTAGAGAGTTCATTTCTTCTTTTTTTTTTGCTAAATATCGTTTGTAATGATAACATATTAGCACGTTCTTATCGTCCCTGAAATATTTGTATGGAATTCACGTGACATGCAATTCTAACTCCAAACTCTTATCATTCATTTACACACACACACACACACACACACACACACACACACACGCACAGCCAGAAATCACTAAATACATGGAAATATTCTTTGACTAAAGCACAAATCACCAAATAAATCAAATAATAAATAATAAATACTAACAGAATCGAGAGAGTTATGATGTTATAAAGCGAAATAACACAGGGAAAATATTATGTCAAAAACCGATATTGCCTTCAATTATAAAATTAACTAATCATATATTTCATCTGTATTCTCCAAATCAAAGAAAGATGCTTCATCGATTCTTTATTTTTAAAATTATGATTATTTGAATTCTATCAAGTTATTATTCCTGAACAATAATACTCTCACTAATATAACTAGAACACAAAATTTAAATGAAATGTATGCAAGGAAGAATTTATGAAACAAAATAAAATGTAGAGAAAATTTTTAAGATATCTGCGTGATGTGAAGATCACCAATTCATTGAAAGTTGCAAAAGCAAGTATAATAGAACACAAATGAACCATTATTGTAGTAGAATGTTCAGATGATCTGGAATCTCACTTATAGAGGAGATTCCAGATCATTATTTAAAGGAGCTGAAGCGACTCTATTCTTCTTCGGCACATGGCCTCCACTGCTGTAATGACTTGCTTCACCAGCATCTAACAGGTTCTCTGCTTTACGGAGTAGCTCTGACAGATTTTCATTCGGTGATAATTTTTGAAGATGAACACGATATGCGTTAATTTTAGTTCTCAAATCAGCAAAGACAATCATAGAGATTAGCCAGAGAATTATCATCGCTCCGAGAAGAACAGGATAAAGCACATCATTTGATGTCATTAAATCAATCTTCCAGGACTGCTTCGTCGTTCTTGAATAATCAATATGAAACTTCGTACCAATCATTGCAATGTAATGAATAGCAGAAATTGCAATACCACCAGCAACAGCGACAGCAATCCGAATTAATTCAATATTTGGTAGAATCGATAATAATCTAAAGAAAAGCCAATAGGCAAAAATGACGGCAGAAAATCCTGTAAAGAGAGCAGCAAAAATAATACCACCATTAAAAGTAACATATCCAGGAAACTCTAAGGAAGCAAGTCCTATGAAATAAACACCCGTCAAACCAATGGAACTACTAATTCCACCGATTAGGCTATGAGTTAACTCTTGACTTATAAGAAGAAAAGTTACATATGATTCACTATATGATAAAATCTCTTCTAAACTACGCGTTTCAACAAAAAATTCTAAAATTTCTGCTTTACTTTTAGCATAAAAGCGATCACCACATGCGATATAGACACCTATGACTTGACCAATAAAGCCTGACAATAAAGCAAGTATTGAGAGCACTGGATTAAACGTGATTGGTACAATATTTCCTTGATCATCCTTCAGCGTCATGCCAGCAAATGCGATATAATTCATCCCCCAAAAGGAGATAATACCAACACATGTTCCATTGCCAATCAACCATGGAAACTTTTGAAGATTTGGTTTACGATACTTTAAAAAAATACCTCGAAATTGTTCTGTAACACATACAGCAACATAAATTCCAATATAAGCGATACCAAAACCTAAAAGGCAATGTTTGGATTCAACTCAATCGTCATTGGGTTAAAGGTCGAGGTCGAGGTCGAGGTCGAGGTCGGAGTCAGGAAAAACACTCGAATTATAATAGCAGACTAGTTCGTTTTTATTTTTCTGCTTCCTCGACTTCTTCTTCCAATAGTTATTTTTATATATTATCTGGTACACCCATCTTCTTTTTCGATGAATGACGTGTTGTTTCTGTTGGATTGCTTTAATTTACATTACACTAAAGTCATCACTTAATAACTTCATTATTAGTAGTTTTAGTTTTAGTAACTTCATTATTAGTAAAAGAACAATCAGGTCGTCGACAAAAATCATGAAAGAAATCAGAAAATAACAAAATATCATGATTATTTGGAGTATTTACAAACTTTTCTCCGTAGCTTCGAAGTATATCATGTTTCATTACTCTTAGTTCTGGCATGTATAGAGGATTAATGAACGTCTTTTCCTTCAGTGTTTTCGTGGTTTTTCATGTTGATAATATTTCAAGAGGATATGTCACAGGTAAAGCCCATTTTATCAAGATTGGAAGTGATCGCCATAAAATAATGTCATATCTGGAATATATGGCCATATATTGCAAAAACTGAAAAAGAAAAAAAGAATAGATTCTCGTCATTGAATTGTAAGACATGAAAGTGCAGAACATTCCCGACGCAATCATTCCCATCATCCTGTCTTCTCTCACCCGAAATGATGCAGTATCTTTTGCTTCAACAAATTCCTCTTTCTATCATCGTTTTATGAATGACTTTGTTCGGCTCATCACATTCAAATCAACAGGAAGAATTTATGATTTCCTAACGAATGAGGAATTTCGAATGAGAATTGCAAAAAAGATACATGATCCATATCAGCAACTGCGACTCAGTGTTCCCTCGAGGAATGGTGTACCTTTTCTCCAGAATGCGATCAAAGAACGAGGGAATAGATTTCATCCAATTACGAAGCTACAACGACTAGATTTAGATTGTGCACTTCTTATTCCTTTTAATAAAGAAGAAAAGAAAGAAGAATATGATCTTTTTGATTGTTTTGAGAAAGTAAATCATGTAATAATTGAATTTAGTAACCATTATCATCATTGTCAACAAGTTACGCACTTCTTGTTAAGACTCGCTGAAAGAAATATCTTTGAAATAAATGCTGCTTCTTCAATAATGAGCCAGACCCTATTAGATCTCAAGAATTTAACACATCTAGAGTTTCGTGATCTTTTAACTCGTCTCGATTCAATTGATTGGATCCCTGGGTTACAATCCATTACTTTAAGAAGAATGAATGGCGAATTAAAATGTCATTCAAAGTATTCAAAGCAACTAAAGAGCATTACATTTATCTCTTGTTCTGATCTTATGGATGTATCAATCTATCAAGAAGTACCACGAATATATATAGAAAATTGCTTCAAAATTTCAAATATTTCTTTCTTAAAGAATAATGAAGAAGTTCATATTATTGATTGTTGGAATATTGTAGATTATTCTCAATCGTTTCATTTATCACAGAAAATTTTTCTGGTTGTCTCCAATCCTGCATCCTACATTAACTTGGATGTCTTTCACGCAGCAATAAGTCTAAAGATACAAGGACGAAAACCAATTACTGTTGATGGGAGCTTAACCAACTTACAAAGTACTTTAAGAACGTTGGACTTCTCTGTGATTCAATCGTCTTCGATAACAAATGATCTTATTGAACGGTTTATTAGACTTCGGAAAGTCTCTCTGACGGATTGCTCGTCGATAACCTCTGTGAGTAGTTTGAAGAATGTGCCAGTGTTAATTTTATCTGAACTCACGAACCTAAAATCATTATCAGGATTAGAAAGTGGAAAAACTCAAGTAATAGAGATTAATCGATGTAAAAATCTTTCTGCCTTTCATTCCTTGCGTAATATTCCAACAGTTCGAATATATTCTTGTTCAAAGTTCATGGATTTTGATGATCTTCGTGGTGCGAAGAACCTTTCTTTAACCAGTTGTCGTCAAAATATTTCCAATTTATCTGCGCTATTGCAGTTAGAGGTGTTAGTACTCCGTGCATTCTCTCCATTATTGCCTCTGCCAGAACTGCAACCACTTAAAGTACTAAATTTGAGTTGGAAGGATGCAGGGACCGTTGAATACATCATGAAATATGGAACAACGATGAGCCATCAGATGCTAACTCTGAGTCATTGCAGTTACACAGAGCTCTTAGATAAATGTCATTTTCTCCCAGAGATGCAACTACATTTCGAAATAGTTCCTGATGAAATAAGAAGAATCATTACTTTCTATCAAAAGAATTATATTCACAAATTTATGTTTTAGGCTCGTCTGTTTGGATTGTTCGCTTTTGTATGTTGAT
>VFQN01008520.1_pt1 | contig 10341 bp, 9 predicted proteins | sample 3512371 | NCBI WGS metagenome assembly VFQN01 (sample SAMN10412370, study PRJNA504923) | tailings metagenome | isolation source: Replicate 2 from Balatoc abandoned mine | place: Philippines: Itogon, Benguet | collected 2017-08-28 | reverse complement strand
GCAGCCACGTCGCCCTTTGTTAAGGCCAGGTGTGGGGCAGCCGCTGCAGCGCGGATGGACAAAGAACAAAAGCTGAGTGAGCAAGGACGGATACCGTGGCCCCGGGGGTTCTGGGCGCGTCAGAGATCCACGCAGCCAGGCGGACTGCGGTACGGTATCCGTTTTGTGGTTTTGTCTGAAGGTCTGCAACACGCCGTGCAAGTAGACAACATGTGTTTTAGTCCAGCAATCATTTAATCCGGCAAGATATTCCTGTTCCGCAGGGGACCTCCTAGAGCAGGTGACGACGCCTGCACCTCCTCCCGGCCATAGGTCTACAGTGATACACACAAGTACATACCGGTATTGTGTGACGTTGCCACGTTCCTCCTGTCCCGCAGGTTGGGGACCTCCTAGAGCAGGTGACGGTGCTGGGGCTCGCGGCGCCGGCGGCACAGGCGGCGGGCGCGACGGCGTAGCGGGGCGGTTCGCTACATGCATTCTCTAACGAATGATTGAGGCTCGGTATCGCTATGGCTGGGGCAAAGGGCGTGGGCATGTCCGGGGCTGCCAACGTGGCCCACGGGCAAGTAGATGGCGGCGGTGTTGCTGGCGGGCGGTGGCCTGTAACGGTTGCTGCACGGGACCGGCACCCGGAGGCTCCGTACTACTGATTGGCGTTGGGCAGCACGGGATGTGCGTGCCGTACATCAGGCAGCGGGCGCGACGGCATAGCGAATCCGCTACATGCATGCATGCAGGCTAGGTGGTGCTCAGGGGCACCCGTACGCATGGCTTTGCTGGGGGCTGCCTAGGTAACCCACGGGCACTCGGTGGCGGTGGCGATGATGTAGACGTGTTGTGCCCAAGGACGGTTGCTGCAAGGGGTCATTGCAACTGGTTGGCATTGGTCAACATGATGCTGCATATACCGCCAAGCTAATCCCCAGTACACGTTGCATCGGTGTGTTGGGGACCACTGCCGCTGTGCGGCACTTGGCGTCGGCGACGGGTGCGCGTGCGGTTCACGGCAGCAGGAGTGGGGTTGTCGGTCACACGGATAAGGTGGGAGACGCAAGTGGCTGCAGGAACGGCGGGGCCCTGCATTGCGTTCGAGTGTCGGGGTGCAGGCACCGGTACGAAGCAGCGGCCATGGCGCGCGCCCACGCTCTGAGGTGGGCGCTGCCACGTGCGGCCCACGGCGGACCCCCTGAAGTTTAATGGACTGGAAAAAAAAACGTACGGGTTGCCACGACCGTGTACGAACATGAACGTGCGCACAGGCTGCACAGAACCGAAGAGCAGGGCCGCGCAGCCCCGTGCCCCGTGCCCCGTCCCAGGACCGGGTGTTGCGCCGAGCTGTCAAATGCCACGTGGCAATGTCCGCATGCAATACATTCTCCACGCCTTGACGCCATCCCACCCTGTGTACTAACGGTAACGAGGGAGCGATGCCTCCAAGGGACGTCCTGCTGGTCATACCAGGATGATGGCAGCGCTCCTTCTAGCTTGGCACCGCTTGGCAGCACGGGTTCTGAAGCTACTGTAGCCGAGGCCGCACCTTGAGGATCCTGGGTTTTAGCTTTTAGGTCTCGGGCGTGCCGCCTCTGCAGCCGGCTGTGTACCCTTCTGGAGGTCTGATGCGTGTTGAATACGGAAGGTTAACACGGCAACGCGGGAGTGACGCCGCAGGGGGCGTCATACTGTTCATACCCTGGTTCATACCGGTAGGATGGCAGCATTCCTAACCGCCTGGGAGCCTATTTGTTACAGCTTGCGGTTGGGGTTGCAACACCACAACCTTGAGGCGGTACAGCTGCTTCCGGTCTGACGTAAACGGCTTGACAAGGCTCCACAGCTCCCAACACAGCTATGTGGTGCAAAGGGCTAAGCTGCACTCAAAGGGTGCTCCTGGGCGCTCGTAAGCCGTGTGATGCGCTGGGCAGTGCTGTGCCAAAGGCAGTGCTGTACCAAAGGGCACTGCTCCCTGCTGCTCCCACGTTTCGAGGGGTAGGGGGTCACGGTACCGGTACAGCTGTGAGGTTGAGAACACATGGCGACTTGTAACCCAGAAAGGGACAGCCCCTGATAAGCTATGTCCATCAACACATACATCGACAGTCTGGAGCCTCACGCACTCGGTAGCACCCAGGTCGTGCAGGTCGCACGCCACAGTCGCCGGCGTCTCCTAGCCAGCGACTAGCTTCCTCCAGAATGAAAAAGTAGGCTCAGCGAAGCAAATGGTCCATAGGTCACGCAGTTCTGTACCTAGCAGCCGCAGCGGTGGCATATGCACACCGCAACACCGTTCGGCAAGGTCTCCCTGCACAAAAGACGGGATGCCGTACTGCCCTCCCAACGACAAACCCCGTCACTTCCAGCCACGGTACCCAAGGCGCCAAGGCCACACCCAAGCACATTATACGTCTGGTGGCCACACCTAGCCTGCGTACGGCAGCACCGACCAAACCTGCGCACTGGCACTCGCTACACCCACATGGGGTTGCAGAAGGAGTTCCGCTCAAGGTTCCTCCTGCCTAGCAGCCGTGCAAAGCGCCGTGCTGCCTGGGAGTAAGCTCCCCTCTCTTCATTTTGCCCATAACCTGATTGCCGCATCATAATCCTGCATCACACCACAAGCAAGACCCGTCACGACCACCGGGGCCTTGGCCTTGATAACCCTACGTGGCCAGCGCACACACGGCCGAAACGACTGCCTTCGCTGCAAACACCGAGCACTTGAGAAGATTGGTCTTCACTGTGCCACAATGGCGTAACAGTCTGCCCACATGCGGGTACTAACAAAGTAAACGCACCGCGAAAGGTCCGTACAGGTCGAAACAGTGCCCATTGGTCCAAGCCGCCACCAGCGCAAGACGGTCGATTGCGACGCAATGTCAGGTATGGCCTGGTATGGCATGCAATAATGCCATTGTTACGCATTGTTGAAAAAGCCAATGCTGCTAGGCGAAAGCACTAGCCCTCATGGGCACGGGCGACCCAACCCAAAACGGCACCCACATCCGTCCCTCCCAAGCTCACCCCAACCTCATCGGCGCGGCTCGCAAACGTACACTCCTGAAAGTCCTCAGGCGCTGCTCATCGATGGCATGCCGTACATGCATAAACGCATGTAGGTACGTCCGAAACCAATGACGTGGGAGTGACCGCCAGCTCCGGCCCACACAGCCACGCACCCGTGCAGCCCCTGCTGCCTCAGGCTCCTCAAGCGCCACCCCGCATGCCACTCCCGCTGCTGCCATCCCACCCGCTACAGGGACAGCTCCAGCGGCGCGCCCCTGCGGGTGATCCCTGCTTGCTGCGCCAAGCTGCTCATGAGTGCGCGGACGCGTTGGAAACGCGCCTCCGCAGCCGCCGCCCGCGCCCTCTCCGCCTGCAGCTGCCCCGCCAGCGTGGCCAGCGCCGCCTTGTCCGCCGCCGTCTTGGCCTCGGCCTCGGCCGCCCTGGCCTCGGCCGCCTGCAGCTGCCCTTCCAGCACCGCCGTTCTGGCCTCTGCCGCCGTCACCTTGGCCTGCGCCTTCACCGCTTTGGCCTGCTCCCTGGCCTCCGCCCCCGCCGCCCTGGCCTGCACCTTCGTCACCTTGGCCTCCGCCTTTGACGCCCTGGCGTCCGCCGCCGCCGCCCTGGCCTGGGCTGCCGTTGCCTTGGCCTGCGCCTGCCCCGAGGCCCACTCGGTGCGCCTCAGGACCGCACGCAGCATGCTGGCCTCCACGCGTACCTCCTGCTCCTGCTCGTCCATGGCCTCGTTGGGAACGGGGCGGGCCTCGCCGCTCGAGAGGAAGCCTGCAGCGAGGGGAAAGGCGGACATGATAGGGGTTGCCTCAGCCGTTCGGCTGTGCCTTATAAACGAAGGATGGCCGCTTCGGACAATTGGACAGAGCTCGCTCATATTGATCCCTCGCCTGCTCGGATACCAACAGTGCAGAAACGCATGGAAACCTGATCGGCGGCTGCTCAACGCAACCGACCCGCCCAGGTGACTTGGCACCGCACGTTCTCCCCCTTGATTGGTTGACCAGGTGTATGCCAGGCCAAGCTCAGCCAATGCATGTACCCACCGTTGTTGGCCCCATCCGCAACCTCCGCATTGCTGCCTGCCAGCCGTTGCCGCTTGCCCGCCCGGTCCTCGACCGCACTTCCCACACCCTGCCGCACCCCGCCAGCTGCAAAGTGTCCAAATGGGTCAGCCCAGCCCTCACCACCCCCGACGCCTCGCCCCAGCTGGCCTCGCCGATGCTCCGGCTGTGCCCGCATGTATCCCTGTGCCCCTGCCTCCCCACCCTCCCCGTCACGGACGTCCGACACCCCGCCGCTGGCATGCTCCGCGCACCCCGAGCCTGAGGCCCCCGTGCCAAGCCCCACAAACTCCTGCTCGGTGGTGCGACGTGACTCGAGCGCCGTGCACGGTACACGGCCTGCAAGGCTGGCGCTTCTGACTGGGCGTGGAACTACGTTTGGGGAAGCGCCGGCGGTGACGGGGGCGGAGGCGCCGGCGGTGCCGGGGGCGGAGGCGCGGTTAAGGGTGTCGTACACGAAGGAGACGACCCGCAGGGAGGCGATATTGATGGGGTACTGTGCCATGAGTGGTGAGTTTCGGTCCACGCAGCACCGGTCAAACACGTCCATCAGCATGTGCTTATGCTTTGACGACTTGCTGTCTGGCCCCTCCTTCGCCGCCTGCTTCGACACCCGCTCCCACTCCAGCTGCAGCAGCTGCATGCGCGCCTGGAGTCCGCGTACAATCTCCCAGTACTGCTCAACTTGCTCGGCACTGAGAGGGTCCGACGCATGTTTCACCAAGGCGCCTAAGCCCTCAGCAATGCGACAACCCGCAAGGCGTCCTTGCGGGTTCTGGGGCCGCCCTGGCCCTGGGCCTGGGGGTGTAGCGCAGCACAGAAGGTGTTTCGACAGCTTCCAGCAGCGCAGTGTCATAGTAATGGCAAATGCAACTATGATTGTTGTCGTTGTCGTAGGTAAAGGTTTTAAGGCGACCTACGCCTAAGTGTGGCGTGGTCCGATCGATGCTCGGGTGCAGTAGCAAGCGCTTCGCAGTGCACGATAGGTTCAGAGAATAAGGACATGGGCTCACCTGCAGTTGTGGCATCCATGTTGAGCTGTATGTTGATGAGGCGCTGTAGCAATGGGCTGAAGGGCCGCGGTTGTGCACGGCGAGGGATGCTGCGTATGGTACTTTCACAAGGCGTGCTTCATCATAGGACTCGTATCTGTAGCTCAATCGGCGTGTCTGTGGCGCGATGGCTGGGGTTGTTACCGCTGGCCAACTCTGTAACCTTTGCCAGCTCTGTCTTAGAAGCTGGCCTATACGAAATCCGTTTTTACGCATGCGCGAAGTCCTCGGCAACAGTGGGGCAACTGTGTTTGCAAGTTGACTCTTGCTCGTCCGGCAGTTAGTGACCTACATTGCGGTTCAGGGCACTCTGCACCCACTAGTACTGCATTCATTGAGGACCAATACGGTATCTGCTACAGGGCGGGCACTGGCAGGTATAGCTGGTCGTGAGGAAAATGCCCCCTTACCTCACCCGCGGAAGCCCTTGTGCGGAAGCCAACGCCTCCAGCCCACGCGTTCACTTCCAGCAGTGCAGGAACCAGGAGTGGCACAGCGTGCAACCAGATAGGCTCAAACTGTTACCCAGCAGCCGGGCATGTAGACGCACTCATGATCCTTGATGCGTTCACATAAAGACATGAGCTCCTACAGCAGCGATGTGCTGTTACACACGCCATGCTGCCGCCGGGCCTGCTCGCCGTTTACTGCCAGGAGGTTGACTACAACGGTGCCATCTGGGTTTGCCGCTGGGGATGTGGAACTTGTCGCGTCATTTTCCCGCAGGCTGGCTGCTGCTGCTCCTGCGCTCCAGTCCCAGGAAGGCGCCTTTCAGCTTGCCCTCTGGGCCTCAGGTGCCTTCCCCAGGGGGCATATAGCGCATCGCCCGCGCAAATGCCCCTACTGGTACTATCGTCCTTACCAAGCTCCCATTGCACCTTGCATACTTCTTCTGCCCTGTCGAACATCTGCACGCACACTGACACGCCGTGCCCGCCCTGCTGGTAGCACGGTTACCAGCAGGGGGTCGAGCGCGTGCGGCAGCATTGCACAACGCAAACTGCTATTCGAGAATTGCATACAGTCTGGATTGAGACGCTGATTGCGACGCTGTGGGTTGCAACACCTTGCCAGCCCAGCCAACACGAACGCTGCCAAACCCACACGGCATGCTTTATGGTGCGGTGGTCGTCAGGCCCAACCCGACGCACCTGCAGCTCCATGATATGGCTACGCCATGGTACGACACCCCGACCGGTAGGGGTCCCCTGTAAACAAGTCAAACCAAACCAAACCATGGCTATGATGTTATGAAGCACTGGCACTGGACATCTGGAATCAGTACTATATGTATCCGCACGGAACGAGGCACCGTAAATAAACAAGGCGATCCTGGGCGATGCTTCCCATGCTGCGGTACACATTACCGTCGGCAAATAGCACACTGACGTGCAGGCTGCAGCATTTATCTAGCCACCACCACACTCTTCGCCGGCCATCAACATCGCAAACCCCATACACGTAGGCCAGCGACCACCGCTTGAGTTGCTACCGGCTCCGCCGTGGACCGGCTGTACAGCCCCACCAGGGTGCCACTACCGCGCCACGCCTGTGCTGTAACTGTACGTACCGGTACCCAGCGCAGAGCTATGCACGCATTAATGCACGATGCTCTAGCAAGGATAGGTGATACCCACAACAGCAGGGGCCCGACATACATCTGCTGGTTGCAATACAGCACACGGCCGCCGGTGCTGCAAAAGCCCCTGGGGCCTTTGCACAGGCGTTCACGCTGTACCCACGTATTCCACTTTCTCCGCATACCCAAAGCCCCCGTTCAGCGTGCACTTGCGAACACCAAGCCTTGCAGCCACGCTGCCGCCTCCGCGTCCAGTTCCTTTCGCGCCAACCTCCGCTCCACGACCATGGACACGTCTCCTGCGTTGCCCACTGAAGCCCCCTGTTCCACCAGCCACTGCAGGACCGGGAACGGGCAACCTGCCCAAAGCGCCCGCAACACCACGCCGTCTGTGCCCCACGGCACACCTAGCCGCCGCAGGACCTCCAGCGTGCCCCGGTCTCCATGCTTGCCCGCAACTTGGTAGGGCCTTTGCAGGGTCCCTGCAACCGAAAGGCAGCCCGGGTGCTGCTCCACCAGCCACTCCAGCAGCGCCTCGCAGCCGCCTTCAGCTGCCGCCGTCAGGAGCTCCCCATCTGGCTGGTAACAGGAGTGTGCAGCCAGCCGCTGCTGCTGCTGCTGTTGCAGCAGGTACTGCACCAGGGCCATGTCACCCCGTCTTGCAGCGGCCGTCACCGCTGCCTTGTAATCTGCAGGAGGCACACAGTGCCCCGCCGTATCCACCAGCAGCTGCACCGCCTCCAGCAGGTCTCGGCTGTGGGCGGGCGTGTCCTCTGGCCATGAGACGGTGAGCCAGAAAAGGCCGCGCCCAACGGTAGGCACCTCCATATGGCGCGTTAGCCAACGGGCCATGGGCAAACTGCCAGAAACGCACCGGTAAAGCTCATGCGTGAGCTCAACGCCAACCCTCCACAAGAGCTCTACCGTGGGGATGCTGCGTTTGTGGACCGCTTCATGCAGCAGCCAATCACCGCGCGTTTGCAGCCCGGCGGCGGCCCCAGGCATTTCAAGCAGCAGGTAGCTGGCCACCTCCGCCTGCCTCGCCCTGACAGCTTCCTCCACCAAGTCCGCTGTCGGCGGTGGGGCTCCCCGCTCTCGCAGCCACGCCAGCTTCTCCACCCCGTCTGGGCTCCTCACCGCTGCCGCCTGCAGGCACCCCCAGGGCAGTCCAGCAACCCGTCCCGTCGGGAGGGGGCATCCCGCCTCGTCCACCAGCCATTCTGCTACGGCCAGGTCGGCGTGCTCCAGGGCCCAACTTAGGGGCGAGCTCATGATTCGCTCACCGCCCATGGGGCAGCCAAGGCTATGCAGCCAACGCAGCCGGCCCAAGTCCCCTGAGCGGATTGCGACCAAAGCGGTACTCTCTTGCAACCGGCAGCGTCCGTGGAAGGTCGCTAACAGCCACCGCACTTTCTCTACGGCATCAGACGTGGCTGATTCCGCAGCAGCGTTCAATTTCAACTGGGGGCATCCAACGCTGTCCATCAGGCTGCCACTGCCTCCGTTGCTGCCCTCGTAATGGTCCTTCAGTGCCGCCCACGTCATCTGCAGCCCCGCCAGGTCGCAGTGTCGTGCAGCAGTAGAAAGCGCGCAGCCTGGCCGCAACCACCCCGGGCATCGGCGCAGCAGCCAGCCCAGCAGCTGCGGGTGGCCGGCCTTAACTGCCGCCACGCCTAGATCAGGGTCGTGGGTTAACGTCGTCTGCCAGATGATTGAGTCGTAGGTTAGCAGCGACTCAGGGAAGATGCTTGGCTGCAGCAGCGCCAGCGCCACCTCCAGGTTCACCTCGCTCCCGCTGGCGGCGGCTGTGCACATCAAGTGCAGTTTATGCCGGAAGGGCAGCCGCCGCACGTGCTGCTGCCCTGCCTCCATGACCCAAGGTACGGCATGGGCCGGCAGCGGCTGGGACAGGAAGGCGGTGCTGTGCTGGGGCGCATTGAGGGCGTCTGCCACGTACGGCGACACAAGGCGGCCGCTGAGGGCGCGGTCGTTGGGGGACAGGAAGGACAGGATGTGCAGCTGGAGGGCTGTGGGCAGCTGCAGCAACGAGGTGCTGTTGCTGGCCCCAGCAAGGTCCATGCTTGCTGGTTTTGTTGCAAGGAATGCAGGTCCACAACTCCAGCGGACCAGTAACCCTGGCTAGCCCTCCTGGCGCTGGATTCTGCAGGCAGGGCGGCGCAAGGGCGCACAGTAAAGCGGGCTACAGGCCCAGGGCCATGGTGTAATGTACACCGGGAAACGCACACTCGGCATGGTGAGTAAAACCAAGTGGGTAGACAATAACACCGATAAGATGCGATGATTGAATTTCCGCAGGGCTTTGTTCGCACAGAGCTTCCGAAAGGAACTCCGCAGCGCGCGCGAAAGCCTGAGCTGGTATGCGCAATGAAGCCCATCGCGCTCCTAATTGCAGTTGCGGCAGTAGGGCAGAATAGCGAACCCACCACGCAATGCTGCCGGCTTGACTCTCGGATGGCTTGGGGCTGCGCACTTTACGAGAGCTTTGAGACAGACAGTGACGTGCAATGGTGCGTTTACAGGCTATGAATATTGCGGCCAGTAAAGGACAAACCAGGTCGCCTTCCCCTGGCGTACCTTGTCCTGCGGCCTGCACGCTCCGCACCCCGAGAGACCTGATGGCGTTCGACTGGAAGCTGCTGCGTACTGGTAGCAAGACGCACGTCACCCCGCCAGCCAACATGGCTGCGCCACTGCCCCATAAGAAGTCAACAGGGATTCTGAACCTAGGGCAATCGAGCCATTGGCTGTATGCGTCTCCTCGGGGTCGTTGGCTCGTTGCCCTTCCAGGTGGCCACTAAGTGGTGAGGCTACGCGGCAACGCGGGTGCAGGATCACAGGGGTCTTGCGTTTGGTCTGGCGGCAATCAAGCAGCACTGTAGTAAGACACACCGTCCACACACACTGTACACCAAACAGGTGCTGTCCTGAAGTCTGCGTTTTACCTGGTTTTACCTGTTGCGGACCCCTACTAAGGTACCTGTGAGGGCGACCCGTGGGTCGTGCTGTGGCAGTTGGGCAAGGTCGTGCGCTCATGCCGCTGCCGCACTCCGCTGCAACAGGTGCAGAGCTGCAGATGGTGACTGTGAAAAATCCCACGGGCCGAGCATCAACTACCGTACGCACTACTTGAATCTACCCCATGCAGCTTACAGAGGCAGTTTAACACCCTGCGCATACGCTTTAGGGTGTAGACAGCGAGAACACAGGAGCTCGCGACGCTCGTGACCTGAGCACCTGGCGGAATCCAGCCCACCACAGCCACAGCTGCATGATTACAGCACGTCATGGCAGTGCGTACGAGCATACAGGTACGGCGCCACGCCGCCACGTCCAGCACGTGCACCTGCGTGCAGGCTTGCCGTACCGTACACTCACGCCGCGCCGCCGCGCACGCTTCGGCACCGTATACCGCTAACCAACAGCGCACTGTCCTGCAACGACCATCCGGCCATCGCAATGCGTCGCGTCTGGTGAAAACTCTATACCACCAGCCCCAGCCCCACGGACCAGCGAACACGCTTCAGCTGCTGCTACGGGTTGCTACCGGCCCAGGCCCCGCAGCCACCCCCCCCCCCCCCCCCCCCCCCCCCCCCCCCCCCCCCCCCCCCCCCCC
>VFQN01008519.1_pt1 | contig 10342 bp, 11 predicted proteins | sample 3512371 | NCBI WGS metagenome assembly VFQN01 (sample SAMN10412370, study PRJNA504923) | tailings metagenome | isolation source: Replicate 2 from Balatoc abandoned mine | place: Philippines: Itogon, Benguet | collected 2017-08-28 | reverse complement strand
GAGCCGCAATGGGTTCGCATCAAAGGCCCGACGCCCGACCGTGCCGCGGCATTCCGGGCAATGGTAGACGGCGGCGCGCAAGCGCTGCAGGTGCTCGAGGTCCCGGTCGTCCTTGCTGACCTCCACTCGGTCGCTGCGCTGGCGATCGAACATCGCCTTCCGGCCATGTTTCCCGGAGGCTGGCAACACGAGGGACTATTGGCTTACGGCACGAGCCTGCTCCAAACCGTTCCGGAGCTTCCTAGACTGATCGATCTCATTCTGAACGGAGCGAATCCCGCCGATATCCCCGTAAGGCACGTACGCCAGCATCGATTGCGTCTCAACCTCGCAACTGCCCGGACAATTGGCTTGGATGTCCCGCGCGAGGTGGTAGCGAGGGCGAGTGAGGTTATCTCCTTCGATGGCTGACGCGAGGGCCGTAGCAAGCCCGCGGCCTCCGATCATCATGCCATCCAACCATGTCCCCCTACCATTTGCGCGTCGTCGGGAGCACCACCGGTTTGGCAAGGATGAGGTCGAGAGCGGCGACTACGCGGAGAACTTGGCGGCGACCATGTTGGCGTCGACCTTAGGGAAGAGTTCGACCCGGATGTTGCGTGGAACGAACGCAAGCCGGTCTATGGAACGAGCAGCCTGATCATCGAGAGCAAGTCCATCACGGCGTTTGCTCAGGGTGACAGCTCGGGGCTTTGGACGTGTGCGGTTGCTGCTGCGGTGTTCCGGTTCGAGGTGCCGGTTGGATGACACCAATGAACTAATAGATCGATAGGAAATCCCACTGAGATCGGGATGATGTCCGCATTGCGTGTCACTGTTGAGAGCAATCGAGACCTTGCATCTGTTCACTTTGACCCAATTCGAACATTAGGTGTCACACAAGACTCGCCGCTTCGTGAGCATGATTTCTCGGAGCGCTCGTTTCCACGATGGAAAGTTTGTTCACAGCCTGTTCAGGTGCCTCCCGACCAGATTTAGGTTAACGTGGTCGAGGGAGGACTGCAACCATGACAAGAAACCTGGGTGCGTTGATGCGCATGTTCCTTTTGCCGATCGCGTGCGTGTTGTTCACCATATTGGCGACAACGATAGCTGACGCCCAACGTCGCGGCGACGATGATCGCTGGGAGCTTCTAGGTGAGCAGACGGTTGGCTTCCGCGTCGATACCGACAGCATCGTGCTTCGCCAAAACGAGGAATGGTTTCGCAACAAGGCCTATCGCGCGCTCCAATTCCAGGTAGAGGGTAACGAGGTGCATCTCATCTCGTTGCGGCTCATCTATCTGAACGGTCACGCGGAGGACGTGAGGGTTGATCGGTTGATACCGCGCGACAACGACCTGGTCGTAGATTTACCGGGCGAGCGCAGTTTTCTTCGTCAGATCGACATGCGCTATCGCAGCAACTTCGGCCTTTCTCTTGGACCCGGCGGAGTGCGTGTTCAGCAAGCAGTCGTCAAGGTCTATGGCGATCGTGCCCGCCGCCCGCCGCCATCGGTTGCCGAAACGCGCTGGGACGAAATCGATACGAAGCGCTTTGAGCGCAGCGACGAGCAAGTAGTGCTGAGACCCGACCGCGACAGCGGACGGATCGGAAGCATCAAGCTGCGCTCGCTCGGAGATACGATTGAAATCCAGCGGATCACCATCCAGTTTAGCAACGGTGAAGATCAGGTCGTTCGCATCAATCGGCGATTTGAACGTGGTGAAGAAACCGACGCCATCGATCTTGAGGGGCGACGGAAGATTGAGCGCGTGACCGTTGTCCTGGACCCACGCAGACGGCCGGGACGCGCGGGCCTGGCGCTTCTCGGAAGCCGCAGCGATGGTGACCGGGATCAGGACGATCGAGAAGATCCTTACGCTCGTCGAGGCTGGTCATTGCTCGGAGAGCAGACTGTCGGGTTTGGGGTCGACCGCGATGTCATTAATGTCAATCAGTCCGAGGAGTGGTATCGCAACCGACGGTTCCGCGCGTTGCATATTGTTGCCGAACGCAACGACGTACATCTTCTCGGAATGCGCATCGTCTATATGAATGGCGTCGACGAGGACCTCCGCGCGGATCAGCGTATACCCGCCGGCGGCAGCGCCGAGGTCGACCTTCGAGGCGCGCGAAGCTTTATCCGCCGGATCGAGTTGACCTACCGCGCACGTCCAGGATTTGGCGGTCGGGCACTGGTCAAAGTCTATGGTGAGCCAAGCCGTCGATAGTCGCGAACGCCGGGCAACTCAACATCGCCCCGATGCTTAGCGTGAGGAACGGTCCGGGAAATATGAGGGATCACATCACTCGGTGGATTGGCCTCTCATGTTCGTCAGGGCAGCGCGGGTTTGTTCCCCCTAGGTGCGTCGCCCTTGAGAAGGTCGAAGATCGAAATGACCGACTCTGGATACCAAGACGCCGCGGCTAGAGTAGATGAGATTCTAGACCCTGCGGACTCATCGATGAGACGACGCGGAGATACACACGCTTGGTCACTTCGCTCGTCTTATCCTCCGCGCCCTCCCCACGACGACACACGACGACAGACGACGACACCACACGACACGACCAGCGGACCCTTCCCCGCGGTGCTGTCCCTCACGATCGACTAGCACCTCAGGATCCTGCTCCTCTCGTTAAGAGCCTGCCGGTGCGTCCAGGTGATGCGTGCGAGAGGGCGTTGGCCTGAGGTGGGTGCACAGTGTCACCGATCTACCTTCACACTGCACTTGCCCTCCGCTGAGGAGACCCCTGAGGCCGGAGGCCGAAGCTCTGTGTCCAGGTGACGCCTCGGCGATGAGGACACGACACACTGGGCAAGAGAAGGGAAGGGCTTGGGGCTGTCGCCCTGACCCTGAGGTGACACCTTCGACCGACTTAGAGTCTATTCACCATGGGTCCACCGGGGCCTTGATCCCTATGCACTATAATAAGTACCCATAAGGCTCCTCCCGCAATGTGGATCCCTCCGGGTATGCAGCAAGAAGTCCGCCGCTCGACCGTCGCCAGAGCTGAAGCCGACAAGCAGTCCCCCGACCGCCGGGCGTTCACACCGTGGCGCCGGACACGCGACGGCACAGCAGCACGTCGTCTCGCCGAAGACGTCGCACAGCTCATTACCGAGCATGAGCAACGAGGTCGCCAACGCAAAGCAAAGGATGCCGCCACGTTCGCCGCTGCTGTCGACACCGTGATCGCCAATTTGCTTCACGTCCAGCTGAGCACCGACGCAACGACAGAGGAAGAACATCGAGGGCGTCTGGCCATTCTGCTCTCAGGGCAAAGGCTAAAGTCCGCCTCGTCAGGAAAGACACGATACGACCGATCGCCAATGCCCCTCGGCGTCCTTCGGACACGCAATGAGCACGGCAGGGACAGCCGCCCCGGCATCCTTGATGTCATGGCCGACTTGGAACTGATCTTCATCGACGTTGCGCCACGCCATCCTGACATCGCGCGACCGTCCACGTTGAAGTGTGCCGATCGATTGCACGAACTGATCGGCGAGCACACCCCGAGCTTGTCCGACTTGGAGACGCGGTGGCGCGATGTGACATTCGAGGGGAAGACCGTAGAGCGCGAGCTTCTTGTTCTACGGGCAGCCAAAGTCGACAGGCGCCTCCTTGGCCTCAAGCGGTCCGAGCGACCCGAGTTCCAAATCGACTATGACGATGACGAGAAGACCGAGGCGTTGCGGGAGCAGCTTCGGCGTATCAATGAAGCGTTCGATGCCGCCGACATCACGTTCGATCGAGGCAACGGTCGCATCAACGGGTGGCCAGTTCCTAGTGTCGGTGTCGCGACCAACGAGAGAGCACTGCGGCGCATCTTCAACAATGGCCGATGGGATCACGGTGGACGTCTTCACGATGGCTTCTGGATCAACATGAAGCGGGAACTGCGTGACGGCATCCGCATCGATGGGCATCGAGTCGCCTATCTCGACTTCTCGTCAATGTACCTGCTGTTGCTCTATGCGATGAAGGCCAAGAAGCCGTTGCCTGACGGCGACCTTTACGAAGGCATAGACCCATTGGAGGGGTGGCCGTCCGACCCTGAGCGCAAGAAGGCGATGCGTGATGTCATCAAAGCGAACGTCAATGCGATGATGTTCCGGAAGCCGTCGCAAATAGGAAAGCCCTATGACTTACTCAATGGCTCACGTGCCGTCTTGACGAAGGGCGTAACCGGGGCCGTCCTAGAGCAGCGTCTCAAGGACAAGCACCGTGCGATCGCCAAGTGGATCGGTGCGCAAGACGTAGGATTCGAGCTGATGCACCACGAGTCCGAGATCATGATCGCCACAGTGCTCCGCTGCCTCGACGAGGGTGCTGCCGTACTCCCGATACATGACGGACTGCTCGTTGCGGAGTGTCACAAGGAGATCGCGAGGGAGGCGATGCAGGAAGCGTTCGGCGAGTATTCCGGCGGGTTCGTTGCAAGGATCAGCGAGTAACCGACGATCGCACCTAGATGTGCCCTGGAAGCCGGATACGGGCGGGGTAATTTCGGCGTTTGACACAGGGCAGCTACCTCCCGACCTGCAAAGACCAACGCCGATTTCTCGTTACCGCGTATGCCCCGGAACCCGACATGGGCGATCGGCCGAGATGGGTCATAAGCAAGCGTCGGACCTTCACAGCAACGAAGATTGTATGACGTCTGCATTTCAGTAATATCGTGAATTACTTCAAGCGAGGATCTCACCTCCCTCCTCACGTATGCACCGTGGAGCCAGCCTATGCTCGCGAGCGAAAATGACATCCGTAAGTTCACAGACTTTGAGACCTCTAGCTGGCTCAAGCTATCAGAACATTATGACGCTTTCGCCGGGCGGATCACCCATCAGGCCGCCGAGGCGGCGCTCAAGGCGATAGGTGCTGGTCCCGGTGTTGCTCTGCTGGACGTGGCGGCCGGTCCCGGTTATGTCGCAGCCCTGGCGGCTCGCCTAGGCGCCGATCCGATTGGTGTCGATTTCTCTGCCGAAATGGTAGGCGTTGCACGGAATATTTCGCCGGGCATCAAGTTCGAGTCAGGCAACGCCGAGAGTCTCCGCTTCGCCGCTGCGACTTTCGATGCCGTCGTGTGTGCGTTCGGCATGCTTCATTTTCCTCGGCCCGGACGGGCAATGGCAGAGGCATTTCGGGTTCTTCGTCGCGGCGGACGCTACGCCTTCTCCGTCTGGATGCCGCCGACGAAGGACAACCTGTTCGGAATGCTTGGTTCTGTTGCGCAGCAATATGCCGACCCGTCCACCCCGCCCTTGGTTGGTCCGACTATGTTCATGTTGAGCGACCCCTGGGTCTGTGCGGCACTGATGGACGCGACAGGCTTCTCCGAGGTGCGCATCGAAGAGGTGCCGTGTTACTTTGAGCCGACCGCTCCCAGTGATGTCTTCGAGTTCATGCGCAAGTGCACGGTCCGCGCAGCGTATCTCTACGAAAGCCAGTCACCCCAGAAGCAACGCGAGATCGAGTCGGCGGTGATCGAGGCCGGAACCAAAGCGATAGCAGCCGGCAATGGGAAAATTCCCTGCCCTGCCATCCTGGTGAGCGGCATCAAACCATGACAATTTCGTGCATACACATTCCCTAGCGCGATCAGCCGGGAAACTTCGTATGTCAATGCGTCCACTGCAGATCGGAATGCTGGGCACTGCACGCATCGCGAGACAGTTTGACCTAGGTGTTGCACCGTCGGCTCTTGCCGAGGCCGTTGCCATCGCAAGCCGTGACGCAGCCAAGGCCAGTGCGTTTGCCAGCGACTTGGGCATCACTCAATCCCTCGTTTCATACGACGAGATGTTGGCCAGTCCGGATGTTGATGCATCGGTTCTGTCCCCAATGAGTTGAACGGAGGATCTTTCAAATGAGCTTCTCTGCAATCAGCCCGGCACCAGCCCGCCTCAATCGCAGTCAGCTGTTCGTATTGGCCAACAAACCTGCGACATTCGAGGCGGCCGAGAGGTCCGCAGCTGACGTCATCATGTTTGAGATCGAGGATGGCGTACCGCCGAATGAGAAGGCCGCGGCTAGGCAAAATCTGATTGATGCCCTCAACAACAAGGACTGGGGCCGAAAGTCACTGTCAGTGCGCATCAACGGTCTCGATACACCGCACATGTACCGCGACCTGGTCGACTTGCTGGAGGCGCCAACCGAACGGCTGGATCTGATCATGATCCCAAAGGCGGGCAATCGATCTGACATCTACGCTGTCGACATGCTAGTCACCCAGATCGAGACCGCAATGCATCGCACGAAGCGGCTCGGGTTCCAAATCATGATCGAGACCGCTCAAGGCCTTGCCAACATCGATGAGATTGCGACCGCGAGTCCGCGCAACGACTCGCTGCATCTTGGGCAAAACGACTTGGCTGCTTCGCTCGGGGCTCGCATGACCAAGGTCGGCGGCGCGAACCCCAACTATCACATTCTTACCGACGCAGATCCTGCAGGTGAGCGTGCTCAACATTGGGGCGACATGTGGCACTATGCGACTGCGCGACTCGTCACTGCAGCACGTGCTGCCGGGCTGCGACCCATCGATGGCCCATTCATCGACGCTACTGATCCGGCTGGATTCCGAGCAGCCTCAATGCGTGCTGCCGTGCTCGGGTGTGAAGGAAAATGGGCCACGACCGAAGAGTTCGTCGGCATCGCCAACGATGCGTTCTCGCCTTCGCCACAAGCTATCGCTCTCGCCCATCGGGTGCTGGAAGCTGCCGCTGAAGCTGAGCGGTCTGGCGGCGGTGTGGTCATACTCGACAACAAGCCGATCTACATGCCGCAGATCAAGCAGGCGCGGACGCTCGTCGAGCAAGCCAAGATGATGGGTAAGTAGGGAGGTCAAGGGAGGCGGTGCAAGATGCGTGCGGGGAGTACTCGGTCGGGCTCGTCGCGTGCGTCAGCCGCTGATCGTCCCTCGCTTTTGGATGGGGTTTGCATCAAGGGAGGAGGCAAGGGGCTTCGGCGGGCTGTTTCGATCCTACTGCGTCTAACAGCCAGTCGTATGACCGTGCGTCTTGACCATTCCGGGCTCAGTGCGCGATCCATAGATGCGCTTAAGACCTGCAGTGCAGACCTATGAGAACTGCGTTCGATGCAAGATTGCTTTGGCCAGTCGCTCGGATGTTCGAATCTGAGTCATAGAGGACGTGATTCACAATGAAATTTGCGATTGTCGGTGTTGGAGGCGTTGGCGGTTATTTTGGCGCGCGACTTGCCGTAAGCGGTCATGACGTAACATTCCTCGCCAGGGGCGCACACTACAACGCAATGCGTACCGATGGCCTTCATATTCTAAGCCCGAAAGGCGATGTGCACCTCGACCGGGTCAACGTCACCGACGATCCAGCTGTGGTCGGTCCAGTCGATGCCGTCCTTGTTGCGGTAAAGGCATGGCAGCTCGGCGACGCTGCTTTTTCCATACGGCCATTGGTTGGACCGAACACCGTCGTTTTGCCGCTGCTCAATGGTGTTGAAGCTGCGTCCCAACTTGCTGCCGTCGTCGGACCTGATAGCGTTCTTGGCGGTCTTTGCGGAATTGTCTCACATATCGAGCGGCCCGGAGTTATTAGGCACAATGGCATCGTTGCGAAGATTGCGCTGGGCGAACTGGATAAGTCGAACTCGCCGAGAGTAGAACGATTGGCCTCGGCCTTACTGGATGCCGGAATACAAACGGAGGTGCCGCCGGACATCGTCGTAGCACTGTGGCGCAAGTTCATATTCATCGCACCGGCGAGCGGGGTCGGCGCCGTGACTCGCGCGCCTTATGGAGTGATGCTGAATGTTCCCGAGGTCCGAGATCTACTGGCCCGCGCAGTGCGCGAAACCATTGAAGTGGGTCAGGCAAACGGCATTGCGCTCACTGACGCGGACGTCGACGCCGTGTTCGAAATAGTGGCGTCTGGCCCAGTCGATGGGCTGACCTCGATGCAGCGAGACATCCAGAATGGACGGCCCTCAGAACTTGACGCACAGACCGGAGCTATTGTGCGGCTTGCTTCTAATAGCGGTACGGCAGCGCCGGTAAACGGTTTCATCTATCAGGCCCTTTTGCCGCAAGAGTTGCGCGCCAGAGGAAAACTCTCATTTTAGGATGTACCGGATGGGCGTGACGGCTGCCTCATTGGTTGGGGACATGGCGCGGTGACTCAGCCTGCCGCTGTTGACGAGTGGAAACAAAACATGGGGCTCCTGATGATGACCGTCGCGTCCTGAACACCATGGTCCATCTTCTGGAAGATCGGAAGTCGCGTGAGTGGGAACACTCTGATCAGCGACCGGAGACTTCGACATGCCTTACATCCAAGCTGGCATCGACCGCATCCACTATCAGGCAGAAGGCCGACTGGATGCCCCGCCGGTCCTGATGGTACACGGCTCTTGTGGAAGTCTCGGGCAATGGCGTCAGCTCTGCAGTTTACTCGCCAACCGGTTTTGCATCTTCAGAATGGATCTGCCGGGCATGGGCGATAGTTCCGACATGCCGATTACAAGAGCTTGGAATTATGAAGTTGATGCACGCGCCGTGGCAGCCATGCTGGACGTGGTGAACCAGCCGGTCCACTTCGTCGGACACTCTGCCGGATGCGTCTTCTCCTGGCCGGCGTTGGCATCCGCGCCTAATCGGGTTCGAAGCTTGACTCTGTTCGAGCCGGTCTTTTTCGAGTTGATCAAGAACGACCCAGCTTATTCATTCCCCAAAGAAACAGCAGAGGGATACGTGCAGCTTGCCGATGCCGGCGACATGGAAGCTGCCATGGCCTTTTTCGTTGATCGCTGGGCAGGGAGGGACGGCACCTGGAGCGCAATGCCGGAGAAGGTGCGCGTTCTCATGAGAAAAGGGAGTGCGCGGCTGCGGCATGAATGGTTCAGCGGTATCGATGCAGGTTTCCAGCCCCGAGACAAGGCGACGTGGCAAAGCGAATTAGTCGACGTGCCAACCTTGCTCGTCGAGGGGGAGGCGACGGTTCCTGCTGTTAAGCTGGTTTGTGATCGCTTCGCGGAATGTCGACCTGGAGTGTCACGCCTGAGCGTACCAGGCGCAGGACATATGGTGCCATTTACTAATGCAGGCGATGTGATAGGCGCCGTCGAAGTTCACCTAGCATCACACTGACCGGTTCGATCATCGGCGCCGCTGCTCCGCCACACTATTGTGTCCACCTCCCGCCCGATATGTCCATGATAGTTCCGGTCGTATGGCGAGCTTCATCCGACAAGAGCCACAGCACAGCAGTGGAAACGTCTCGCATTTCGCCAATCCGTCCAAGTGGGGTATCGGCGATGGCGCGTCCAAGCCATGTTGAGTCCTTGCTCGCCTGTTCTGCCGTCATCTCCGTGTTGATGATCCCGGGTCTTACGGCGTTCACGCGAATGCCTTCGGGTCCCTGCTCTCTGGCAAGGCTCGTCGTTAGCCGATCAACTGCAGCCTTGGCGGCTGCATAATCCAAGAACCTCCCGGGGGCGCCGGACCTCGCGGCTGAAGACGAGATGTTTACGATTGCCCCGCCACTCCCACCATGACAGCGCGCCATTCTGCGGACAGCATGCTGGCAACACTGGAACAGGCCCAAGACATTGACGTCGAACATGCGTCGCGTCTTCGCAAAATCGAGAGCCTCGATCTTGCCCATTCCGGTCGCCAAGCCGGCACTATTGACCAGGGCAGTGATCGGACCTAGAGACGCTTCAACACACTGAAAGAGCGCGGCAACATCAGCGGGGTCGGCGACATCGGCACGAACAGCAATGCCCTGCCTTCCATTGCTCTTGATGTCCTTCACGACTGCTTGGGCGCTGGCTTCGTCAGAAACGTAGTTCACCCCGACGTGCCATCCTCGTTCGGATGCAAGCCTAGCAATATCAGCTCCGATTCCTCGGCTGCCACCGGTGACTAGCAAAACGCTCATGTCAGTCCCTCCTGCAAAGCTGCCAGACCGATACCCGTAGTTCATTTAAAGATGTGGAGAGCCAATGACGTTGGCGGTACGATCTCGACATAGATCATGTCCGTCCAATACTAAGTATAGCAATCGCTCGAACATAAATCGATCTTGCGATGGGTCAGCGCGGACGCGTCCGCAGTCGGTGCCATCACCCTGGAGCTATTCGCCGGAATAAGCCGCTCCGAAACTGATCAGCAGAGGAAATACCCGCTCCCAAGCACCCGCCGCACGTCGAAGTCTCCGCGTTCCGGCAATGGGTCCAACTTCACACCATCCGGCAAAACCGCCAGCACCGCCTCCCGGAATCTCTCCAGCGGCATCGCTGATCGCTCGTCTATCGGCTGTGCTGTCAGGCGACATGGAAAACTGCCCCCTCGGCGCCACGAGGAATTGCCCCCTCCC
>VFQN01008518.1_pt1 | contig 10344 bp, 1 predicted proteins | sample 3512371 | NCBI WGS metagenome assembly VFQN01 (sample SAMN10412370, study PRJNA504923) | tailings metagenome | isolation source: Replicate 2 from Balatoc abandoned mine | place: Philippines: Itogon, Benguet | collected 2017-08-28 | reverse complement strand
CATGCCATATCCGATCTAATAATCCGAATTTCGCGTTAGGATCACTTGCATTCTTTCCGAAGAGATGGTTAAAGACTTGATAGTCAGGAATCGCAGGTCTTGCTCCTAATGCAGAAGGTGAGTTTGAGGTAAGAACTTCAGAGTGCCACAGATCAAGTGCTTCACGAGAAACCTGTGGACTAACGACGAAAGAACCAACATGACCAGAATAAGACAAGAAAATTGGTTTTTCCTTTGTTATGACAGGTTTCTTTTCAATCATTTCTATTGCACAATTTGGTCGAATAAATAATACATCACAATCATACCAAACAGCATATTCAATATGAGAAGGTAGATAATCTAATAAATGCATCTTAATCGCCATCGATCGTTCGAATGGTTGTGAGTTCAACAACTTTCGACGACTATGTGAGGTGAAATTTTCATTATTATGTAACGAGTGACTAAAGGATTGGTAAGAAGTGGTATTATAAAAGGAACCACCAGTTGATTGTGATGTCCTTCGATCACTGCTTCGTAATCTTCTTCTTCGTTCTTTACGCACAGGAACGATATGAATGTTCTGATTAGGAAAAGACTTTACTAATTTCTTATTTAAACATGTATCTTTATCCATTAATAAATAGATTGAACCTTTCCATCCACCAATTTTGGTTAAAGACTCGATGGATGACATGCATTTAAATAACTCTGAGGTGGAATAAATTCCTGTCGCTCCAAAGACAAAAGCAGTCTTATTATCATCAACTCCACCATGTGGATAGCCTGTAAATCGTGGTACACCTTTCAAATGCTCTGATGATCGAGAATGGAGCAGTTCTTCCCGTTCGATTGAATCTTGAGCAGAAAACATTGAGAATTCAAAACGTAATAGGATGATAGCAATTGATATTACAATTGAAGCAAAGATCATATAGTATTTTCTTTGATTAGACATCATTATTGCGAACTGAATGAACGCAGATCCTCTGCGTAAAGTTCGCTTTATCTTGCCTGCAATCAATCAATAACAAACAAAAATCTGTATGATGGTCTGTCCTAACAGATAACCATTTCCGTTAACCTCTTAACGGTACACCGCGATGTTGTCGTTACGGTTGATGAATTTGAAAAAAAAAATTCTCTTTTAGTGTATTTGACCGGAGTTTATCTCCGATTAGAGAGATAGATACGAGATTTAGCTGACCAATACCAAGCTTTGTGAAAGCTAAATCGAGAAAATGATGAAATCAACTCGGAAACAGAGTGCGACTCCTCCCAACCCTGACAATAAGTCACCTCGTAGTAAAGTGACTTCCTCATTGGCCCAAGCAAATCTAGCTGCGGAAAGGGCGAACTTGAAGAAGAGCACACCAAGATTAAGCAAAAACTATATCAATAAAAATTGTTTGGTTTCTGTCAACCCATCAGTGACTTCAGAAGCTTCTCCTTCACCTCTCCCTAAAGCTAGCGGAAGGCCAAATCAAAAAAGTAATAAAAATGCTGACAGTGACAGCGATGGCTACTCCTCTGATGAATTCAATGATGGAGGAAAATCAAAAAGTGCTGATATTCCTGAATCCATCCAAAAGGCTCTAAAGATTACTGCTTCAACAGACGCCACTCACTCGCCTCACCTCAATCAATACATGAAGCTCGAAACAGAGTTGGAGAAATTAAAGCAAATGGAAAAAGAATTTCGAAGAAAGCAAGGAAGACAATATTTACAAGAACATCAACTAAAGAATAAATTAAATCCAGCGATGACTACGACAGGAAACACAATGACTACTGCAACGACGAATGTTACTACCACATCAAGTGTTAGAGGCAAACAATCTATGAAGCCAAAGGATAAATATTTGGAGAAAAAAGAGTCGTTAAAGCAATGGGAGAAGAAACTTAGAGAAATCAACTGGCGACCATTACCGCCCGTCCAGCCGAGCGCCAACAACACAACCAACCTTTCCACGCCCCAATCCAACACTCAACGACCCATCATTCCCAAATCTGAGGTACAACCAAATCGAAAATTTTATATTCCTGTTCTTCCGATGTCAGAAGATGAGGAAAATGATCGACGACCAATGGAAGAAACGAAAGATTCCTTCTTTCAAAAGATGTTTAATGGCATGATCAATATCCAGGAAGGATACCAATCCAATCACATTATTAATGCGCCTACTCATGTCAATGTTACCTCAGAGGATGAATATTCGCAGCCTAGCGATCGCAATCGACGCTCTCCTGACGGACTGCTCCCATTAGATGATCGAGAGACAAATATATTACAATGGTCCTCTTCACATCTAAAAATGAAGAAAAATGTCTACCAGAATGATGACAAAGAGGATGAAAAAGAGAAAGATCGTCACATTCCTTTCATTCAGCGAACATCCGTCCAACCACTACAACCATCAACAGAGCATAAGTCCGAGGAGACAAATGCTCCGCCATTCCGGGACCTCGGTCTGCCGCACCACGAACCCTTTGTGAATGAGAAAATTAATGATAATGACGAAGATGAAGATCGCAGCGATAGGAACTTTGAGGATGATTATCCAATGCCTTATCGAGATCATAACTCTGATGATGACCTGCTCGATATTCCTGTCATTCGATTGTCACTATCAGAGAAATTGGCACCGTTATTACTTTCTGCTTCCTCGAAAGAGTTTTCAGCGATTCCTAAAGAATCAGAGCAAATGTCAGCACCGGCGCCACTGAAAGAAGTCCCAAAAGTTGAGAATTTTAATTTTGGCTCTAAGTTAGCAGATCAACGCCCGTCTGTCGCACGCGCCACTCAGAAACCGAAGAAGGAGGAAGAGGAGGAACAAAATGACCCAACATTTACTATGAGGTTTGATACTCACGAGGTACCAAAGTCAATGGTCTATCAACGCACAGAAAGAGAAGAAGAGAAACGTTTTTCGGAAATTCCACTGAATAAGACAGAAGAAAAGCTTCTTTACGATCGTCTGCACTCTTATTCTGCAGCTGCCTACCTTCCTCCGCGCTCATTCTATCCCATCGAATCCAATCGTTATTCATCTGTTTATAGTTCGATCGAGGATAATGATAGTAGCGGATCTGAAGGTTCCGATGACATCCCTGAATACAGTGCCCTGAACGCAGTCTATAAAAGTTTGAGGCATAAGAAAGATCAAGAAGAGAAAGAAAAGAAGAAACATCAGTTACAGCAAGCTCGTTTAAAAGAGAAAGAGTTGCTCCAGAGGAATTCAAATCTTCCTGTAAACACAATAAAATCACCGTTATCCCCTCAAAAAGAAAATCACAACTATTTACAAATTCCTCGTGGCGAAGAAAGCAAAGTCAAGAGTAGCAGCAATACCCTTAAGTCATTTGTTTCCCCTCCATCTTCACACTCAGCTGTTTTGGAAACTTCTGAGGCTCAAGAAGATGCCTTCCGAACTTCTCATCCTTCTCAAGCTGCCGTCTTTAAAACTTCTTCTCTCCATCCAGATGAATCAATGTTTTCCCGCACAAGCCCTGTTCCTCGGCCTTCCTCTTCTTCATCAGCAGCCCTTAAACTAAAGATGGAAATGATGCAAGAACTTTCGAAACAAGATCAAATCTTTCAATACGCGATGGAATTACAAGAACTCGAAAAACCAACTGTTGACATTCCTCTACTTATTGCAACAAAGCAAAGGCATCAACAAGAGCAGCAACGGTTACAAGCTTCTCAGGCTGCACGAATGGAGCAATCTCGAACGAGTCGCGGGAGAAGCGGTCCTGCTCATATAGAGGAGGAATCCAACGAACTTCTTGTGTCTGCTGAGTCGACTATGAAGCAGAGCGAGCGATTGCTACAGCTTTATGTTCAGCTACAAAAAGAAAGAGCAAAGAATCAAGCTGATCAAAAGTTTGAGCAAGTGAAATCTCTTGCAGCAACATTAGATAACGTGAGATTCATTAATCAAATTGAGCTGCAGATGAATGATCCGACCGCACGACCCATTACACGTCCTCCTCCTCCCCCAGCCCAACCAGCCATCATTCCAGATAAAGTCGCTTCTGTGCCCCTTCATGTTGAAAAATCCTCACCTCCACCAATACCTCATTCACCTGTTCCTAAAGTTGAGAAGAAAACCACTGAAACGCAAACATTTGAGTCTGACATCCTGACGTTCAGTCATAAAGCTGAATCAACAACTCAAACGATAGAAAGTCCCAAGAAAGCAAAACTAAAAGGAGAAAGAGACGAAAGTGAAGCACTTCCCAATAGAAAAACTGCTCCTATGCTCAGTCCATCCTTTATTGAACATCCTATCAATGAAGAGGAGAGACAATATAAGATGAGAGTCTTCCAAATCAATCAAAAGCACAAGGAGAGACTGTTGTGGTTAGACCAATTGATATCCATGCATCTCTCGACGAATGAGGAGGCAAATTTCGAGAGAAGGAAGTTTGAATCCATCTATCAGATGGAGTTACAGACATTGCAGCGAGAGAAGTACTTGCGACAACAATCATCTGCAACTATTCCACACAAAAGTCTGAATATTCATGTTTCTACTCGTCCTGCTTCGAGCAATCATGACTATGAAGAAGTTCAAGATATGTCGAAACGCTTCCACGAAGATTTGTGGAATAAACCTCAAACAGAGCCAGCGGAAGATCTGAAAGAGGATTCTGAGGATGAAGATACTTCCTTGAAAATCACGTCATATAATCGCCCTGGTGCTACAGAGAATGCCGATGTAGTGCGTGTGGATAGCGATCTTGAAGGCTTTGAAGAAATCAAGCATGAACCTTTGTCCGCTACAAATGATGATGATGATGAAGACGATTTCGATGCTGATGATGACAAACTTCCGATGGATGATTCATTATCTTCCTCAACGAAGAGTGGTGAAAATGCAGACGAAGAGAAGGATGAAGAATCATTACAGCTGCAGATGAGAAAGTCTTACGAGGAGTCCCAGTCCCAGTCTAAGCGCTATGTTGACGATGATTTCGAAGTGGCGGAAAGCACTCTAAGCAAAACAAAAGAGATCGAAGACATATCTCGATCAGAGGAAATTGAAGAGGAAGAATACTCTGGCTTTCCAGACGAGCCTTCTGAAAGTGAGGATGAAGAAGATGCAAAGTATGAGTGGACGCAATCCAATCGCGATTACGACATGTCTTCTTCTTCAACTCAACAACGGAAAAAGGGAGAGTATGACTCCGACGAGTTTGAAATTGTTGATGAAGATATTGAAGATGAGGTAGAAGATGATAGATATCAGTGGACTCAGTCAAACACTGATTATGAAGCTACCGGGGATAGTAGAAAAGGAATTGCTTTGTCTGGTCGCTATTTAGACGAAGACTTTGAAGTTGTTGAGGAAGAGGAAAAGGAGATCAGTGAGGAGGTATCTGAAGCGATTGAAGAAGAAAATGTTGAAGAAGATCATGAAGAAAGTCGTTATAATCAAAATTCCTTCTCACAAACGAATCCCGATGTTGCAGACTCGGTGCTTTATCAAGAAGATTTTGAAACTTCAGTGAAACCTCGTGCTTCATCACCAACATTGAAAGAGGAGAAATCAATCCTCGATTCGATGTATATCCAAGACGATTTTGAGATCGAAGAAGAGGAAGATAACAAGGAGGAAGATATTCCCGAAGAAGTTGTTGAAGGTGAATATGAGGACGAAGTACCAGAAGTTGAGGTAACTCATATAGGGTCAGAATATGAGAGTGAAGAATTCAATTACAGTCGTACAAAAGAAGAAAGCAGTTTAGAATATTCTCGCGATGTTGCTGCAGCTATCACTGCTACATCGATAGCCTATACCGAGCCTATTTATGAACCCTCCTATGAGAAAACCTTTGAAGATGATTTTGAGATAGAGAGCAGAGATGATGATAAAAAAATTGAAAACTCGAAGCCTTTCCCACTTCCCGCGATTGCTGATGAAGATGAAGATGTTGAAGAAGATCTAATCGAAGAAGCAGATGATAAGGAAGATCATGAAAATTATGACAACGAATCCTATCAATCGTATGAGCCTTCCACCAATGCTCTTGCAATTTCATCCCGAAAAGATTTAGAAGAGACTAACAGGTATGATGATGACTTCGTGAATGAGTCTTCAATTGCTGTCCCAGCACCACAAACCCAGATTCAAGGAAAGAAAGATGAGGATGAAGATGAGGCAGAGGTGATGGAAGAGGAATTCGAGGTTATAGAAGACGAGGACTATCATGATGATGGAAATTACGATGATGATCTCGAAGCTTTTGAGAAGACGATGGAGCAAACCAACAACTATGAGAACGATTCCTTTCATTATGAATCGGAAACGTTCATGACGACCACTCAAAAAGAAGATTTTGGAGGCTTTGAATCGATGGATAAATCAATTCCAGCGATCGAAATGACGCAACCTTCGCTGCCCTCGGTCGAAGAAGAAGAGGATAACTATTCTGATGACCAGTTCCCATATTCCCAAACCGCCACTCAGAGTTTGCCTCCTGGTATGTCTACCGCTGCAGCAGTAGCAGCGACGGGAATCGCCGCGGTCGGAGCTGTTTCTTTAACTCAGAGCCAGATATACGACGACGATGACTTCGAGTACAACCAGTCTACTCTGAATGATCAACAGAAAGATGATTTACTAATCAAGGAGCAAAGTGACAAACAGATCGAGCAAGAAGCAGATGAAATTATTGAGGAGGAAATTCCTGAAGACGTCGAATCAGAGCATGAAGATGACGAAGATTACACTAAGAGCTTCGTTGAGCATTCATCCGCAGTCGATCAAAAGAAACCTTCTCAACTAACCTTCGATGATGAGAGCGAAGCATCGTACGAGGATACTCATGCTGAATCGGAGATACTCGAGCAGAAGGAGAAGAGTTTGTTAGCTTCTTCTGAAGCCCAGTACAAAGCTGAATCTTTTGAAGCGGAGTCAACGCTTTCACCCCAGAAATCCGAGAAGAATGAGGAAGAGGATGAAGAGGAGCGAAGTAAGCATGAAGAGAAAGTCGATGACGCAGAAGATGATGATTTCAGTGCAACTTATGAGGAAGAGGAGTTCGAGCAAGAGGATGAAGAGCAGCAAGAAGAAAGAGAGGAACACGATGAAGAGAAACTTTCTGAGAAAAATCAACCAGTTATATCTCCGAGCACCAAGATTACAAAATCTCCACCCACTTTTGAAGATAGCATTGAAGAAGAGATCGATGAAGTGGTTGAAGAAGACTTTGAAAGTCAACACTCTCAACACTCTGACTCAGAGGAAGAGCAGCAGGAAGAAAAGCCAGAGAAAGAGGAAGAAGAAGAAGAAGTTCACCCGGTTTCAGAGTTAAATGTGGCTGATGATGAGGAAGATGTTGCTAAAGATCATTTGGAAGAGGACAACCAAGAGGAAGGAGATGACCATGAGCTCGAGGCATCAGAGGAAGAGAAAGAGATCGATTACTCGGAATTGAACATATCCAACACTTTAGAAGCACCTGTTGAAACGAAAACGACGAAAGTACTCCCTCCATCGGCTATCGAGGAAGATGAAGAGGATTACGAAGAAGAGTTTGAGGAAGAACTGGAACAAGAAGAGGAAGAAAGTACATTGGTCCTCCCCACAGAACCAACAAAGTCAATCGAAGTCGTCAATGATAAAATCGTCGAAGATGAGGCTGAAGAAGAGTCTGAAATCGAGGAAGACATCGAAGAAGAAATGGAAATCCTTGAAAAATCTGATGAAGAGGAGCAAGAGCATGAGCAGGATAAACCAGAAAGAGAACAACAGGTTGATCTTTCTGAAGAATCTGTTAATGCGATCCCTACTCAGGAAGAAATACTCGAAGAAAGCGAGAAAGAGCAGCAAAAATTATCAGAAATCATCGAAGACTCCTTTGAAGAAACTGAATATCATCAGCAACAACCTCATAAGATCGATGACAGCCATGATGAAGATGCTATTGAGATTCTTAAAGCTCCTTCCACTGCATCGACTGCACCCTCGGCGCTTCTGTCCTATCAAGAGGATGATCTCGGAGAACTGGCTGATCTCAATCCTGAAGTAAACTTCCAATCTTTACAAACTCGTAAGTCTCAGCTGATGGAGGGAATGGTCGCTCTGAACACTTCTGACTTGGGAGCACTGAGTGAGAGTCAGTCAGCTGGCGGTCTCGGCTCAGGCAGTGGCACTGGAACTGCTGGCGGTCTTCCTTTGCAAAGCTCATCGATGTACTTCGACTATGAGCAACAGAAGTGGATGGGCAATGAAGAAGTCAGTCTCGGAGGCTTTGAATCATCCGTTGACCTCTCACTTCCTGGCGAGGAAACTCATGGCATCGCATTGGATGACGAGGCGTTTGAGGACGATGAAGGTGGGGTCGTGGTAGAGGGCTTGGAGGATCTTGCCTTGCGAGAGCGCTTCCCTTCCAGCAGATCTTTTGAGGTCGCTGAGATGCTTTCTATCGATTACTCCACCGAGACTGTCTCTGATATCGTTGACTCTACAACCGATGGCCTCCCCATTGAATACCTTGACCTCCCACTCGAGCAGAGCGAAGAAGGCTTGAAGGAAGAGCAGGAAATTGATGATAAAGAGGATGAGAACACCTTGATCGCAAGAGAGAAGGCGGTGGATGAGATCTCACAGCAACTGTTACAACGACTCCTTCAAGATTCCTTTCAGACTGTCGCGAAAACCATCGCGCAAGGGAGAGAAGAAGAAGATGATGAATCGAAACAGAAAGACCTTCATGAGGAACAAGAGAGGGAGATGAGGGAGAAGGAATTACAGAGATTAAAAGAGGAGAAGGAAAGACGAGAAAGAGAAAGAGAGGCGGAGAAAGAGAGGGAAAGAGTGAAAGCAGAAGAAGAGAAGAAGAAGAAAGAGAAAGAGCTGAAGGAGGAAAGTGAGAAGAAACTCGCTAAAGAGGAAGAAGAAAGGAAGAAAGAAGCACAAAGAGTCACAGAAGCAAAAGAAGCAGCAATAAGAGAAGAGAAAGTCCGCGAAGAAGAGAAGAAGGCAGAGAGTAAAGAGAATCTCACCCTCACATCACCTGCCATCGACCCAGAAGAACTCGTAAGACATATCATCTCATCTCCTTCATTCTTCTCCTTTAATAACGATGCTTTCATCAGATCTTCAATGCGATTGATGCATGGAATGTTCGAGATGCGAAACAACGATTACAACAGAACCAGCCTAATGTAAGAGAAGTAGCAGGTCTTCCCTGACGTCATTTATAACCTTGAACTTCATTTAGATGAGAAAGGAGTCTAAGTCAATCTCTCCTGTGGATAAAGTCAAAGAGGTGAAAGATATGACGACAGTCTATCGCGATAGGTATATATACATACGTCATCTCTCATCTTCTCCTTCATACGTCATCCACACACTCTCTCCTGTTCGATAGATTGGATGAGTTATATCGAGAGTTCACACGATCTCGCAGTCAACCACCTCGAAGACTGACGTTGCAGTCGACAGGTGATTCTCTCTTCGCTCAACTCTTCCCTCTGCGCGATGACGAGGCAGTGAAGAAGTATCTCGTCAACCAGCTCTTCGCCGACAAGCAGTCGGTCGTCCGCCGACAGCCAACACCGAAGAATAACAACGCTGATAGCGCTGACGTAGTGCGAAAGAGTATTGAGGACGAGACAGCGCTGTTCACTCTGAAGCAAAGGGGTGAGTGGGATGTGCTCGATCACTCCATCGGATCTATTGTGGAGAGGAAGAGTGCGTCAGACCTCCAAGAGAACTGCAATCAGATCGCTGACGTCATTCTTCTTCGTGCGATGATTGAGGCGGTCGAGTCAGTGCATACTGCTCTCTTAGAGCCATGAACGACGTGAGGTGATGTGAAGAGATAAAGTAGAGTCAAGGCAATGCGAAGAACACGTGTAACGTCATCGTCTTCCTTCTTAGAGTTGTCGCAGGGAGTAGATGTGGTGTCAATGGAAGGAGATCAGATGAACCTAACGATTTTCCTCATAACCCAACCAACAATGACGGGAGGGATCCTTCCTAATCAGACGTCCTCGTAGATACATAATATATACTGTACATATATAAACATATCATATATTTGTTAAATTAATTAAATATGCTTTTTTAGTCTTTTCTATTATTATATCTATTCTATTCTTCTTATTATTATAATAATATTCATTAAATGTCCATAAAAAAAATGCAAAGGGGAAAAGAAGGAAGGAAGAAAGGAGAGAGATGAGATATCTCGACAATACACACACAGAGTGTTGGAAAAAACAGAAGAAAAAAAAAGAGACAAATCAAATAAAATCAGGAGAAAACAAAATCTTCGGAAAGAATCTGATTATCAACCAACCCCAATACTGTTTACTTCTCTACTTCAATCTTCTGAAGGTATGGT
>VFQN01008517.1_pt1 | contig 10344 bp, 18 predicted proteins | sample 3512371 | NCBI WGS metagenome assembly VFQN01 (sample SAMN10412370, study PRJNA504923) | tailings metagenome | isolation source: Replicate 2 from Balatoc abandoned mine | place: Philippines: Itogon, Benguet | collected 2017-08-28 | reverse complement strand
CAAGCCTGGACAGAGCAGGAGCAAAGAAAGGAACCGCCGCACGGGAAACCCTAGGCCCAGGCAAGCCACCCGACCCCCTGCCGGGGTCAAAAGCACAAAAGCGGCGCCACACGAACAGCAAGCCCGACAGCCCCCCTAGGCCCAGAGCCCCCAACCAGCGCCCCCAACCAGTGTGTACTGACTCCGTTCAGCGGTATGCTGCAGAGTGCCCAGGACGATGCCATGGACACATTTCCTCCTGAAGGTCCTGTGTAATCGCTGCCTTGGCCCCAGCTGTCGCGCAACGCCGCGGGCTGGCGGCACACGTGGCACTGCACACGAGCGTCTTATGCTGCACGTAAACACACACATACGGCAACAAGGAGCAGCAACGGCAAGGGCACAAGGAGCAGCTGCATAGTGGTAGATAGACCCACATCTCGAGCTGCCTTGTTTCACCTGGACCACCTGGACCACGCGCGGGCCTGAACGCGTGGACCGGCAAGGACGTATGCGCTGGCAGCAGGAAGTCGATCACGCCACAGCCTTTCCAACGGAAAAACAAGCTCCCATACGCGCGGGAAATAGCCGCGATACGTGCTCAAACATATGAAGGCAGATGCTGTCTTGTTGCACAGGGTAGGGCATGCGGCCGCGTCCTCACAAGCGTGTCCGCGCGGGTGCTTTGTGGAGGCCGCGTTGCTGATGGCAATCTCATGGAAAGACACGACGAGTGCAGGCTGCGTGCCCCTAGCCAGGCGCCCAGGCCCCGGCTGCAGCCTTGCAAAGGTGCCGGGCGCACACCTCGCCTGCACACAGCTGTGGCGACGGGTCGCGCCCCGCTAGCTGTCTGTGGCGCACGGCGCCAGGCGCAGCCTCCACACGTGCAGCTCGGGGCTGCGCCAGTCGGGGTGCAGCAGCTGCTGCTCCACCTGCGCGGCGAAAGGCGAGGGCGGGGGGGCAGCAGCACACGTGCACGAAGGTTGCAGGAATGGGAGGCGGGGGAGACGAGGAAGGGGTTGTTTAAGTGCCTTTGTGTACCAGGGATTGGATCACAACGGTGGCGGGAAATGGGATACAAAACGCGCTTTTAGTGCTTTGCGGAGGCACACAACGGCCTGGCATCCCTCCCTCTCCGCCACGCAACCCCGCCCTCTTGTCAAGCGAAGACCAGCCCTCCCTACCATCCTGTAGCGCACTCCCGACATCAGCGCTTCCCCGCATCCCCCGCACCCACCTCCGTCGCCTCCAGGCCGTGCCGCCTCCACAGCCCCGGCAGCTCCTCCACCCCCGGCCGGTCCTCGAAGCTCAGCAGCGCCAGCGGCTCAGGGGCAGCACCCCGCGCCACACATGCGGCCCCCACCCCGGGACCCCCTGCCGCCCCTCCCGTACCCCGCGCCGCCACCGCCGCCCCCCGCAGCAGGTCCGCCACCGTGGCCACCAGCGCCGGCCGCGAGGCGGCACTGTACACCAGGTCCGACCCCAGCACCAGCAGACCCAGACGGCCGCCGCCGCCGCCACCAGCACTTCCGCTGCGGTTGCCTCCTCGTTCTCCATCAGCAGCAGTGGCAGCGGTTTTCCGCCCGCATACCTCTGCACCGACCCCATCGGCTCCGCAGGTGCCAGGCTTGTTCCCTTGGCAGGCCGCGGGGTATGACGACTCCACCACGTCCTCCGGTGGCCCTTGCCGCCCGGGCTGCTCGCCCTGCGGCAGGTGCCCCGCGCCGCCGCCCCGCAGCCGCCCTGCAGCTGCCGCCACATGCCAGGCCTGTACGGCACGCAGGTGGGCGGCGTTGCCCCACTCCAGGGGCAGCACGTCCACGGGCGCGGAGCGGGCGGGGCGGCAGGTCTGGGTCCACGGGCAGGAGGCACCAGGCACGTGGAAATATGTGCCGAGTCCGGATGCACGCGCATACAGTACTGAAGGGGTAGCGGGACGCTCGCAAGCACACTGCCTTACACGGCAAACCAGTTTGGGTTGTCTGACTTCCACCACTTAATCCTATTGCTCCATGCCACAGTTCTCCTCTACCCCCCCCGATATGGTCCGTCGCCCACGCCCCCAGCCCTTGTCCTCCTGCTGTGTCTCACCCTGACGTTGCCCCGCACGTGGGGCAGCAGGTGCGGCAGGTCGGTGAGCAGCACGCGGGGCTGCGGTCCCGTGGGGTTGCCACAGCTGCTGCCCCCACCGCCAGTGCCGCTGCTGCTGCTGCTGCCGGCACCCATGAGCACCGCCGCCGCTAGCCCCACCGCCCCCGGGCCGCACCCCAGCTCCACCACACTGCGCCCGGACAGCGGGCTGCAGGCTGCGGCAAAGGATGGTGTAAGGAAGGGTGTGAGGGAGGCTACGAGCTGAGATATGGTTAAAGAGCTGAGTGTGATACTGTGGCAAGTTTTTGGGTGGTTGCTAGGTGATGCCGGCCCCTACGAGTAGCTCCCCCTACTCCACCCGGTTCCCTCCTTGCAAATACGATCTGCCTTCCCCTCCAAACCATCCGCACCTGGTTGTGTGTGGTGCATGTGGTCCAGGTGGTGCAGCAGCACCAGCGCCGCGTCCCACACCACGGCGCCAGACTCGTCCTGGGGGCACCACCAAAGGGGGCAGCGTCAGGAGGGCAGGGGCGGGAAGTGGTAAGGAAACAAGCCTGAGGGGGGCGGACACAGGAGAGAGGCCACAGCAGCTTGTGACAGACAATGCCTCAAACCCTCTTACCTTGCCTCTTACTGGCAACAGCACAGCACAACCGACGCCCCTGACATCGTACCGCCCACAGTGCTGTGCCATAACACACCAATGGGGCCCACCTCGAGGCCAGAGAACTCCCGCACGCGCAGGGGCGGCAGCTCGCCCCCTAGGTGCAGCTCCCTGCCGGCACCGTCCTCCTCCTCCTCAGCGCCCCCTCCTGCACCGCTACCGCCACCGCCCTCCAGCTGGGCCTTTCCATCGCTGCCACATGAGACTGCAGCCTCCGCCAGTACCGCCACAAGGTCAATATCATCATGGCAGCTCGTGTGGCTAAAGTGGGCGAGGTTGAGGTTGGGGTCGCGGCCGTGCAGTCCCTCCTCAGCGGTACCGCACTGGGGGGCTTCTGCCGACAATGGATCGCCTGCACTCGTAACCATTACAGTGATCTTGCAATATAGTACTGTACCAAGTCCTTAAACCTCTAGAAGTTGGTCGCGTGCAAAGCTTGTCGCTAATCGCTTTTTGGTCTTTGGCGGGACGGGATAAACCAGCGCTTGATTGCTACGGAGCAAAGTCAATGGACAGTACCATGTTAGACTATTAGGTCTGACGGAGCCCGGGAGCCGGAAACCGCTTTCCAAGTCAAAGCCTCACTCCGTCTCCGGTGCCGTGGACCCAGCGGTCCCGGCGCGGGCGATCGCGCGGCAAAGCTGGCTCTCAGCAGCAGCCACCTCATATCATGTCAGAACCGCATCATACAGCAGCGGCTGCATCAGCTGATGCAGCAGAGGGCCGCGGGGCAGGAGCTGCAGGTGCGGACCGAGGGGCCCTGGGCGACTGGCACAGGGATAGAGGGATGGGCAGGGCCACGCACAGGACTAGTAGCACTTGCATGCAAGCAGGTAAGAAGAAGTTCAGATCGGGAGTGTTCCTATCGGCTGCACCTTGGGGGCAGACGCATGCAGCAGCACGGCGTTGTGGGGAGTACGCGGGAGGGGGGGCAGCTCCATCAGCTCCGTCAGCGGCCACCGACTGCGATGTACCGCTGCATGCGAGAACAGCCACAGCCACACAGCACGCTCCTGCATTCATTTCATGCATGTCTTGATATCCATGCACATCACCTTACTACACAGCAGGCTGAGCATGCGGCTTGGAGTGCCTCATGTCCCCAAACGGCTGCAACACTCCCAGCGCCCCCTGCCCCTGCCATGAAAGCGTCTGTCCAAACCTGTGCAGCCAGCCCGCTATGCCGCCTCACGCCGCTGCTGATTCAGTGCCCTGCAGTACTAACCTTGCTCGTGACCGCCCTAGCAACTTTCCTCCTCCTCCTCCTCCCCTGCCCCACTTCCCCCTCCCCTACGGCCCCCAGCCCTTTGAGGAGCACGCCTACGAGTTCGGCGGCTGCGAGTACAAGCTGGTGGTGCTGCCGGCAGGGGGGGCGGCAGGGGCGGGGGCGGCAGCGGGGGCGGCAGGAGGCCCCGCTGGGCCCTGCCCCCGTGTGCGTCTGCTGGTGCGCCTGGCGGAGCTGGGCGGCGCCTACCGCGACCAGGTGCTGGGGCGGGAGGTGGTGGCGGGCGTGGCAGCGGCCTTCCAGGGCGTGGCGGCGCTGATGCCGCAGGAGCAGGTGGGCCAAGAGAGTGGGGGGGTGGCGGTGGAAAGGCCAAACAGCCGCCGGGGGGAGACAGTCTCCGTCTTTGAGTATTCCCTCGCAACACAGGACATCGCCAGTGCCGTCCCTCGCCTTGGCCCCTCTGCCACGCCCGTTTACTCCCCTCGTCGCCCTCTCCCCAGGTGGACCCCCCCTACTCTCTGGGCCTGGAGGTGCACGTGGCGCTGCTGGCCCGCCTGTCGGCCCCGCAGCAGGAGCAGTGGGGCAGGGCGCTGGCGTCCACGCGCCTGCTGCTGGCGGGGCACCCGCTCAGGTGGGGTGGGCCGGGGTGGCGGAGGGGGTTGTGAGGAGCGGTGAGCCGTGGGTGTGGGTTTGCGTAAGGACTGCGCCTGCTGCTGGCGGCACCCGCATTGGTGGGAGGAGGGGAGCGGGATGGGCGGTGTGCGTCTGGGGCCAGGCTGCAACAGGAAGTTTTAGACGCGGTTTCGACCTGTTTGAGGAGCCTGCTGCTCGCGGGGCACCCGCTCAGGTGGATTTGTATGCGTGTACATCGTGCGTGTGGAGCGACGAGACGCAGTGCTGACCCCTTTCCTTCTTCCTCTCCCTGCGCGCGCGCGCTCAGCCAACCTGGTTCCCGAACCTCCGCCCTTTCCCTCTCCCCCCCAGGCGCGTGTTCCGTGCGCTGGAGGCGGGCACGCTGCAGCCGGGGCCGCCGCTGGTGTGCTGCAACACGCCGGGACAGGTGGGTGGGCACGGTTGCAGTGGAGAGGGTGCGGAAAGGGTCGAGAGGTTGTGGAGGGAGCGTGGGAAACGTGTTTAGCAAAGAGGTCGCGGGGAATGACGGGACAGGTCGGTAGTGGGTGTCTTGTTTGGGTTTGGCGGGTAAGGTGGGGTTTTGGGGAAAGAAGAGGAGCATACGTTTCAGGGGGACTGCGTTGCCCTCCTCCTCCTACACGCCCTCCCTACGCTCCTCCCCGCCAGGTGTACGTGATCAAGCCCGGCGCCGACCAGCAGTCCGTGTCGCTGGTGTTCCCTCTGCGCTTCAGCAGCCGCCAGGAGCGGGCCATAGGGGTGGCGTGCATGCAGGTGGGGAAGCCGCGTTTGAGTTGCGGATACTAGCCGAGGCGCTGTACTGGAGTGAGTGGCAAGGAAGCAACACCCAACTGCAGCTAAATACCGGCTTCCTCTACCTACGCCCTGCCCGTTGCCATCGCCCCGCTTGCCCCCTGAGCTGACCGATATCCTCGCCCTTCCTCCACCTTTCCCTACTTCACTAGAGTGTACTGTTGCTGTACCTCCTGATTTCCAAGTTGCCCCCCGCCCCACCCCACCCCCACCCCCACCCCTGGCGCGCAGGAGTTTGTTGAGGCGCGGCGTAGCCCCTCCCTGGGCCGCGCTCCGGGCGTGGCCTACTACCTGAGGGACCTGCCGGGGGAGCTGGCGGGTGGGTGGCTGGGGCCGGTGGTTGGGGAAGGGCGAGGGTCGTTGCGAGGGAGTGGGACCGTGACTGCAGGGCTGCAGGTTCGAAGTGATCAGTGTTGTATCTAGGGGCGGGCGGGCGGGCGAAGCAGGGAAACGGGTTGCAGGTAGGGCGAGGCGTAGGGCCCGTGGCAGGCGAGCTCTTAGGAACTCGGGGTCTCCCCTGCCGCGTGCACAAACAGCCCCCGCCCTCCCCAACCTCCCCTTGTTGTGTTGCAGGCGTGGACCTGGCGGCCATCCTGGGCTCCGCACAGCCCGACGGCAAGGAGGGGGCGGCGGTCGCGGCGCCAACCGGCGGCGGCGGCGGCGGCGGTCGCGACGGCGGCGGCGCGTGCGCTGCTGCGGGCGCCAGCGGCGGCTGCCTGGTGGTGACGCTGGGCCGGCGTCACGTGGCGGGGCCGCAGCAGGAGGGCGTGGTGTGGGCCATGGCCACGCTGCACCACTTCGTGGCCTACCACATCAAGGCGACAAAGGTGCGGCGACGGGAAAGGGGGACAGCGGGGGAGTATTCTGCTCAGCACGTATCACTTCACTGCTAGTTGTGGTCCAACACACGCGGCCCCCCTCACCCTCCTTTCCAGGCCATGATGCACAGCCGCATGCGGCGGCGGGTGGAGGCCATGGTGGGACTGCTGGGGCAACCGGGGGCGGGGGTGGCGGCGGCGGGGGCAGTGTAGGGGACGTGATGCCGTGCCGGCAGTGCGGCGGGGCACAGGTGGTCAGCAACAGGCAGCTGCAGCGAGGGTCGGTGAGTTGTACGTAGAGGCTGTGCGCGTTGGACTTGTGCGAGTCTAAGCTACTGCATTTGGCCTGGATGCGGCCGCGTGCTGGACCGAACTTGGGCCCTTGGGGCGGCTTGACGTTTGGCCGGGGGCTGTGGAGGCTCAGTCGGCGCCGCTGACCGTGCCCGGTACCGTTGCGGGGAGGACATTGGCAAAGAGCACACGGATATCTAGGTGACGCGATGACGGTCGCATGGGCGGTTGCTGGGGAGGTGCATGTGCGTTGTGTGTGTGTGTGTGTGTGTGTGTGTGTGTGTCAGTGCACGTGCGGGCTGGGGGCTGAGGGCACGACGCGGCCGAACGTGGTGGCTGAGGGCTGAGCGCACACGTCGGCCTTGGCAACAAGTCCTTGGCCCAGGCCTGAATCCCTTGTGTCATGGGGTGGTGCTGAGGTAGCAGCAGCATTTACCAACGGAGGTGCCGCGTGCAGCGGTCGCACTAGCATGGCTATCAGGAGCCTTTTGTGTAAGGCTTGAGGCGCAACGTACATGTAATCCTACGTGCACCGCACACGGTACCCGGCGGTTATTTGGTGGTTGGAAAGGAGTCTTGTCCTCGCCTGCCGGGGGCACCCCGTGCACCCGCGTGACGGCGGACTCAAGGCCATGTGAGCGCTGAGGCCTGAGGGGAGGGATATCGCCTGGTGTCGCACATGCAGCTGTACGGCGCACGTGGGGTTGGTCCCGTGGGGTTGGTCAGCTGCCTAGTTGAGTCAGGTTGTGTTCAGCAGGCAACGCAGGGCAACGGTACTGGGAGTGCTGCTGGGACCTGCAACGGGCTGTAAGAGGTAGAATACCGGTACGTAAGCATATGCAAACGTTAGTAGCGTTTGCCTAGGCTCTGGTCCTCACAGGCCTTTCCCTTGCCTGCCCTCGTGCCCTGTTCCCTCCCCCTGCTCCTTCCCACCTGACACCGTTGGATGCTTGCAACCAAGGAAGTCCAGCGGTTGTTGAGAGGTGCCACCTGCCTGCACCTGCCAACTCCGGCAAGTGCATCCTTCAAAGCCGGAGTACGTCTCCTGGTTGACCGTTCCTTATGGATGTCACCGCCGCTGTGACCAAACCCAGACGCTTGGCACACACAGCATCCTGCGTGGGCATCCGGCCCCAGTCCACACTTCCGTACCGGTCTCAAACTTGCACCACCTAGTCAACGGTCCAACAGCTCAAGACACATCATCTCAACTTCTTATACGTATCGCAACTGAAACATGTCCTTAAACAAGCTCAAAGCCTCCGTCAAAGCCCAATGCCGTTGCTTTTCAACAGACTGGGCTTTACACTCGGCACGGAACGCGACATATGCAAGCATGTAGCTGTGCATAGCAATTAGCTTTCAGCACAAACCCGTAGGTGGCGAGCGGGCCCCACGGAGGCACGAAATATGGAAGAGGCCGTTCGTCACCAATTGTTGCGTGTAAGTATGAACCAGCTTTATGACCTTGCAACCAATTCGTTGCCTCACGTCGTCGTTTCGGGGCCTGGTCGTCAAACTATATCTGCATGCTCCGCACGCCAACACACCCGCAGCTGGTTACCCATTTTATGGGGAAAGAAGATGCACAGAAGTACTTCAATGGGCCTTTGGATGCAACGCTATATCCGGACTATGCCTCTCGCGTCCAGGTGCGTGCCAAACGTCTTGCTTGCAGCATAGAAAGCGAGCCTACAACATAAAGATGAGCATGAAGTTTGCTGCCACTCTCCAGCATGGGCACCCAGAAAAGCCCTCGTAGCCCTTCGGCCCATATCCGCGAACGTATCTGGTGTTCCTTTTTTAGGGAGCGGAGTCAGGGTTTCACAGGTGGAAGACACGGACAGGCGTGCCCAACGCTCTCGTCCCTTGACCCATCCACAGGGGCAGCACTCACAACTGTATTAGCTCTGAAGGGCCATTCAGCTGACACACGGAGGCATACCAGCGCACCGGGCAGCGCCCCCTCGTGCACGTTATCGCCAGCCACCCTGTCGCCTGCCACACCTCCGCTGCCGAACTCCCCACCTTGCACTCCACGTCTCCCCCCTATCACTCTTCGAATGCACCCACAATCCTGGGTGCCATCTCTTAATTTGCACCGCCACCCTCAACTGGTCCGACTCAACCCTCACCTGGCCCTTCACCAGACCGCCACCTCCATCCGGCCTCCCTCTCCTGCAGCGCCACATGGACCTGGCCACCTCACCTGCATGTACACCGGGATGTATCCGTGTATCCGCTGTTCACCGCCACGGCTGCCCCCCACCCCAACCTCCTCACCCCCAGCGCCCCATGTACCTTGCCACCGTCAAGCGCCAGCTGGAGGAGCGCGGGTACGCCTCCCCGGGGGCGGCACTGGCGGACGTGCAGCAGGTGCGGACGTGCGCGTGTTTGCGGTCGCGTGGGTGGTTAGGCTGAGAAGTAGGGGCATGGAAGTGCCGGGCGGCTCGGCCCTATACACCTGCGTGGGCTTCTGCTCGTCAGGACGGGCGGAGGGGGTCCAACCTGCGCCAATGGAAGGAGGGTAGGGCAACCAAAGTACGGTGTACCCTTGGGCGCTCCCCAGCCCAACAACTTACCATGCTAACCGCGCTGCCCTGCCTTGATGCCGCCAGGTGTGGGCCAACTGCCAGGCGTACTTCCCCGCGGGCCACCCCGCCATCGCCGCCGCCGCCACCCTGTCCCGCGGCTTCGCGCAGTACTTCAACATGATACTGGCGCGGGCGCGGCAGGGGGCGGCGGCGGCAGCAGCAGCAGCAGCCGCGGGTGATGCTGGTGGAGGTGCTGGTGTGGCGGGGGCGGGGGCAGGGGCAGGAGGGACAGGGGCACCCGCGCCTGCATCCGTGCCGGCAGCAGCGCCGCACACGGGAGCAGGAGGGGCGGTTGCTGCTCCTGCGGCGGCCGCGGGGGCACATCCTCCCAGCGCCAGCGGTGCGCGCATCGTGCACCCCACGGGCGGGCCGAAAATGAAGATTTCGTCAGGGGCGGTGCAGCCTGCGGGGTTGGGCGCAGCATCCCACCCATCCATGGCCGCAGCGCCCGCGGCCTCGGCCGCTCCGGCGCTGCCGCTGCCGCCGGGCATGATACCCGTGCCTGGGGGCCCGGGGTTAGGGGGAGCGGGCATGGGGGCGGGGATGGGGGCCGGCATGCCTGGCGGCGGGTTGCTGCCTCCTGGGATGGTGCCCGTGGCGCCGCCGCCGCACCAGGTGCACCACGCGGAGCAGCCGCACAACCACGCGCAAGGTGCGTGAGCATGGCCGGCAGGCGGCCGTGGGGGCCGTGGGTTGGAGGTTTCGCACAGCAGGTCAACAGCAGCAGGCGTTCACGCCTGCAGCTGGGGGAACTCGGGCCTGCATGCACGTTCTGTGGACCCACGATGACGTGCACGCGTCAGAAGCATTTTACGCACGTAGGCGGGCAAGACACTGTGGCGCGCAACCAGGCGTTACCCACCTGTTGTCAACCACTCTAACCCTGTCTGTCCGTACAACGACTCCTCACCATCCTACCCCTCACTCCCTCACGGTTGCCGCTGCGCCCCGCAGGCTCTGTTGGCGGCTCTCCGGACCTTACCCGCAAGCGGCAGGCGCCGGGCGGGCACAGCACGGGAGGTGCAGGCGCCGCAAGCCCGGGGCCCAACGGGACGGTAGCGGGGGCTGGGGCGGGCGGGGGGCCCGGGCCCCCGGCCAAGCGGGCCCGCGGCCCCGGCGTGGCGCTAGGGCAGCAGGACGACAGCGCGATGGTGGGTGCCGCCACATCATGCCTGGTTTGGCGAGACAGCTAGGCTGCCGCCACCCCAGTTGTCACATCCTTTCGATAACACGGTCGGG
>VFQN01008516.1_pt1 | contig 10344 bp, 8 predicted proteins | sample 3512371 | NCBI WGS metagenome assembly VFQN01 (sample SAMN10412370, study PRJNA504923) | tailings metagenome | isolation source: Replicate 2 from Balatoc abandoned mine | place: Philippines: Itogon, Benguet | collected 2017-08-28 | reverse complement strand
ACGAATTCGGCCACGCGCTGCACGGCATGCTGTCCGATGTGACCTATCCGCGGATTTCCGGCACCCGCGTTCATACCGATTTCGTCGAACTGCCCTCGCAGCTTTACGAACACTGGTTCGAGCAGCCTGACGTGCTGCGGCGCTTCGCGGTTCATTACCGCACCGGCGAGCCGATCCCTGAAGAACTGCTGCGCAAGGTTCTGGAGGCGCGCACATTCAACCAGGCCTGCGCGACGGTGGAATATGTGTCGTCGGCGCTGGTCGATCTGGAATTCCATTCGCTGCAATCGGCAGACGCGATGGATGTTGCGAAGTTCGAACGCGATACGCTCGACAAGCTTGGACTGCCACGCGAGATCGTGATGCGGCACCGCTCGCCGCACTTCCAGCATGTGTTCGCCGGCATGAGTTATTCGTCGGCTTATTACAGCTACATGTGGTCCGAGGTGCTAGACGCCGACGCGTTCCGCGCCTTCGAGGAGGCCGGCGACATCTTCGATCCGGCCACGGCCGCGAAATTGCGCGACAATATCTATGCGGCGGGAGGCCGGCGCACCTCCGACGAGGCCTATATCGCGTTTCGTGGCAGGCTGCCGACCCCGGACGCGCTGCTCGCGCGTCGCGGCCTGGTGGATGCGGTTCCGGCCGGGGAGGCGTAGGACTCTCGATTGTGCTATGGTGCGCGCATGAACAGTCAGGACGCGCTCAATATCCTTCGCCGCGCGGAAGCCGATTTGCGAGCGCGCGGCGTGCTTCACGCCGCGTTGTTCGGGTCGGTTGCGCGTGGCGAAGCCCGGCCAGATAGCGATCTCGACGTCATGATCGAGATCGATCCGGATGCCTCGATCGGTGTGTATCAGTATGTCGACCTGAAAGACTATATCGCCGGCCTTTTTGACGGGGAGGTCGATGTGGTGAGCCGGGACTCGCTCAAACCGCATGTCCGGCCGGCCATCGCCGATGCGATCTATGCCTTCTAAAGCGGCCGACACAGCTCTTCGCGACATTTTACATCACATCGATTTGGCCCAGCGTTTTGTAGACGGATTCCAGCGCGCGGATTTCCTCGCTGATACTCGTACCGTCTACGCGGTGACCCGCTGCCTTGAAATCATTTCCGAGGCCTCCCGGCGTTTGCCGGATGATCTGAAGGCGAGACATGCGGCTATCCCGTGGAAGCAGATGGCAGGTGCGGGCAATGTATATCGGCACGATTATGAGGATGTCGCCGCCCGTTACGTGTGGGATACCGTTCAGCAGGATCTGCCACCCTTGCGGGCTGTCATCGAGCGTGAGATTGACGCCCTCTAGTTCTTTATCTTGAAAGACCGACGAATGACCTCCTACACCTCCGGCCATCGTCGCGGCGTCGCTGCGGCTCCCCACCACGCCGCCGCCGAAACCGGCCGGATGATTCTGGCCGAGGGCGGTAACGCGCTGGAGGCAATGGTCGCCATGGCGGCATCCATCGCCGCGGTCTATCCGCACATGAATCATATCGGCGGCGACGGCTTCTGGCTGGTGCGCGAGCCGAATGGCCGCGTCCGCGCGCTGATGGCGCCCGGGCCAGCCGGTGCAAAGGCGACCATCGCGCTCTATCGCGAGCGCGGCTACGACACGATTCCGGCGCGCGGGCCGCTTGCGGCGCTCACCGTCCCCGGCGCGATCGGCGGCTGGATGCTGGCGCTGGATGCCGCCAGGGCGCTCGGCGGCAAGATGCCGCTCGATCTGCTGCTCGAACAGGCGATCAAGCAGGCGCGCGAGGGGTACGTGGTCAGCCGCAGCCAGCATGCGCTGACCCGCGACAAGCTCTCCGAGATGGGTGAGGCGACAGGCTTTGCGCAAACCTTTCTCGAAGACGGCAAGGTGCCGGATGCGGGCGCGACGATGAAGCAGCCCGCATTCGCGGCGACGCTCGATCAACTCGCCAATGCTGGCCTCGACGATTTCTATCGCGGTGATGTGGGGCGCGAGATTGCCGCTGATCTCGAACGGATCGGCTCGCCGGTTACGCGCGGCGATCTCGAGGCTTATCGCGCCTATGTCACCGCGCCGCTGTCGGTCCCGCTCAGTGTCGGGACGCTCTACAATGCGCCGCCGCCGACGCAGGGGCTGGCGTCTCTCATCATCCTCGCGCTGTTCGAGCGGTTGCGCGTCGCCGAAGCGGAGCAATTCGACTTCGTCCATGGTCTCGTTGAGTCGACCAAGCGCGCGTTCCGGGTGCGCGACCGGGTGGTCACCGATCCGAAGCGCATCGATGAGCCGCTCGATCGCTACCTGTCGGCGGGTTTTCTTGACGCCGAGGCGCAGACCATCGATCGCAGGAAGGCGGCGCGCTGGCCGGCTCCGTATGGCGAAGGCGACACAGTCTGGATGGGCGCGGTTGATTCGTCGGGGCTTGTCGTCTCGTACATCCAGTCGATCTACTGGGAATTCGGGTCGGGCTGTGTGCTGCCGCGAACCGGCGTCCTGATGCAGAACCGCGGCGCGAGTTTTTCGCTCGATAAGAAGGCGGCCAATCCGCTCGAACCCGGCCGGTTGCCGTTCCACACGCTGAACCCGGCGCTCGCCGTGCTGAAGGATGGCCGCGTCATGGCTTACGGCACCATGGGTGGTGACGGCCAGCCGCAGACGCAAGCCATGATCTTTTCGCGGCACCTCCTGTTCAGGCAGCCACTGGCCGAGGCGATCGAGGCGCCGCGCTGGCTGCTGGGCCGGACCTGGGGGTCGACCCATACCAACTTGCGGATGGAGAGCCGCTTTGACGGCAACCTGATCGACCGTCTGATGGCGGCCGGCCATGACGTCGCGGTTATGGATGAGGCCTTTTCCGACACCATGGGCCACGCGGGAGCCGTGGTTTTGCATCCAGGCGGCACCATGGAAGGGGCGCATGATCCGCGCGCCGACCCGGGCGCATTGGGAGTTTAGGCCCAAAGATGGGCCGCCTCCATTCCGCCGCCTTCCGTGATATTGTGCCGCGGCTCAAGCTCAACGCGCGATCAGCAAAAGCGGTACCGGTATTGCGTCGATCGCGTGTCACAATTACGGCCCGGAACCCATGATCCCCCGCCTTCTCAGCAAGCTTGCGCTCGGCCTTCTGGCGCTGGGCTTTGCCGCGTCCGCCGCGCAGGCCCATCCTCACGTCTATGTCACGATGAAGAGCGAGATTGTCTATGACGCCGAGGGCCGCATGACCGGCATCAGGCATCACTGGACCTTCGACGACATGTTCTCGTCTTACGCGACGCAAGGCCTCGAATCGAAGGTGAAAGGCAAGTTCACCCGCGAGGAATTACAGCCGCTCGCCGAAGTGAACGTGACGTCGCTGAAGGAATTCGATTTCTTCACGCAGGGCAAACTGAACGGCCAGAAGGCTGAGTTCGAGCAGCCGGTCGATTATTTCCTGGAGCAGAAGGACGACCTGCTCACGCTTCATTTCACGCTGCCGCTGAAGACTCCGGCGACGACGAAGAATGTCGACCTCGATATCTACGATCCGCTGTATTTCGTTGCCTTCGAGTTCGCCGACAAGGAGCCAATCACGCTGAAGGGCGCGCCGCCGAACTGCAAGATCTCGACCACGACACTTGGCGATCAGACGCAAGCCAAGTCGCTGAGCGAGTCGGTTTTCGCACGCCCCGATCCGAACAATCCGTTCGGCGCGCAATTCGCCAACAAGATCGCCGTGAAATGCTGACAGGCCTTCGGCCAACTCAACGCCTCTGGCTTGTAATCGGCGTAGGAGCGGCAGCCGTGATGTTGACGCTGGCGCTGCTGAACGATCCCGCTCTCGCGCAAGCCAATCCCTTCGGGGCGGCGCGAAAAGCCCCGCCGCCGCCAGATGGCCTCGTCGGCTGGTTATTGGCCAAGCAATCTGAATTCTACCGCGGACTGTCGAGCGCGATCCGCGCGGCGAAGCAGGATGGCAGCGCGGTATGGGGCCTGCTCGGGTTATCGTTCGCCTACGGGGTTTTCCATGCCGCCGGCCCGGGCCACGGCAAGGCAGTGATTTCGTCCTATGTCGTTGCCAATGGCGAAACTTGGTGGCGCGGTGTTGTGCTGTCGTTCGCCTCGGCGATCCTGCAGGCCGTGGTCGCGGTTGCAGTTGTCGGTATTGCCGCGGCGCTGCTCGGTGCAACACGACGCACCATGGACGGCACGGTGTGGTGGATCGAGGTGGTCAGCTACGGTCTGATCGCTGTATTAGGGGCGCGCCTGTTATGGGTCAAAGGCCGCGCGCTGATCAACGCGTGGCACAAGTATCGCGCAGCGCCCGACGCGGCGGCGCATGCGCAGGCCGGTCATGAACACGGCCACGCCGGTCATGGCCACGCCGGTCATAGCCACGCGCATCATGCGCATGCCGAGCATCATCACGGCCATGCTCATGCGCACCATGCTCATTCGCACCACGATCATGCGCATGGTCATCATCACGGCCACGATCACGCGCCAGGCGCGGCGTGTTGCGGACACCATGGCCACGATCATGATGACCACGCTTCTGCGTGGGGCCATGCGCATGCACCCGAGCCGCAGGAACTCGCCGGTCCCGGCGGCTGGCGGCGAGGACTGTCGGCGATCGTCGCAGTGGGGTTGCGGCCATGCTCCGGCGCCATTCTTGTGCTGGTCTTTGCGCTGGCGCAGGGACTGTTCTGGGCTGGCGTCGCGGCCGCCTTCATCATGGGCCTCGGCACAGCCATCACGGTAGCGGCCATCGCCACGCTTGCGGTCGTCGCCCGCGGCCTTGCGCAGAAATTCGCGGCGAGTCGACCCGGTCCGGGCATATTGCTGCTGCGTGGCCTCGAGGTCGCCGCAGCTCTCCTCGTGCTCATTTTCGGTATCGCACTGCTTAGCGGCTATATCGCCAGCGAGCGCATGTTCACTTGAGGCCGGTCGCGCCGTTATAGTCCGCGGAGAACGGATCGCGGACATCATGATTACGCTCGCCGACACAATCGACTGGGTGAATGCGAAGATCGGCCGCGCGGCAGCCTGGCTGTGTATCGCCGTGGTCGCGATCCAGTTCGCGGTGGTGGTGCTGCGCTATCTGTTCAACATCGGCTCGATCTGGCTGCAGGAATCCATCATCTACAGCCATGCGGCGATGTTTCTTCTGGTCGCGGCCTGGACCCTGAAGAACGAGGGGCATGTGCGGGTCGATCTGTTCTATTCTCAGGCGAGCCCGCGCACGAAGGCAGTTATCGACTTGTGCGGTGTGCTGTTCCTGCTGATCCCGTTCGCCGCGGCGATCCTGTATTTTTCATGGTCCTATGTGGCGCGCTCCTGGGTCATCCTGGAAGGTTCTCGGGAGGCGAGCGGGCTGCCGCTGGTTTTTGTGCTGAAGACGCTGATCCCGGTCTTCGCGGTGATGCTGATCCTCCAGGGCATCGCGCAGGCTCTCCGCGCGTGGGCCGTGCTGTCCGGCAAAGCGGCCACGGCCTGACGCGATGGCGGAGGTCTTCGCAATCCTTCTTGTTGTCGCGATCTGCGTCGCTCTGTTCGCGGGGTACCCGGTTGCCTTCACGCTCGGTGGCATCTCATTCGTGTTCGCGGCCGGAGGAAGTGCGCTCGGCCTGTTTAATTTCGGGCTTCTAGGAGCATTACCGCAGCGCATTTTCGGTGTGATGACGAGCGAGGTGCTGCTCGCCATCCCGCTCTTCATCTTCATGGGCGTGATGCTCGAGCGCTCGCGGGTTGCCGAGGATCTGCTTGAAAGCATTGGCAGATTGTTCGGCTCGCTGCGCGGCGGACTGGGCTTGTCGGTGATCCTCGTCGGTGCATTGCTGGCGGCGTCGACCGGCATTGTCGGCGCAACTGCCGCCACCATGGGCCTGATCGTGCTGCCGGTGATGCTCCGCCACGGCTACGATCCGCGGCTCGCCTCCGGCATCGTCGCGGCGTCGGCCACCCTCGCACAGATTATTCCCCCATCGACCGTGCTGGTGATCCTCGGTGACTCGCTCAACAATGCCTATCAGTCGGCGCAATTATCGAAGGGCGTATTTGCGCCGGCCTCGGTGACGGTGAGCGATCTGTTCGCGGGAGCGCTCGTGCCGGGCTTTGTGCTAGTGGCGCTTTATATGCTCTACGTGATTGCGGTCGCGCTTCTTTTTCCGGCATCCGCCCCCGCCATCGCGTCCGATCCAGATGCCCCGCAGAACTCGGCGCTGGCTTTTCGGCTTGTCCGTGGGTTGGTTGCGCCGTTGGCGCTTATCCTGGCGGTGCTGGGGTCGATCCTCGGCGGGGTGGCGACGCCAACCGAAGCCGCGTCGGTTGGTGCAGTCGGCGCGGTCTTGCTCGCCGCTTGGAACGGGAAGGGCTCGTTCTGGCATGCGCTGGTGTCGACCGTGAAACGGACCGCCCAGATGACCGGCATGATCTTCGTCATCCTGATCGGCGCCACCATGTTCGGCCTGGTGTTTCGCGGCTTCGGCGGTGACGACCTCGTGCATCGTGCGCTCAGCGACCTGCCGGGCGGTACGAATGGTGCAATTCTCGCTGTGATGCTAGCGATGTTTCTGCTCGGCTTCGTGATGGATGCCTTCGAGATCATTTTCGTGATCGTGCCGATCGTTGGACCGATTCTGCTGGCCATGCCGGGCGTCGATCCGATTTGGCTTGGCATACTTATGGCGATGAACCTCCAGACCTCGTATATCCATCCGCCGCTTGGCCCGACGCTGTTCTTCCTGCGTGGCGTGGCACCGCCGGAAATCACCACGCGGCATATTTATGTTGGCATCATCCCGTTCGTCGCGATCCAGCTCGCGGCGCTGCTTATGCTTTGGCTGATGCCGCAACTGGCGACGGCGTTGCCGCGCGCGCTCTATGGTGGATCATGAAAGCCGGGACGTTGTTTGATCTGACGGGGAAGGTCGCCCTTGTAACAGGAGCATCGTCCGGTTTGGGCGCACGGTTTGCGCAGGTGCTTGCGGCGAACGGTGCGAAGGTTGCGCTCGTGGCGCGACGCAAGGACCGGCTCGACACTCTGTGTGAGCGTATCGCTGCGGATGGCGGAACAGCCATTGCGATCGAGGCTGACGTTCTAGAGCGCGCGGCCATGCTGCATGCATTTGAACGGGCGGAAGCTGCGTTCGGCACCGTCACAGTGCTGGTCAACAACGCCGGCGCGGCGCAGAGCGTGCGTGCGCTCGACATGTCCGGCGCGGAGTGGCGACGCATTCTTTCGCTCGATCTCGACTCGGTATTCTTCTGGTCACAGGAGGGCGCGCGACGGATGCTGGCTGCCAGCAAGACTGGCGCGATCGTCAACCTCGCATCGGTCCTCGCATTCGGGGTGTCGAAGGGTGTGGCGGCCTATGCCGTCGCCAAAGCCGGTGTGGTCCAGCTCACCAAAGCGCTGGCGCTGGAACTTGCGTTCAAAGGTGTCCGCGTGAATGCCATCGCCCCGGGCTGGTTCGTCACCGAGATCAACCAGACCTTCCTCGAAAGCGAAAAAGGCCAGGAGCTCAAGCGCTCGATCCCGATGGGACGCTTTGGCGCCGAGGGCGACCTCGACGGTGCACTGCTTCTGCTGGCGTCAAACGCCGGCGCCTATATGACCGGCGCAACCATTGTTGCCGACGGTGGCGAGGTCGTGGTCCTCAACTGACCTATCAGAATTGCGAATGCATCTCTTGCATTCAATTCGCTTGATGTAGGCGATGCTCCGCATCACTGTGCCGCGCCTTAAGGATTTCGTTCATGGACGGCCTTGCCGGAAGCCGCCCCAGCCTCGTCGACTCCTCGTATGCCTGGCTTCGGCTCGGCATGGCGCTCCTGCTTGGGACAGTCGGCAGCGTGGGCATGTGGTCGTATGTCGTGGCATTGCCCTCGGTGCAGGCCGCGTTCGCCGCGACCCGCGCGGATGCCAGCCTGCCATATACCTTGGCGATGGCGGGCTTTGCGGTCGGCAACCTTATCCTCGGCCGCCTCGCGGATCGGTTCGGAATTGTCGCGCCGATCCTGCTCAGCATCGCCTCGCTTGGTGCCGGCTATGTCTGTGCCGGACTGGCGCCGACATTGTGGCTCCTCTGTGCGGCGTATGTGCTCATCGGTTTTGGCAGTGCCGCCTCTTTCGGTCCTCTGATCGCCGACCTGTCCCACTGGTTCGATAAGCGTAGGGGGATCGCGATTGCCATCGTCGCCTCCGGAAATTACGTCGGCGGGGCGATCTGGCCACCGCTGACACAGCACTTCATCGCGTCCGACGGATGGCGCGCAACTCATATCGGCATCGGTATATTCTGTGTTTGTGCGATGCTGCCGCTGTCGTTGATGTTCCGACGTCGTTCGGATGTCGATGCTGCCGGTTTGGGCCAGGCGCACGGGTTCGTCGCTCCGAATATCGGCGTGTCGCAGAATACTTTGTTCGTCCTCCTTTGCATCGCGGGCGTTGCCTGCTGCGTTGCGATGGCCATGCCGCAGGTCCATATTGTCGCCTATTGCGGTGACCTCGGCTACGGCGTCGCGCGCGGGGCCGAGATGCTGTCGCTGATGCTCGCCTTCGGTATCGTCAGTCGCGTTGTCTCCGGCTTTGTCGCCGATCGCTTCGGCGGTGTCGTAACGGTCCTGATCGGATCGGTCATGCAGGCCGTGGCGCTGCTCCTCTATTTCCTGTTTGACGGACTGACCTCGCTTTACGTGATTTCGATTCTTTTCGGTCTGTTTCAGGGAGGTATCGTTCCCAGCTACGCCGTGATCATCCGTGAATATTTCCCGCCTCGGGAGGCCGGTGCGCGTGTCGGCGCCGTCATCATGTCAACGGTGTTCGGCATGGCGCTCGGCGGCTGGATGTCGGGCTATATTTTCGACCTCACCGGATCGTATCGCGTGGCCTTCCTCAATGGGCTGGCCTGGAATCTGCTCAATCTGGCGATTGCCCTCTGGCTGCTCCGCGCCGGCCGTGCCGGCCCACGCATCGCGCTCGCATAACATTCTGTTTCTTTGCCTGCGCAAATGTGTGCGAGGCCGTGAGGCCTCCTCCGCGCCGGGGCTTGCGCATCATCCCTGCGTCGCACAAAATGCTGATGCCCGAATCCGCCTCGGCAGCGGCACCCCAAGACCCTCGACACATTGCGGGGGTGCCCTAAAAGGTCAGTATTTCTGACCTATATGCCATATAGCTCATTTTTAACGAGCCGCTCGGGCTGGCGATCGCTTGTCCCGGTGCGCACATGAGGCACAGAGGATCGAGCGCATGACTTTGCGGCAGGTCAGCCTTGACGACAAATACGACCTGACGAAGCGGGATGTCTTCGTCACCGGGTATCAGGCCTTGGTGCGCCTATGCCTGATGCAGAAGGCCCGTGATCGTCTCGCTGGCTTGAACACGGCGGGATACGTCACCGGATATCGCGGCTCTCCGCTTGGCGGACTTGATAACCAGTTCATGCGTGCGGCGAAGTTTCTGCAGCCGAATGACATCCTGTTCCAGGGCGGATTGAACGAAGACCTTGCCGCAACCGCGCTTTGGGGCAGTCAGCAGGCCGAGTTGCGCGGCGAGGGCAAGTTCGATGGTGTCTTCGGCGTGTGGTACGGCAAGGGTCCCGGCGTCGATCGGACAGGCGATGTGTTCCGGCACGCGAATTTCGCCGGATCGTCCAGACACGGTGGCGTGCTCGCCCTGATGGGCGATGATCACACGGCGGAATCGTCCACCACTGCGCATCAGTCCGAATATCATTTTGTGGACGTGATGATCCCGATACTGAACCCGGCCGGGGTTCAGGAAATCATCGATTACGGGCTCTACGGGCTCGCCATGTCCCGCTTCTGCGGAACCTGGGCCGCGCTGAAGTGCATGCATGACACCGTGGAATCCACTGCAGTCGTGGACGGTTCGCTCGATCGCGTGAACATCGTGATCCCGCAGGATTTCTTGATGCCCGAGGGCGGGCTGAATATCCGCCTGAGCGATACCATCCTGGGCCAGGAAGCGCGGCTCTACGATTACAAGCGCGACGCGATGCTCGCTTTCGTTCGGGCCAACAAGCTGAACCGGATCATCACGTCCGGCGGGTCCGACGCCAAGATCGGCGTCATCACCACCGGCAAGGCCTATCTCGATGTGCGTCAGGCGCTCGATGAACTCGGCATCGACGAGGTTCGCTGCAATCAGCTTGGCCTTCGTCTGTTCAAGATTGGCTGTCCGTGGCCGATCCCGCGCGAGGAACTCATCGATTTCGCCAGAGGGCTCGATCTTATCATCGTGGTCGAGGAGAAGCGTTCGCTGATCGAAGTCCAGGTTCGCGAGGAACTTTACGGCACTGCAAACCAGCCGGTCTGCATCGGCAAGAAGGACGAGCGCGGCAACTGGTTGTTCCCGATCAAGGGCGC
>VFQN01008515.1_pt1 | contig 10344 bp, 9 predicted proteins | sample 3512371 | NCBI WGS metagenome assembly VFQN01 (sample SAMN10412370, study PRJNA504923) | tailings metagenome | isolation source: Replicate 2 from Balatoc abandoned mine | place: Philippines: Itogon, Benguet | collected 2017-08-28 | reverse complement strand
ACTATATCTGGGGTTGGGAGACCAACCGCATCGCCCGCGAATTCATCCATTATTCAGGCGGCACCGTGCTTGCCGAGCGCTACATCCCGATCGGCGACATCGATATCGACCGCCTGATCGCCGAGATCAGGTCCAAGCGCCCGAGCTTCATCCTGAACAATCTGATCGGCCCGTCGTCCTACGCCTTCCTGCGCGCCTATCACGCCCTCGGCCTCGAAGACCCCGACTTCGATCGGCTGAAACGGCCGGTACTGAGTTGCAATCTCTACGAAGGCGAGGCGGTCGGGCTGAAGGACGCCGTGGCCGGGAACTACACGGTGAGTTGCTATTTCCAGTCCGAGGACAGCGACCGGAACCGTGCCTTCCTGGACCGGGTTCGACATCTGGCCAGCAATGGTCCGGTGACGGGTTTCTTCGCCCAGGCCTATGCCAGCGTCTTCCTGATCGCCGATGCGATCCGCCGGACCGGCACTGATGCCATCGACGCGGTGCTGGCGGCCGCCAAGTCGGAGCCCTTCGCGTCGCCCTTCGGCGATATCCGTGTCGACGCCAAGACCAACCACGTCGCCATGCATGCCCATATCGGACGCGCACGGGCCGACGGTTCCTTCGAGATCGTGCATGAGGGTCGCACCGCGATCGAGCCGGATCCCTTCCTGACCCGCACCCCTCTCGGGATCTCGACATTGGACGAGGGACAGAACCCAGCGCGCGCCCTGCAATTGAAGCCAGGGCATTTGAGGATCGTCAGATGAACAGGACGATGACGCCGTCTTTCGAAGGCTGGAACGCGCTGGTGCTGCACCGGCCACACGCCAATGTCGATGCGATCATGCTCCAGTTCGAGCGGATCGGCATCGCGGCCACCCATCGCTGGCCCGAAGCTTCCGATCTCACCGACCTCGGCGCCTTCAACGTCGTGCTGATCGACGCCGATATGGGCTATGACGAGCAGCTGCCCTGGCAGCCGGGAGCAGCCCCCATGCCGGTCGTCGCGCTCATCGGCAGCGAAGCGCCCGGTCGCATCGCCTGGGCGATGAGCCAGGGCGCCGACGCGCATCTCTTGAAACCTATCGGCAGCGCCGGGCTCTACAGCGCTCTGGTGATCGCCTGCCATTCCTTCGCCCGGCGCAAGGCCATGACGGCCGAGATCGACGCCCTCAGGATGCGGTTGGACAGCAGGGAAGTACTGGCCGAGGCCACGGCGCTCCTGATGGTGCGCGACAACATCTCGGCCAGAGCCGCCTTCCAGAAGCTCCGCCTGGCGGCCATGAGTGCGCGCCAGCCCATCGAAGCAGCGGCGGCCGAACTGATCTTCAACCTCGACGCACCGCGAACATCCAATGAGCGCGCTTGAGGCCGGGCCGCCCTCGCCCACGGTGATCGGCAGGCTGCTGCGCCGTCCGCTCGCGCTGTTCGGGTTGGTCATCATCCTCGTCGTGGTGCTCGCAGCACTTCTGGCACCGTGGCTGGCGCCCTACGACCCCTATGAGCAGTTCTTCGACGGCCTGACGCTGGAGGGCGCGCCGCTACCGCCCGACATCAGGTTCTGGTTCGGCACGGATCTCGTCGGACGCGATCTTCTGAGCCGGCTGATCTACGGCGCCCAGACCTCGCTCGTCATCGGCGTCGTCGCCAACGGCATCGCCGTGCTGATCGGCTCGGCCGTCGGCATCTGCGCCGGTTACTTCCGTGGGCCCGTCGAGAGCGTGCTGATGCGCTTCACCGATCTCATGATGGCGTTTCCAGCCCTGCTGCTCGCCATCGTGCTTGCGGCGATCTTCACCCCGAGCCTGTGGATCGTGGCCATGGTCATCGCCATGGTGAACTGGGTGCAGATCGCGCGCATCCTCTATACCGAGACGCGATCGCTCGCCGAACGCGACTTTATCGAGGCCGAACGCGCCATGGGCGCCGGGCCGCTGCGCATCATGCTGCGCCATATCCTGCCGCATCTCGTCTCGACCATCATCGTCTGGGCGACGCTCGGCATCGCCACCACCGTCCTGCTGGAGGCCACGCTGAGCTTCCTCGGCATCGGCGTACAGCCGCCGATCCCCTCCTGGGGCAACATCATCTTCGAGAACCAGACCTATTTCACCAGCGCGCCCTGGCTGGTCTTCATCCCGGGCGCTGCGATCCTGCTCCTGGCGCTCGCCTTCAACCTGGTCGGCGACGCGCTGCGCGACATCCTCGATCCGACGCAGCAGGGTCACCACTGATGGCCGCCTATGTCGCCCGCCGGCTGCTCCAGACGGTGCTCATCCTGTTCGGCATCAGCCTCGTCACCTTCGTGCTTCTTTATCTGGTGCCGGCCGATCCGGCCCGCCAGATCGCGGGCCGCAGCGCGACGGCGGCGACGGTCGAGAACATCCGCGAGCAACTCGGGCTCAACCTGCCCTTCCATCAGCAATATCTGCGTTATCTGGGCGATCTCCTCCAGGGCGATCTCGGCCGCTCCTACCTGCAGAAGACCGAAGTCTCCGAACTGATCTGGTCGCGCCTTCCGGCGAGCCTTCTCCTGATGGTCGGCGCGATCTTCTGCGAGTTGCTGATCGGCCTGAGCATGGGCATCGTCGCCGCACTCAGGCGCGGCACCCACGCCGACAATGCGCTGATGATCGTCTCCTTCCTCGGCGTTTCGGCACCCCAGTTCGTGATCGGTATCCTGCTGCTCTACGTCTTCGCGGTTCAGCTCGGCTGGTTCCCGATCGGCGGCTACGGCACCTTCGCGCATCTCGTGCTGCCGTCGCTGACGCTCGGCTTCCTCGGCGCCGGCTGGTACTCGCGCATGATGCGCTCGTCGCTGATCGACGTGCTGCGCCAGGACTATATCCGCACCGCGCGGGCAAAGGGGCTGAAGCGCGCAAAAATCCTGTTCGGCCACGCTTTACCCAACGCGATCCTGCCTGTCGTGGCGATGATCGGCATCGACATCGGCCTGTTCATGTCGGGCATCGTGGTCGTCGAAAGCGTCTTCGGCTGGCCGGGCATCGGTCAGCTGGCCTGGCAGGCGATCCAGCGCGTCGACATCCCCATCATCATGGGCGTCACCATGGTCTCGGCCTTCGCCATCGTGCTGGGCAACCTCCTGGCCGATCTGATCGCCCCTCTCATCGACCCCCGTATCAAGCTGCGATGATCGCATTGCAGCAACCGAAAAACCCCAGAGCAAGAAGAAACCAGAGAGAAAGGAACTGATGAAATGAGAAAAGCTCTATTGGCCGGCGTCTGTGCCGCCGCGCTGGCGCTGCCCTTCACCGGCGCCGCATTCGCGCAGGAGATCAAGCAGGGCGGCCAGATGACGGTCACCTACAAGGACGACGTTTCGACGCTCGATCCCGCGATCGGCTACGACTGGCAGAACTGGTCGATGATCAAGTCGCTGTTCGACGGGCTGATGGACTACGAGCCCGGCACGACCAAGCTGACCAAGGATCTGGCCGAAGATTACAAAATTTCGGATGACGGCAAGACCTTCACCTTCACGCTGCGCAAAGGCGTCAAGTTCCACAACGGCCGCGAGCTGACCGCCGACGACGTGAAATACTCGATCGAACGCGTCGTCGATCCGAAGACGCAGAGTCCCGGCGCCGGCTTCTTCGGCTCTATCAACGGCTTCGAGGATGCCTCCGCCGGCAAGACGGAGACACTGTCCGGCATCACCGTCGTCGATCCCTACACGATCAAGTTCGAGCTCTCGCGCCCCGACGCCACCTTCCTGCATGTGCTGGCCATCAACTTCGCCCATGTCGTGCCCAAGGAAGAGGTCGAGAAATACGGCGCCGATTTCGGCAAGCACCCGGTCGGCTCCGGTGCCTTCAAGATGACGGAATGGACACTCGGCCAGCGGCTCGTCTTCGAACGTTTCCCCGACTACTGGAACAAGGACCTGCCGAAGCTCGACCAGATCACCTTCGAGTTCGGCCAGGAGCCGGTGGTGGCGCTGCTGCGCCTGCAGAAGGGTGAGATCGACATTCCGGGCGACGGCATCCCGCCGGCAAAGTTCATCGAAGTGAAGGACGATCCCCAGTTCAAGGACCTGATCATCCGCGGCGGCCAGCTGCACACCGGCTACGTCACCATGAACGTCAAGATCAAGCCGTTCGACAACGCGAAGGTGCGCCAGGCCGTGAACATGGCCATCAACAAGGACCGGATCGTGCGCATCATCAACGGCCGCGCGGTTCCCGCAAACCAGCCGCTGCCGCCGACGATGCCGGGCTACGCGAAGGACTACAAGGGCTATGCCTATGACGTCGAGAAGGCGAAGGCGCTGCTCGCCGAGGCAGGCGTCGCCGAGGGCTTCGAGACCGAGCTCTTCGTCATGAACACCGATCCCCAGCCGCGCATCGCTCAGGCCATCCAGCAGGACCTGGCGGCAGTCGGCATCAAGGCGTCGATCAAGTCGCTGGCGCAGGCCAACGTGATTGCCGCCGGCGGCGAGCCGGAAGGCGCGCCGATGATCTGGTCGGGGGGCATGGCCTGGATCGCCGACTTCCCGGATCCGTCCAATTTCTACGGCCCGATCCTCGGCTGCGGCGGCGCGGTGCAGGGCGGCTGGAACTGGTCGTGGTACTGCAACGAGGATCTGGACAAGAAGGCGGCCGAGGCCGATTCGATCGTCGACCCGGCCAAGGCCGGCGAGCGCGAGGCGATGTGGCGCGACATCTATCTGAAGATCATGGAAGATGCGCCCTGGGCGCCGGTCTTCAACGAGGAGCGTTTCTCGGTGCGCTCGCCGCGCATCGGTGGCGACGACGCCCTCTTCGTCGATCCCGTCCACATCCCCGTCCACTACGATCAGGTCTACGCCAAAGATGTGCAATAACTGCCAGTACACGATCCACGGGCGCAGCCATCACTACGGGTGGGATCATTCGATCCCACCCGCGGAAAAGGTCGCACCCGGCTCGACGATCAAATTCGAGTGTCTCGACAGCGGCTCCGGCCAGTTCCGGCCGGACAGCACGGTGGCCGATGTCTCCACGCTCGACTTCTCCAAGGTCAACCCGGTCACCGGCCCGATTTACGTGGACGGCGCCAGGCCGGGCGACGCGCTCAAGATCACCATCCATCAATTCGAGCCGTCGGGTTTCGGCTGGACGGCCAATATCCCCGGCTTCGGGCTGCTGGCCGACCAGTTCGAGGACCCGGCGCTCGCTTTGTGGAAATACGATCCGGCGACACTCGAGCCGGCTCTCTTCGGCAAGCATGCCAGGGTGCCGCTGAAACCCTTCGCGGGAACGATCGGCGTCGCGCCGGCCGAGCCGGGGCTGCATTCGGTGGTTCCGCCCCGCCGCGTCGGCGGCAATCTCGACATACGAGACCTCGCCGCCGGGACGACGCTCTATCTTCCTGTCGAAGTGGACGGAGCCCTCTTCTCGATCGGCGATACCCATGCCGCTCAAGGCGACGGCGAAGTCTGCGGCACGGCGATCGAAAGCGCGATGAATGTCGCCTTGACGCTCGATCTCGTGAAGGACGCCAATCTCGCCATGCCGCGCTTCACCACGCCGGGACCGGTGACGCGCCATCTCGACGCGAAGGGCTATGAGGTGACCACCGGCATCGGGCCGGATCTGTGGACCGGCGCCAAGGCGGCGCTGTCCAACATGATCGACCTGCTCGGCAAGCAGCACGGTCTCTCGGCCGTCGACGCCTACATGCTGTGCTCGGTCTGCGGCGACCTCAGCATCAGCGAGATCGTCGACATGCCGAACTGGGTGGTGTCGTTCTACTTCCCGCGCGTCGTGTTCGAGTAAGGCTGTGCGTCCTTCGAGGCTCGCTCCGCTCGCACCTCAGGATGAGGACGGTCGGCGCCACCGATCGGATTGGAGTGGGCTCGAAGGAACGCAGATCCTGGAACAATGGGCGAGGTCGGCGCTACCGGGCGAACAGGTGTGGTCTCAACGCGAGCAGGGAGGAACGATGGATCGGCTGCAATACCCCTTGTTCTTCGAGCCCACGCCTGTTCACTCGATAGCTCCGACCTCCCTCATCCTAAGGTGCGAGCGGAGCGAGCCTCGAAGGACGCACCAAACTCCCCTCCCAAGTCGGTGACGGCATGAACGACAAGACATCCGCCAAGCTGCTGAGCGTCAGGGACCTCGTCACCCAGGTGGCGACGCCCCAGGGCGCGCAGACGGTCGTCGACCGGCTGTCCTTCGATCTCGACCGCGGCGAGACGCTTTGCATCGCGGGCGAAAGCGGCTCCGGCAAGTCGATGACGGCGCTGTCGCTGATGCAGTTGCTGCCGAAGCCCATGGCGCGGATTGCTTCGGGCACCGCGATCCTCGCCGGCCGCGATATCCTCTCGCTTTCCGAGCGCGAGATGCGCCACGTCCGCGGGCGGCAGATCGGAATGATCTTCCAGGAGCCAATGACTTCGCTCAATCCGGTGCTGACCATCGGGCGGCAATTGTCCGAGGCCATTGCCGCGCACAAGGACGTCTTGGCCGTCGATGCAAGGGCCGGTGCCAAGGCGCTGCTCGACCAGGTGCAGATAGCAGAATCGGCGCGCCGGCTGGATCAGTATCCGCACGAACTCTCCGGCGGCATGCGCCAGCGCGTCATGATCGCCATGGCGCTGTCGCAGGGCCCCCGGCTTCTCATCGCCGACGAGCCGACGACCGCGCTCGACGTGACGGTCCAGTCCCAGATCCTGGCCCTGATCCGCAAGCTGCAGGCCGAGAACGGCATTGCCGTCATCCTGATCACCCATGACATGGGGGTCGTCGCCGAAATGGCGGATCGCGTTCTGGTGATGCGGGAAGGCAGGCAAGTCGAGAGCGGACCGCTTGGAGCGATCTTCCGTAGCCCACAGGCAGACTATACGCGCAAGCTGCTCGACGCCGTCCCCAAGCTCGGCGAGATGGCCGGCACTGCCATGCCGAAACGGGTGCATGCTGCCGCTCGCGACACCGCGCCGCCGACGGCCGAGAACACGGCTGTCGCGGCCGACAACCCCGTCGTGGATGTCCAAGACCTTGTCGTGCGCTTCGACATCAAGGGCGGCATACTCCAGCGACCGGTGCGGCGGGTTCATGCCGTAGAGGGGGTATCCTTCAGGCTCGGCCGCGGTGAGACCCTGTCGCTGGTGGGCGAATCCGGCTGCGGCAAGTCGACGACGGGCAAGGCGCTGCTCAATCTCGTGCCGTGGTCGGGCGACATCCGCATCTCCGGCAGGTCGACGCGGGGCCTCGGCCGGGCCGCGATGAAACCCGTGCTGCGTGACATCCAGATGGTGTTCCAGGATCCGTACGCCTCACTCGATCCGCGCATGCGGGTCGGCGATCTCGTCGCCGAGCCTCTGGTGATCCATGGTCTCGCGACGGGAACGGAACTCGAGAACCGCGTCGAATATCTCTTCCTCCGCGTCGGTCTTTCCGCCGACCAGATGAAGCGTTATCCGCATGAATTCTCCGGCGGCCAGCGCCAGCGCATCTGCATCGCACGCGCATTGTCGCTATCGCCGAAAGTCATCGTAGCGGATGAGAGCGTGGCCGCGCTCGACGTGTCGATCCAGGCGCAGGTGCTCGATCTCCTCCAGGACATCCAGAGCGAGACCGGTGTTTCCTACCTTTTCATCTCGCACGACATGGCTGTGGTGGAGCAGATCAGCCATCGCGTGGCTGTCATGTATATGGGCCGCTTCGTCGAAGCAGGCACGCGCGCCCAGGTCTTCGAGAACCCGCGCCACCCCTACACGAAACGCCTGATGGAAGCGGTTCCGGTCGCCGACCCCGACCGCCCGCGACGGGCTTTCGTGCCGCTCGACGGCGACCTGCCGAGCCCCGTCCATGGGCTCGGCTATGTCGCGCGCCCGCAGATCTGCGAGGACGTCGGGCAAGGCCATCTCGTCTGGCGGGCCGAGGCCGCGTAGCTGCCGCTGCCTCAGCCCTCTCCAGCAACCGTATCGCGAAGCGCCTGGTTCAGTTCACGCAAAGCCTCGTGCATCGCCCCGATTTTCGAGGCGGGGAGCGGCAGGCTGCAGGCCAGCGCTTCCCTTATGCCGTGGGCTTGCGCCTTCAATGCGCTGCCGATCTCGGTGGGCGCGACCAGAACACGACGCTCATCCTCGGGATCGCGTCTGCGGCTGACATAGCCCGAAGCCTCCAGCCGCTTGAGCAACGGCGTCAAAGTCGCTGAATCCAGACCGAGCGCGGAGCCTATCTCTCCCACGGTCAGCGGCGCCCGCTCCCATAACACCAGCATCGCAAGATACTGCGGATAGGTCAGGCCGAGCGGCTCCAGCAGCGGGCGATAGAGCCGCGTGACCATGCTGCTGGCGGAGTAGAGCGCAAAACAGAACTGCCGGTCGAGCCTGAGCTGATCAGCGCCTGCGGCGCGGCCGTCGTCCCGCGCCTCTGCTTCGCGCTTCGCCTCTTTCGTCATGCCGCCTTGACCGAAAGCGCCACGTCGACATTGCCACGGATGGCGTTGGAATAGGGGCAGACCTGATGCGCGGTCGCGACAAGCGCCTCAGCCACGGCCTGGTCGAGGCCCTTGGTCTCTGCCTCCAACGCGACGCCCAGGCGGAACCCTTCGCCATTGGGGAGGAGCTGCACAGTCGAGGTCACCGACGCATCCTGAAGCAGCAGCTTCTGCTTGCGGGCCACGAAGCGCAGGGCGCTTTCGAAGCAGGCGGCATAACCCACGGCGAAGAGTTGCTCGGGATTGGTCGCCCCGCCGGCGCCGCCGAGTTCCTTCGGCATTGCGAGCGCCACGTCGAGAAGTCCGTCTTCCGTGCGTCCCTTGCCATTGCGGCCGCCGGTGACATGAGCCTTGGTCGAATACAATGCAGGCATATCGTCTCTCCGATTAATTTGATAGCGATTAAATCGCACGCAAATTAATTTGTGTCAAGACGCCGATTGGCCTGCGTGCCAGGGAAGAAGCCGTCAGCCGCGCTTGGTTGCCGCGATCGAGAAAGACAGCGGGATGCGGGGCATTCCGGGCGGCAGTTCGAACTGGTCCTTGCCGGTCTCACGCAGGAAAGAAAGGGCCTTCCAGACGATCACGTCATGTTCGTTGAGGAAGTCGATCGAAAGGCCGGCCTTCAGCAGGGCATTGACGACACTGGAGAGCGGATGGAGCCATTCGTAGGTCCGCACATTGACCAGCGGTCGGGGGTCGCCCGTATAGGTCTGCGCGTCATCCCAGGCCAGCGGCTTCGCCTGCGGCGTTCGCCAGTCGAGTTGTAGCTTCAGCGTGTCGGCCGTCATATCGAACTGGAGCATCGTCGGGTGGCCTTCCAGCAGATAGAGCCTGCCGCCGGGCCGCAGCAACGCGGCGACCACCTTGGCCCAGCGCATTATGTCGTCCAGCCAGTTGATTGCACCCCAGGTGACGAAGACCATGTCGTAGTCGGCGTTCAATGCCTCGACGGCATCGTAGACCGGTGCCTCCACGAAACGAACGTCCACGCCGGTCCTGGCCGCAAAGTCGCGTGCCGCTGCGATAGCGTTCGCCGAGAAATCAAGCCCGGTCACGCTTCTGGCGCCGAGGCGTTTCAGGCTGATCGTATCGAGGCCGATATGGCACTGGAGATGCACGATATCCTTGCCGGAAACCTCGCCGATCTCCGCCAGTTCCACGTGATGCAGGCTTGAGCCACCTTCCAAAATCCTGGCGATGCAGTAGCTGCCGGTCGGATCGGTAGAATGCAATTCGGCCCGCTCGTCCCAATTGAGGCGATTGGCCGCGATATGCTCGTCCATGCTCCCCCCTTGCGCATCCGAGCCCGGAACCAAAGCCGTTCCGGGTCAATGCCCAACCCCCAAGGCACCCCAATGCCTTCCGCACCGGCCCTGTTCGGGATCGTGTGCCTGGTCTCTAACTTATGCGGAGCGCCACCTCGCCTTTACCCGAAGCTGCGGCGCACTAAAGAAAAAGGCGGCCGGAGCCGCCTTCATCGATACCCGTATTGCGGTGCTCAACCGGCGGCCTTGGCCTCGGCTGCATCGGCAGCGGCCTTCTCGGCGGCCAGTGCCTCGGCGGCGGCGAGCTTCTCGGCTTCGAGCTTCGCCCGCTCGGCGACCAGAGCGTCACGCTCGGCGTCGTTCAGCTTGCGGGCGCGAACGCCGGTGTTCTCGGAGATGCGGGCCGACTTGCCGCGACGATCGCGCAGATAATAGAGCTTGGCGCGGCGAACCTTGCCGCGACGGACGATCTCGACGCCTTCGACGAGCGGCGAATAGACCGGGAAAACGCGCTCGACGCCTTCGCCATAGGAGATCTTGCGGACGGTGAAGTTCTCCTGGAAGCCGGAACCCGAACGGGCGATCACGACGCCCTCATAGGCCTGGACGCGGGTACGCGAGCCTTCGGTGACGCGCACCT
>VFQN01008514.1_pt1 | contig 10344 bp, 12 predicted proteins | sample 3512371 | NCBI WGS metagenome assembly VFQN01 (sample SAMN10412370, study PRJNA504923) | tailings metagenome | isolation source: Replicate 2 from Balatoc abandoned mine | place: Philippines: Itogon, Benguet | collected 2017-08-28 | reverse complement strand
CCTGGACCTACGCCGGGCGGCCGATGAGCATGATCGGCGGATGAGGGCGCGCCCGTGCGGGCACCGCCGCGCCGGTCATCGCGATCCGTCGTCCCCGGCCGGGGCGAGCCCCTCTCCCGAGATGCGGCAGCCCGCCTCCTCGGGAGGGCGGATCTCGAACCCGGTCAGGCGCCCGCCCGGCGTCATCTCGAGCAGCCCGGCGCTGAGCCCGCGATGGAGGACGCACACCGCCCGACCGCCCTCGGCGCGAACGGCGTCGCGGAACGGGCAATGACCGAGCACGACGTCCAGGGCGCCCTGCCGCAGGGCCCGCGCCCCGGTCGACTCGCGCGGTGCGAAGCCCATCGCCGTGAACAGGCCGAGGAGCGCCGCCCGGCCGTCGTCGGCCGCGGCGAGCCGGGGGGCCTGCCGGCGCCCGAAGGCCTCGACCCGGGCCTCGTCCACGTCGGTCTCGGCGACCAGCTCCACCAGCAGGGCCGCCAGCCGCCGTGCCGCCGCGGCCTCGCGCGCCTCGTCGGCGGCGCGGTAGCGCACCGCCGGGCGCCCTCGCCGGCCGGAGGCCTCGCGCTCCGCGCCGACCGCGCCCTCCCGCACGAGCGCCCGCAGCTGCTTGCGCACGCCGTTCGGGTGCACGCCGAGGGCCCGCGCGAGCTCGGCGGCCGTCATGCCCGTCGGCGACGCGCTCAGCATCGCGACGATCGTGCGCCGGGTGCTTCGTCCCTCCGCCGGCGTGATGTCCGCACTCATCGGTCGCACCTCCCACAGCCCGCCTCGACAACCGGCGCCCGGCGTTGTTTAACACACATACACGGACCCTAATAGAGGAGGCGGGATGGCGTTCGTGATCACGGAGCCCTGCGTCGGAACACTCGACACCGCGTGCGCGGACGTGTGTCCGGTCGACTGCATCCATCCCGGCCCCGGCGAGGACGGAGCCGACCGCACCACGATCCTCTACGTCGACCCGGAGGAATGCATCGACTGCGGTGCGTGCACGGAGGCCTGCCCCGTCGAGGCGCCGCTCCTGGAGGCGGACGTCCCCGACCGCTGGGAGCCCTACGTCGCCATCAACCGCGCCTTCTACGAGCAGGGGCACGCCGTGGCGGAGCGGCTGCTCGCCGACCATCTCCGCGCCCAGGGGGGCGCGTGACCCGCCGGGCGGCGCCGCCCGGACCGGCCCGCGACGTCAGGAGCGACGCGATGCACGATGAGCCATCCCACCCCAGCGCCCGCGCGCTGATCGCCTTCGGGGCGGTGATGCTCGTCGTGATCGTCGCGCTCATCGGCGGCGCCGCCCTCCTCGCGACGTGAGTCCCCGGGAGACGACGCCGGACCGGCCCCCGGAGCCTGAACCGACCGTGCGCTCTCACGCCCGCGGCCGGCGCTTCTGGGCCGTCATGCTGGCGCCGTGGCCGATCGCGGTGGCGGTCGGCGCGGCGGTGAGCGCCGTGTTCGGCATCGGGCTCGCGGTGGCCATCGGCAGCGGACTGGCCATCGCGCTGGGCATCGACTTCGTCTGGGCCGTCGTCGTGCTCGCCGCCGACGACGGCGAGATCGACGATCTGGTCCGGCAATCGCTGGAGACGCCCGGTCCGGGGGGCGCCGGGCGGTCCCGTGAGGGCCCCGCGCGCCCCGCCTAGGCTCCTAGACCAGGCCGAGGGCCAGCATCGCGTCGGCGACGGCGATGAACCCGGCGATGTTGGCGCCGGCGACGTAGTCCCCGGGCGAGCCGTACGCCTCGGCGGTCGTCGCGCAGCGGTCGTGGATGCCGCACATGATCTCCTCGAGGCGCTCCTCGGTGTGCGCGACGCTCCAGGAGTCGCGCGAGGCGTTCTGCTGCATCTCGAGGGCGGACGTGGCCACCCCCCCGGCGTTGGCGGCCTTGCCGGGGCCGAACAGGACGCCCTCCGACACCAGCAGGCGCGCCGCCTCCGGCGTCGTCGGCATGTTCGCCCCCTCGGCCACGGCGATGCACCCGCCCTCGGCGAGCATCCGGGCGTCGGCGACGCTGATCTCGTTCTGCGTCGCGCAGGGGAGCGCGATCTCGCAGGGGACCTCCCAGATGGACCCGTCCACGACGTGGCGCGCCCCGTGGCGCCGGTCGGCGTAGTCGCTCAGCCGGCCCCGCTCGCGCTCCTTGACCTGGCGCAGCAGCGCGATGTCGAGCCCGGCCTCGTCGACCACGTGGCCGCCGGAGTCCGAGCACGCCACGACGACCGCCCCGAGCTCCTGCGCCTTCTCGGCGGCGTGGATCGCGACGTTCCCCGACCCGGAGACGACCACCCGCCGGCCGTCCAGCGAGTGCCCCGCGGCGGCGAGCATCTCGCGCGTGAAGATGACCAGCCCGTAGCCGGTGGCCTCCCGGCGCACGCGCGCGCCGCCGATGCCGAGGGCCTTGCCCGTCAGCACGCCCGACTCGTACCGGTTCGTGATGCGCTTGTACTGGCCGAAGAGGTAGCCGATCTCCCGCTCCCCGACGCCGATGTCGCCCGCGGGGACGTCGGTGTACTCGCCGAGGTGGCGGTAGAGCTCGGTCATGAACGACTGGCAGAAGCGCATGATCTCGCCGTCGCTGCGCCGGCGCGGGTCGAAGTCGGAGCCCCCCTTGCCGCCACCGATCGGCATGCCGGTGAGCGCGTTCTTGAAGACCTGCTCGAAGCCGAGGAACTTGATCACGCCGTCGTACACCGACGGGTGGAACCGCAGGCCGCCCTTGTAGGGCCCGAGGGCGCTGTTGAACTCCACGCGGAAGCCGCGGTTGATCCGCACGACCCCCTCGTCGTCGACCCACGGCACCCGGAAGACGATCTGGCGCTCGGGCTCGCACAGGCGCTCGAGGATGCCCGCCTCCGCGTATTCGGGGTGCTTCGCGACAACGGGGCCGAGGCTCTCGAGCACCTCGCCGACGGCCTGGTGGAACTCGGCCTCGCCGGGGTTGCGCGCGAGCACGTCCCGGTAGACGGCTGCGAGGCGCTCGTCCGGCAGGCGGACCGGTGGTGCGTCCATTATTCGTCGTCCTCCGTCCCGATGGTCCCGACGGGCTCGCGATCGAGCCCGCTCACCAGCACCCGGCACCCCGCCGTGACGGGGTCCTTCGGCTCGAACACCTCCAGCTCGGCATCCGCGTCGATGCGCTCGAGCGCCCCGCGGACCAGCCCCCGGTGGAGGGCGCAGATCAGGTGCCCCCCCTCGGCGAGGACCGCCTCCTTGAAGGGGCACGCGCGCAGGCGCAGATCCATCCGGCCCTGGCGGCGCTCGCCCTCGGGCGTGACCTCCTCCGGTGCGAAGCCGAGCCCGGCGAAGGAGGCCGGCAGGGCGTCCGGGGGAGCGTCGCGGGCCACGAGGCCGCGGCCCTGCTCCCAGCCGAAGGCCTCCACGTCGTCCTCGTTGGTGCCCGCCCGGCGCACCAGCTCGAGTAGCAGGCGCACGAGCTCCCGGTGGCCGACCGCGGCCACGGCGTGCGGGGCGGCCAGGGCATAGCGGGCGCTGGGGCGGCCGCGGCGCCCGGTGGGCGGCGACGGCGCGGCGACGACGATCCCGGCCCGCTGGAGCACCTCGAGGTGCTGGCGCACCGCGTTCGGGTGCCGGCCGACCCGATCGGCGAGCTCGGCGACGGTGAGCCCGCCCTCGGCGGCCCCGAGGGCCTCGGCGATGGCCCGGCGGGAGGGGTGCGCGAGGGCGCCCGCCTCCTCCGGGGTCATGGCCGTGGGCGGGCCGCCGGTGTCCCGGTGGCCCGGAGGGGGGCGGTCGTGCACGGGCGCAGCCATGCCGTTTATTACATCACACAGCAGAAGAAAAACCAGGCGGGCGGCGGCGCTACCCGGGCGGGGTCATCATCACGGCGGGGTCGATGTACTCGGTCTCCTCGGCGATCAGGCCGCCGCGGACCCGGTAGATCGACACGGCCGGCACGTCGACCCGCTCGCCCCGGGCCGCCCAGGCGCCCCAGTCCCCGCGGTGGGTGCCCGTCAGGTGCCACTCCAGCCACGCGGTGTCCTCCGGTCCCTCGCCCACGCGCAGGACGTCGATGCGCAGGTCGGGCACGGCGACCATGAAGCCGTGGATGCGCTCGCGGATGGCCTCCCGTCCGACGAAGCGGGGGAAGCGGGCGCCACCGGCCGTCGCGCGGGCGAGGATGCGCCCCTCCCGCACCCCGTCCTCGGCGAAGCACGCGGCGCACCCGTCGGCGTCCATCGCGTTCCACGCCTCCATGTATGCGAGCGCGGTCTCGCGGGGTGTCCTGTCGGGCATGGCGGCCTCCGGGTCCGGGTCGTCGGGCGCCCCCGGGCGCCGGCGCGGGGCGGATCGCCGGGACAGGACGCCGCGCAGCCGCTCCAGGGACTCGGTCCAGCCTCGCACGTGGAGGTCGAGCCGCTCCCGTGTGGCGAAGGGGCCGTGGTCGACGGTCAGCCGTGTCGCACCGTCCTCGTCCCCGAGCGAGAGGGTGACGAGGTTCTCCCTGTCGTCGGGGTCGGCCGGCTCCCAGGCGAACGTGTACGCGAGCAGGCGGGGAGGGTCGATCGCGCGGAACCGTCCCGAGAGGTGGAAGACGTCCCGGCCCGGGGGCTTCATCGCGATCCGGTAGGCGCCGCCCGGCCGGAGGTCGAGCGCGATGCTCGGGGTCGTGAAGCCGGCCGGTCCCCACCACTCGGCCAGCAGGCGCGGCTCGGTGGCGGCGGCGAACACCGCCGGCGGGGGCGCGGGCAGCACCCGCTCCAGGTGCAGGCTCAGGACGTGCGACCGCTCCGCCATGGGACCCGGCCGGAGGCGACGTGGAGGGACGAGGTGCGGCCCCCGGGCCGTGATGCGACCCTCCGTCGCGCACGGCGCGGCGTCAGGCCCGTCCCGTGCCGCCGGCGCCTACGAGGGCATCCCGGGCGCGCCGAAGCCGGTGATCGTGACCTCCTCGCCGGTGTGCTCCAGGGTCACCACGTCACCGACGCGCCGGTCGAGCAGCGCGCGGCCGAGCGGGCTGTCGGCGGAGAGGCGCCCGGCCCGCGGGTCGCCCTCGACGGGGCTCACCAGCACGTACGACCGCGTCCCGGTGCCGGCGCGGCGCACGTCGACCCGGTGGCCCACGGCGATCCTGTCGCCGGCCAGGTCGTCCTCGGTGACGATGTGCGCGCTCCGCAGCTGGCCCTCGAGCCGCTGGATGCGCCGCTCGATGCGATCGAGGGCCCAGTGGGTGTCGTCCATCTCGGTCGATCCGTCGCCCGCCCCCGTCTCGTGGGCGGCGTGCAGGCGCCGGAGCGCGGCCGGCCGGGCGACGTCGGTCAGCTCCGCGAGCTCGGCGCGCAGGAGCTCGGCTCCGGCGCGCGTCAGGCGCACCTCCATGGTGAGCTGATCCTCGTGTCTCACGGCCATCGCTGCCTCCCGGCCCGCTGCGGAATGGACACGGCCGCCGGAGACGATCCGGCGGCCGCCCCGACAGTGTGGACGGGCGGGCCTCAACGTCGTCTCAACGTCGGCCCTCCGGCATCAACGCGACGTGAACGGCGACGGCGACCGGCTCCCGACGCGCGCCGGATCGCGCGCATCTCCTCGAGCGCCATGCCCGCCCCACGGACGACCGCGCCGAGCGGGTCGTCGGCCGGGTGCACGGGGATGCCGAGCTCCGCGCGCAGGCGGTCGGCGAGGCCCCGGAGCAGCGAGCCGCCCCCGGTGAGCAGCACGCCGAGGTCCATCACGTCCGACGCCAGCTCGGGCGGGGCCGTGGCGAGCGAGCGGCGGACCGCCGCCAGGATGCGCGAGAGCGGCTCCTCGATCGCGTGCGCGATCTCCTCGTCGGTGACGACGACCGTCCGGGGCAGGCCCGAGGTGATCGAGCGGCCGGTCACCTCCGCGGTCCGGCCATTGCCCCCCGCGGCGCAGCCCAGCGCGATCTTGAGCTCCTCGGCGGTGATCGGGCCGACCGCGAGGTCGTGCCGGTGGCGCATGTGCAGCCGGATCGCCTCGTCGAGGTCGCGCCCGCCGACGCGTACCGACTCCGCCGAGACGATGCCGCCGAGGCAGATCACCGCGATCTCGCTGGTGCCGCCGCCGATGTCCACGACCATGCTGCCCGTGGCCTCGGCCACGGGGAGCCCCCCGCCGATGGCCGCCGCCAGCGGCTCCTCCATGACGTGTGCCCCGCGGGCGCCGGTGGCCAGGACGGCCTCCTCGAGCGCGCGGCGCTCCACCGCCGTCAGCCCCAGCGGCGCGCAGACGATCACGTCCACCGGGCGCAGCCGCCAGGGGAGGGAGGCCCGGAGAGCGTGGCGCAGCAGCATGACCGCGGCGTCGAAGTCGTCGATGACGCCCTCCCGCAGGGGCTGGATCACCGCGACGCCCGAGCCCGTCCGCCCCAGCATGCTCCGCGCGGCGAACCCCGCCGCCAGGAGGTCGTCGTCACCCGGCCGGACCGCGACGACCGAGGGCGCGGCCAGGAGCAGGCCATCCCGGCGGTCCCAGACGAGGACGTTGGAGGTGCCGAGATCGACGGCGACCTCGCGGGGTGGCGGGAGGATCGGCATCGGGGGGCGGGTGCCACCATAGGCGGCGTCGCCGGCCCCCGGCGCGGACGTTGACGATCCGTTGAGACCGTGGCGGCGCCCTGCATGTGGATCGCAGGGGCCGTCGCCTAGCATCGCTTCCATGGGCCCGTCCGCCGCAACCCCATGGTTCGCCCCCTCGTCCTACCGCGAGCGCGCCCGGCGGCTCGAGCTCCTGCTGGGGCTGCTCGAGCTGCTCGAGCGCCCGACCCCGCTCGGCGAGCGCGTCGGAGCGGTCCTCCAGGCGATCATCGACGCCGGGCTCTGCGAGGCGTGCGGCGTCGCCGGGATCGGCGACCGTCCCGAGCACCGTGGCCGGATCGCCGTCGATGCCCTGCGGGTCGCCCGGAGCGCGGCCGATGAGGCGGCACACGCCGGCGCCGGGCGACGGCGCCAGGTGGGCGGGCTCGAGCTCCTGGTCGTGCCGCTGCGCCCCGCGGCCGGGGTGGAGGGGGCCCACTGGTGGCTGGCGGGGGGCCTCTCCCCGGAGGACCGCGACCTGGCGCGACGCATCGCCGGCCGCCTCGGCCGGGCCGCGCACGACGAGCGCGCCCGGGCCGAGCAGCTCGCGCGGGCGAGCGAGCTCCGCCGCAGCGATGCGCTGAAGACGGCGCTGCTGCGGGGCGTCACCCACGAGATGAGGACGCCCCTCACCGGCATCGCGAACGCTGCGGAGGCGCTGCGGGTCATCGACGACCCCGCCGAGCGCGCCGAGCTGCTGCGGGCCGTGATCGGCGAGACCGAGCGCCTCGAGAGGGTCGTGTCCAACCTCCTGGACCTCTCGCGTTTCGAGGGTGGCGTGCTCGCCGCGCGGATGGAGTGGTGCGTGCCCGAGGAGCTGGTCGGCGCCGGCCTGCAGGCCGGCGCCGGGTTCCTGGACGGCGTCGCGGTCGTCACCGACGTCGCCCGCGACGCCCCCCTCGTGCGCGCCGACCCCGTCCTCACCGAGCGCATCCTGACCAACCTGCTGCACAACGCGGTGCGCCATGGTGCTCCTCCCGTGACCGTGACGGGCGGACCCGGACCCGATGGGATCGAGCTCGTGGTGAGCGACGCCGGCGGCGGCGTCGACTCCGAGGTGCTTCCGGCGGTATTCGAGCCGTTCGTCCATCGCGAGGGCGTCGGGCTGGGGCTCGGCCTGCCGCTGTGCACCCGCCTCGCGGAGGCGCAGGGCGCCCGGCTCGAGCACCGCCCGGGCCCCGCGGGCGGCGCGGCCTTCGCCCTCGTCTTCCCGTTCGGCGACCCGCCGGCGCTCGATCGATGAGCGCCGGGCGCCGTGTGCTGGTCGTCGAGGACGAGCCGCTCATCCGACGTGCGCTCAGCGCCAGCCTCGGTGCCGCGGGCTACGAGGTCGTGACCGCCGCCGACGGGGCGTCGGCGCTCCAGGCGGCGGCGCTGCGTCAGCCCGCCGCCGTCGTGCTCGACCTCCGGCTCCCCGACATGGAGGGCGTCGAGGTGTGCCGCCGGCTGCGCGGATGGAGCCAGGTGCCCGTGATCGTCGTCTCGGCGGTCGATTCCGAGACGGAGAAGATCGCCGCCCTCGACGCCGGGGCCGACGACTACGTCACGAAGCCCTACGCGGCGGGGGAGCTGCTGGCCCGGCTGCGCGCGGCCCTGCGCCGCTCCGGCGGCCCGGCGGACGGCGACGCGACGGTCCGGTTCGGCTCCGTGGTCGTCGACCTCGCGCGCGGCCGGGTGCTCCGCGACGACGAGCTGGTCCACCTCACGCGCACCGAGTTCGAGCTGCTCGCCGAGCTCGCCCGCCACCCGGGCCGGGTCCTCACCCACGCGATGCTGCTCCGCTCCGTCTGGGGGCTCGCCTACCAGGGCGAGGCCCACTACGTTCGCGTCTACATGGCGCGCCTGCGCCGCAAGCTCGAGGACGACCCCTCCCGTCCGCGCCACCTGCTCACCCAGTCGGGCGTCGGGTACCGCCTGGTCGCCGACGAGCCCGCGCCGGCCCCTGCGGAGGGGAGCCGCGTCCCGTCGTGAAGGAGGCGCGGATCCGCCCGGGTGCTCGGGGGAGGCGGCACGCCGGGGTGGGGAGCGCGATACTGACGCCCACCCGCCGGAGTAGCTCAGCTGGCAGAGCAGCCGCCTTGTAAGCGGCAGGTCAGGGGTTCGAATCCCCTCTCCGGCTTTCACATTCACCCTGCTATCAGTCGGTTTTTCCGCTGTTCGTGCAGGAAGACAGGCGTGAACCAGAAAGCGTCTGTGTGCGTCCCAAGTCGAGCCGTGGGCCGCACAGACGTTGCGGGAGACGTTGCGGGAGATCGGTCGAAGGCTCTGAGGTCCGTACGCGGGCCGTTCTCGGGTCCCGTGCCCCGAAATGGTTTTCGAGACGAGCGAATCGGTGCTCGAACGCCCTGCTCAGGGCGATTTCCGCCGCCGCGCGGGGAGCTCGGTGGGAGAGTCCGACGCTTCTGGACGCTGCCGGTGCGGGCTCGGCCCCCACCGTGGGGCGCTGTCGTGGCCCGCCGATCCGCGCGTCTGTCGCGTGGATCCGGTCCAGAAACGACGCGACCCGGGGTGCCTGCCCCGGGTCGGTTCCTACGGACGAGCGAACCGTGCAGCCAGCGTACTCCCAGTCCCGATCGCCCTCCAGCGGCTCGGTCGGCTCCCACGACAACCCGAGCCCGTGACCGACGCCGGCTATGCCGCCGAGGTCGAGATCCTCGCGAACGAGCGCTTCGCAGCCGTCGGCGGCGCACTTCTCGCTGCCCTCGCCGAGTCCGGCCTCAGTGCGCGGCGGGCCGCCAATGTGCTGAGTTGGTTCGTCGTCGCCCAGCTCGCCCTGGGCCCCTGGCGCTCGCGCGGCGAGGTGCGCCCGGCCGCCCTCGCCGCGCGCATGGGCGTCTCTCGGTGGACCGAGTGGCGCGCCCGGCGCGATGCCGTGACGGCCGGCGTGATTCGCGACTGGTCGCTTCCTGACCCTGAAGCGCGAGGCTACGGCCGTGGCGCCGTACGGGTCGTCGAGCTCGCCTTCGTGCGCACGCGTGCCGTCACCCAGAAGGTCGCGGCCATCAAGGAGGAGCGCGCGAGCCGCGCTGAGCGCCGCCGCGCCGAGCGGGCGCGCGGGAGGGTCGCGCGCCAGACCGACCGGGTTGGCGACCCCGCCACGTCGGCCTCACACGATATGCGTAGGGACGAGGCCCCCACGGCTCCCTTGACCCCGGGGGAACTGACCGGGCCTGCGGCCGCGCAGCTCTGGTCGATGCTGCAGCGAGTCCAGGCGCGAGCCGGCCGCGCCGGCCCCGCCCCCCCGTCGTCGGCCGGGTAGAGCCGCAACCTCCAAGGGCGGGATGACCGCGGGGATCGGCGGCCACGTCGTCCCTTGGAGCAGCATGACGTGGATCAGGCGCGCCGCTCCAATCGCTGCGAGCAGTCGCGCGGGCGAGATCGCCCAGAGAGAGCCGGTGGGTCCTTGATTGCGGCGAGTCGCGCTTGCAACAGTCGCAGCGCCGAAATGCTCATCGGTGCGCGGTTGCTCGCCGTGGCACGTGAGATCCCGACGGCCATCCCGGTTCGGTCCGCTCCAGAAGCTCCTTCGGAGCTCAAGTGAAAGAAGCCGAGGCCGCCCCGACGGCTGACGCCGGCCGGCTCGGCTAGGGGTAGGGGGCCGCTGGCGGCGCCGGGGGGCGCCGACCTGCAGCCCTGTCACTTCTCGGCGCCGGCTCGCAGGCGGGCGGCAAGTCGACCGGTGTGGCAACGGGGACGGATTCGGGTCTTTGTTGTGAGGTCGGCTACGGCGGCTGGCGTCGACGATGCCGGCCCCGAGGGGGCCAGCCGGTCAACGCCCCCACCGGCACCGGTG
>VFQN01008513.1_pt1 | contig 10345 bp, 10 predicted proteins | sample 3512371 | NCBI WGS metagenome assembly VFQN01 (sample SAMN10412370, study PRJNA504923) | tailings metagenome | isolation source: Replicate 2 from Balatoc abandoned mine | place: Philippines: Itogon, Benguet | collected 2017-08-28 | reverse complement strand
GTGCAGGGCCGCGTGATGCCGACGGTGTCGCATTCCTGGAACGCGTCATTGCCGATCAGATGGGTCGGGACCTGCCCGGTGATGCAGACGATCGGAATCGAGTCCATCAGCGCGTCGGCCAGGCCGGTCACCGCATTGGTCGCGCCGGGCCCGGACGTCACGAGCACGCAGCCGACCTTGCCGGTCGAGCGGGCATAACCTTCGGCCATATGGACTGCGCCCTGCTCGTGCCGGACCAGCACGTGCCGCACCTTCTCCTGCTGGAAGATGGCGTCATAGATCGGCAGGACAGCGCCACCCGGATAGCCGAAGATGTGCTCCACGCCCTGATCGGCGAGCGCCTCGATCACCATTTCGGCGCCGGTCATTTCCTTGCTCATGATCACTGCTCCACTCGAATGTCACTGTCGTCGCTGTAGGAATGAAAAAAGGGCCTCTCGGCCCTTCGGTACGGCGCATCGCCCGGCTAGGTTGGTCTCAGCCAACCCCGGCGACGCGCCTTCCTACGATTACGAGCGACAACGAAATAAAATTGCGCGACATAGCTCTTCTCAGTACGAACGTTGCGCGAGGGTATAAGGTTTAATTTTGGGTGGGTCAAGCGGCCGGCGCAAGACAGCCGCCACAGGACACGATATTGAGGCCGGAACCTAAGGCGAGAGGCTCCCATGGTGAAATCACGAATTCTGGCGGTCGCCCTGGCGGCGGCCTTGGCGAGCGGTTGGGGAACGGCTCCGGTCGCGCAGGCGCAAACCGCTCCAGCCGCGACCGCCCCACAGCCGGAGGCCGCTCCGAAGGAAACCCTGCGAAGCAAGGCGTGGAACAAGGTGTCCGGCAACTGGAAACGCGTGAAAGGCGCGGTGAAGGCGCGCTGGGGCAAGCTCACCCACAACGAAATCCAGGAAGCGCGGGGCCGACGTGAATCCCTCAACGGGTTTATCCAGTCCCGTTATGGCATCGACCGCGAGACCGCCGACCGCCAGATCGACGATTGGCTCAAAACCCTGAAGTGAGCCGGTCGTGGTCGACACCACGACCGAGCAAGCCCAGCCGGTCGGCCGCAGGCGGCTGACGGCGCGCGCGCTGCTCGCCGGCGAACGCATCGATACGGCGGGCCTCGAACGCAGCGACGTCATCAACACGGTGCCGCTCGCCTTCCGTACCGGCGACGGTTACGTGGTGCTGTTCCGTTACGGTGTCGCGGTGCTGATCGGCCTGTCGCCGATCGAGGAGGACGAGACCATCCGCGGCCTCGGCCACCGCATCGTCTCGCCTGCGAGCCGCATCGAGGACGAGACCGCAACCATCGAAATCGGCCCGGATCAGGATGACCAGATCGACCCCGGCGGCGCGATCAGGGTAAAGGATCTGTCGCCCGCGCGGCTGGTGGTGATCGCCGATGCGCTCGCGAAAAATGTCGTGCTCGCGCATCAGGAGCGCGAGGTCCGCGGGGTGTTCGACATCGTCGAACCGCTGGCGGCAAAACTCGCGGCCGGCGGCCGGACGCCAACCGACCGCAGCAATATGCTGAAGGTGATTGGGCAATCGCTGCTGGTACGGCAGCGCCTCACCGGCAGGGTCGAGGTTGAGGAGAAGCCGGATGTGCTGTGGGACCGCTTCGACCTCGAACGCCTGCATGCCCGCCTTGCCGACGAATACGAATTGAAGGAACGCGCCGCCGCGCTCGCACGCAAGATCGATGTGGTCGGCGAAACCGCGCGCGCCCTCACTGACCTGATCGACGCCTCACGCAGCCTCCGTCTTGAGATGGCGATCGTGGCGCTGATCGTGATCGAGGTGCTGTTCACCTTCTACGAGTTCTTCAAGCACTTTAAGAGCGGGTGACGGGCGCAGACCGCGGACGGGCCCGCTATTCGTCGCCCTTCTTCTCGCTCGATCCGGTTGCAATGGAGCTGGCGTCCGCCGGCTCGGCTGCTGGCCTCTCGGCCTCGACCGCCGGCGCTTGTGGGGCAGGCTCAACAGCGGACGGCGCTTCGACAACCTTGTCGGCAGGTGCAGCGGTTGCGGCGGGAGCCTCGGCTGCGGCCGGATTCGGCACCGACCCCACCGGCGTCTCGGGCGCATCAGCCTGTGCCGGCACAGCCGCTTGTGGAGCAGGCACCGGTTCTGCGGGCGCGACGGCTTGCGGCGCGGCAGGCGCTGGCGAGACGTCTTGCTTCGGCAGCGCCGCGACGAAATACACCTCGTCAGCAGCGGACATGTAAAAAGTCGGCACCTGCTCGCCTGCGGTCGAGCCAACGACATCGTCGCGCACCCGCTTCATCAGCGCGGTCAGTTCAAGTCCCGGCTCTTCGACATGCTTGAGCAGCGCCGCGGTGAACGGGCTGTTGCGTCCCGCTCCGTCGGCAACCTTGCGTCCCGCGCCGGTGGCAAAGCTGATCAGGATATTCTTCGGCTCTTCGACCTGACGCTTCAGGCCGGACGGCAATTGGCGTTTCTGCGCCTCGTTGAACGGATCATTGCGCGCCGCATCGACGAACACCATCCCGGCCTTTTCGACTCCATCGAGCTGTTCGAGTATCTCCGGAAGGCTGATCGAGCCCTTGGTGATGTCGGCGAGCGACCGCGCCTGTCCGTCGGCTGCGAGCAGCCAGGAGACGCCGTCGGATTGCAGCCCGTGGCCCGAATAAAACACCACCGCGACCTCGGCGCGTTTCACCTTGTCGCCGAACGCCTTGAGCGTGTTTCGCATGTCGGCGACCGGCGCGTTGCTGAGCGCGGTCACCGCAAACCCGCTCCGCTTGAGCGCTTCACCGATATCCGCGGCATCGTTGACCGGATTCTTCAGCGAAGAGACATTCTTGTAGTCGGAATTGCCGATCACCAGCGCGACCTTCTTGTCCTGAGCAAACACAGGCTGTGCGCTCAGCAATCCCGCGGCGACCGCGGCCGCCCCGGCGAATTGGAGAATCCGGTTCATCATGGCGTCCTCTCACATCACGACCGGACTCTTGGTCGCTCGCCGCCGGTGGCAGGTTCAAGTCTGCATCAAAGTCTCGGCGCTCGCCATTGCCTTTTCCGGCGTGACCCAGGTCCAGCCCGGCATCTGATTGCGAAACCACGTGACCTGCCGTTTGGCGTAACGGCGCGTGTCCATGACCGAACCGGCGGCCGCCTCATCGACCGAAATTTCGCCCACGAGGTAACGGCGTAGCCACGGCACGCCATGCGCTTTCATCGCAGGCAGAGTGTCAGGCAGCTTTCGCGCGGCGAGCGCACGCACTTCATCGAGCGCGCCCTCGCGCAGCATCCCGGCAAATCGCGCCTCAATCCGCCGCACCAATTCTTCACGCTCGGGATGAAGGAAAATTCTGATCGTCCGGTCCGCCTCGATCACAGGCGGCAGCCCCTCGCGGTGCCAATCGGCGATCGGCCTCCCCGTCGCATCGAGGACTTCCAATGCTCGCAAAATTCGCGAGCGGTCGCGCGGCATGATCCGAGACGCGGCCTCGGGATCGCGGACTTTCAGTTCGGCATGCAGCGTCTCCACGCCCTCACAAGCGAGCCGATCGCGTAACCGCTCGCGAATTGCAGGATCGATCGGCGGGATCGCGGCCAGCCCGCTCATCAGCGCCTTGAAATAGAGCCCGGTGCCGCCAGCGAAGATCGCAATACGGCCGGCCGGCAACTCCGCCAGTACCCGCGCCGCATCCGCAACATAGGCCCCCACCGAATAATTCACCGCCGCATCGACATGACCGAACAGATGGTGCGGAACGCGCGCTTCCTCCTCTGCGTCCGGCCGCGCCGTCAGCACCCGCAGATCGCGATAGACCTGCATCGAATCGGCATTGAAGATGACGCCGCCGTGGCGTTCGGCCAGCGCCAGCGCCAGCGCCGACTTGCCGCTCGCGGTCGGCCCTGCGATAAGCACCGCCGTCTTCATCACAACGTCCGCGCCATTAAATGACTCACGTCGCCACCCTCATTGCCGCTCCCGGTACGCGCCTCACCGATGAGCAGATCGCGCGGGCGCGGGCGGCGTTGCCGGAAGCCATCGATATACACTGGCTCGATCATGGCGTGGCGGCGGATATCGGCTTTATGCCGGAAGGCAAGGCCGACCGAAAGCAACTCGCCAGGCACCTGCGTGCGGCGCTCGCCGACGCTCCGCTCGATCTCGCGATTCAGCCGCTCGCGCATCGCCGGAAAAGGCTTCTGGTCGCCGACATGGATTCGACCATGATCGGCCAGGAATGCATCGACGAACTCGCCGATCTGGTGGGGCTGAAGACGCATGTATCGGCGATCACCGAGCGCGCGATGCGCGGCGAGATCGCATTCGAGCCGGCGCTCCGCGAGCGCGTTGCCTTGCTGAAAGGCCTGCCCGCGTCGGTCGTCGAGGATGTCATCGCCAACCGCATCACGCTGATGGCGGGCGCGCGCGCGCTGGTCGGCACGATGCGGGCTCATGGCGCGCATACCGTGCTGGTGTCGGGCGGCTTCTCCATGTTCACGCAAACCATCGCGGGCCTGATCGGCTTCGACGAGAACCATGCCAACACGTTGCTTGTCGAGAACGACACGCTCACGGGATTTGTCGAGGAGCCGATCCTGGGCCGTGAAGCCAAGCTCGATACGCTGCTCGAAGTCGCGCGCTACATGAAATTGCCGATCGAGGACACGATCGCGGTCGGGGACGGTGCAAACGATCTCGCGATGATCGGGCGTGCGGGGCTCGGCGTGGCTTATCATGCGAAGCCCGCGGTGGCTGAAGCCGCAGATGTGCGCATCGACCACGGCGATCTGACGGCGCTGCTGTTTCTGCAAGGATACCGACGGGACGAGTTCGTCGAGCAATCCTGACGCATCATTCCGGGGCGCTGCCAGGCGCGCCCCGGAATGCAGATGGTTACTGCAGGCTCAGTGTTACGAACCGCAATTCGCCTTCCGGATTGGCGACCAGCAGGAGTGCCAGCTTGCGGCCATCCTTCTTGAGCTTGTCGACCTTGGCCTGGAAGTCGTCAGTCGTGCCGATCGCTTCCTGCGCCACTTCGACGATGGTGTCACCGGCGGTCAGGCGCTTCTCGGCAGCCGCCGAATTCTGGTCGATGCCGGTGATGACGACGCCCTTCACGCTGTCCTTGATCTTGAAGCGCTTGCGCAGGTCAGGCGAGATATTGGCAAGGTCGAGACCCAGCGCCTTCTTCACCACCGACTTGTCGTCGGGCTTGGCGTCGCTCTGGACCGATGCCGGTTTCGCCTTCTCGGCATCCTCCAGGCGTCCGAGCTTCACCTTCCGGGTCTCTTCCTTGCCCTTGCGCAGGACAATGACCTCGACCTCCTTGCCGACCGGCGTATCCGCAACGATGCGCGGCAGATCGCGCATTTCCTTGATGTCGCGGCCATCGAACTTGACGATGACGTCACCGGCTTCGATGCCGGCGGGCTTGGCCGGCCCCTTGTCGTCGACGCCGGCGATCAGCGCGCCACGCGCCTGTTTCAGACCGAGGCTTTCGGCGATGTCGTCGGTCACCTGCTGGATGCGCACGCCGAGCCAGCCGCGACGAACTTCCTTGAATTCGCGGAGCTGGTCGATCACGCCCATCACGACTTTCGAGGGCACGGCGAAGCCAATGCCGATCGAGCCGCCGGACGGCGAGATGATGGCGGTGTTGACGCCGATCACCTCGCCATCGAGGTTGAACAGCGGTCCGCCCGAGTTGCCGCGATTGATGGCGGCGTCGGTCTGGATGTAGTTGTCATACGGTCCCGACTGGATGTCGCGATTGCGCGCCGACACGATGCCCGCGCTCACCGAACCGCCGAGGCTGAACGGGTTGCCGATGGCGATCACCCATTCGCCAAGTCGCAGCTTGTCGGAATCGCCGAAGCTCACAGCCTTCAACGGCTTTTCGGGATTGATCTTCAGGAGCGCGATATCGGTCTTGGGGTCCTTGCCGATCAATTCGGCCTTCAGGCGCGATCCGTCATTGAACACGACGTTGATTTCCTCGGCGTCGGCGATGACGTGGTTGTTGGTCACCACTAGTCCCGACGGATCAATCACAAAGCCCGAACCGAGTGAGGACGTCCGGCGTGGCGTGCGGTTCTCGCCCTGCCCTCCTCCTCCCGGGCCGCCAGGCCCGCGGCGATTCTCGAAAAAGTCCTTGAAGAAATCCTCGAACGGCGAACCGGGCGGGAGCTGAGGCTGCGCACCCGGACCATCGTCACCGCCGCGCCGCTCCTGACGGGGATTGCCCGGACGCGCCTGAGCTTCGACCCGCTGCGAGGTCGAGATGTTCACCACCGCATCGATGACGGCTTCAGCCGTGTCGGCGATCTTTTCGGGACCGCGGGCCTGAGCCGTCCCTGACAATATCGGCATCATCAGCAGGGCGGCAGCCATCCCGGCCACGGCAGGCCGGCGAAATGCATCGATAATCATGGCGAAAGAAGCCGTCATGGCTGCTCGTTCTCCTGAAACAGGTCCATCAAACACTGCCCCTGCGATTTGCGTGAAGCAAGAACAATACCGGTACCAAACGGGGACGTGATTGGGGCAAAACTGCGTCACCGTCTGCGGCGCGCGCCGCATCCTTGCAAACACCGCCCGATCAGGAAATCGCCGCTGCGGACGACCGATTTTTCGCAGCCCGCCGAGCCGGAACCATCAAGGCTCTGCGCGCTACCCGCGAACGATCCAGATCACCACGATCCCGATGACCGCGCTCGCGATCCCGACCGCGCGAAGCATCTGGTCGGGCGTTTCGAGCACGCTCTGCATGGCCTGCTTCGCGGCGCCCGGAAACGCCGCGAACAGCAGACCTTCAAGTGCGAGAACGAGCCCGATCGCGACGAAGAGATCCTCCATTCCCTTCTTCTATCGAACGTAAGCCGTTGCGTCACCTTGCAGCAGCGGTCGGCGAACCCGGTGTCCCCGGTGCCGGCTGCGGCGGCGTCACATTCGGCATGCGGCCGGACGGATCGACGAAGTAACGGAAGAACTCCGAATCGGGCTTCAACACCATGCGCGTGTCGTTGTGGCCAAGGCCGGTTTCGTACGCCTGCATCGAACGATAGAAGGCGAAGAACTCCGGATCCTTGCCATAGGCATCCGCGAATATCCGGTTGCGGGTCGCATCGCCCTCACCGCGGATCTGCTCGCCCTTGGCATTGGCTTCGGCCAGCAGCACGGTCACGTCGCGATCGGCGCGCGAGCGGATTTCCTGCGCGCGCTGGGCGCCCTGCGCGCGAAACTCCGCAGCTTCGCGCTGGCGCTCGGTCTGCATGCGCTGGAACACCGCCTGGCTGTTCTGCTCGGGCAGATCGGCGCGCCGGATCCGGACGTCCACGATATTGATGCCGTAGCGCTGGGTCTCGCGATCGAGCTGCTCGCGGATTCGAGTCATCAGCTTGTCGCGCTCGTCGCGGACCACATCCTGGAAGGAGACTTCGCCGAGCACGCGGCGGAGTGCCGAGTTCAGCAACGTGGCCAACTGCGAATTGGCGGCCGGCACCGTGCCGATCGCCTGATAGAAGCGCAGCGGATCGACGATCTTGTAGCGCGCAAACGCATCGACCACGAGCCGCTTCTGGTCCGCAGCGATGATTTCCTGCGCCGGGTTCTCGAGGTCGAGAATCCGTTTGTCGACATAGACCACGTTGTCGATGAACGGCGCCTTGAAATGCAGGCCAGGCTCCGTGACCACGCGGATCGGATTTCCGAGCCGGATGACGATCGCCTGTCGCGTTTCATAGACCGTGAACATCGCACTGTAGCCGACGAAGGCTGCAATGACGGCCAGAACCAGCAACACGCCGCCAGCAATACCGAGTTTCATGATGGCCTCCTCTAGCGGCGCTGCTGCGCTTGCGGTTGTTGTTGTTGCTGCGGTTGCGCCGGCCGCGGACGGTTCTGATCAAGCGAGAGATAGGGGATCACGCCCTGCCCGCCTGCCGTATTGCCCTGATCCAGGATGATTTTCTCGGTGCCGCCGAGCAGCCGTTCCATCGTCTCGATATAGAGACGCTGGCGCGTGACCTGCGGAGCCTTGGCATATTCATCGTAGATCTGATTGAAGCGCGCCGTCTGACCGGTGGCTTCCGCAACCGTCTGTTCGCGGTAGGCTTCGGCATTCTGCATGATCTGCGCCGCACGACCGCGAGCTTCCGGCACCACGCGATTGGCATAGGTCTGCGCCTCGTTCTGCGCGCGTTCAAGGTCGGCGCGCGCCGCCTGGACGTCACGGAACGAATCGATGACCTGCGCCGGCGGATCGACCTTCTGCAACTGGACCTGGGTAATCAGGATACCCGACTGGTATTCGTCGAGCGTCTTTTGCATCAGCTCATGAACGGCATTTTCGATATTCTGACGCGCGCCGGTCAGAACCGGCTGGATGTTGGAGCGGCCGATCACTTCGCGCATGGCGCTTTCAGCTACCGCTTTCACGGTGCCTTCCGGATACTGGATGTTGAACAGGAACTGGCCCGCACCCCGGTCCGGCTTGATCTTCCACAGCACGGCAAAATCAACGTCGACGATGTTTTCGTCGCCGGTCAGCATCAGGCTCTCTTCGGGAACGTCGCGTGCCGCCGTTCCGCCGCGGCGGGCATCCTCGATGATGCGCATCCCGACATCGATGCGGCTGATTCGCTCGATATTGACCTTCTGCACCGCGCCGACCGGATACGGCCAGGTGTAGCCCCAGCCCGCCGGCGCATCGCGCACATAGGCGCCGAACCGCATCACGACGCCGAGCTCACCGGGTTGCACGACGAAGAATCCGGAAATGCCCCAGAGGAAAAGCGCGACCACCAAGGCGGCGACGACACCGATCTTGCCGCCGAAGCTGCCGCCCGGGAGCACGGTCTTGAGCTTGTCCTGGCTCCGCCGCAGCAAATCCTCAAGGTCCGGCGGCTGGGTCCCGCCTCCGGGCTGGGGGCCTCCTCCCCAGGGGCCTTTCGGTCCGGAACCCCAAGGGCCACCGCTCCCGCCACCGCCCTGATTACTCCACGGCATCTCGATCCTCCCTGAGCGCGACCATCCGGCAGGCGCCCGAAACTCGTCGGGCGGGGTTATAGGGGACCGTCAAGTCCCTTACAACGCGCGCTCATGCCGCGCCGGCACGCTCGTAATTAACGATAGTAAAGCCATACTCGTCGTCGGGGCCCTTTGGCTGCGGCAGCCGTTCGGCTTCGCGCCAGACCGCTGGGTCGACCGCTGGGAAATAGGTATCGCCCGGCGGTTTTGCATGCACCAGCGTCAATATGAGCCGGGCGGCGAGCGGCATGGTCTGACGAAAGATGTCGGTGCCGCCGATCACTGCGATCGCGTCGGCACCCCGGCGCAATGCATCGCCGCGCGCGACCGCGAGCGCCTGTTCGATCCCAGGCGCAACCACGATCCCAGGCGCAACAAAGTCCGGCCGACGGGTCACCACGATGTTGGTCCGGCCGGGCAGCGGCTTGCCGATCGAGTCGAAGGTTCTTCGACCCATCACCACCGGCTTGTTCATGGTCACGGACTTGAAGAATTTGAGATCCGACTTGATCCGCCACGGCAGCGTGTTGTCGCGCCCGATCACGCCATTCTCGGCGACCGCGACAACGAGGATGATCGGGATGTGGTGCGCCGCGCTAGTGGAGCGGATTTGACATTCGCTGCCCGCCCAGCCGCGATCTCGCAAAGCGAATGTCAAATCCAAAGCTCCACTAAACTCATACAATTGCTCGTGGTCCCAAGATTCCAACATTCGCAAGAGTGCTTGCCGAAAAAGGATGCGAATGTTGGAATCGGACCACTAGCGACTTCGCTCACACCGCCACCTGCGCCTTGATGTGCGGATGCGGATCGTATCCCTCGAGCGCGAAATGCTCGTAGCGAAACGCGAAGATATCGCGCACCGACGGATCGATGCTCATCGTCGGCAGCGGCCGCGGCGCCCGCGACAATTGCAGTTCGGCCTGCTCGATGTGATTGAGATAGAGATGCGCATCCCCGAACGTGTGAATGAATTCGCCCGGCTTCAGCCCTGCCACCTGCGCGACCATCATCGTCATCAGCGCATAGGACGCGATGTTGAACGGAACGCCCAGAAAGATATCGGCGGAGCGCTGGTAGAGCTGGCACGACAGGCGGCCTTCGGCGACATAGAACTGGAACAGGCAATGGCATGGCGGCAGCGCCATCCTGCCGATATCGGCAGGATTCCACGCGCTGACGATCAGGCGGCGCGAATCCGGATTGCGCTCGAGATCGCGCATCAGATTGGTGATCTGGTCGATGGTGCTGCCGTCCCGCGCCGGCCATGAGCGCCACTGAGCGCCATAGACCGGGCCGAGATCGCCGTTCTCGTCCGCCCATTCGTCCCAGATGGTG
>VFQN01008512.1_pt1 | contig 10346 bp, 12 predicted proteins | sample 3512371 | NCBI WGS metagenome assembly VFQN01 (sample SAMN10412370, study PRJNA504923) | tailings metagenome | isolation source: Replicate 2 from Balatoc abandoned mine | place: Philippines: Itogon, Benguet | collected 2017-08-28 | reverse complement strand
CTGAGGAGACAGGTTTCGTCAAGCTTGCCCACACCAGTAAACTCCTGAACAGGGGATTGGGAGTCATCCACCAGCTGATGCCCGGCGGTTCATCATCAACTGGTAGCCACCTGCCACTAGCACGCAGGGATACAAAGTACCTGAAGTACGGCGGACAACGCGGGGATAAGGGTGTCTCTGCGTCTTGTGCTAACAAGTCCTGTATTGCAATCTGTGAGCGGGGTCCCGGAGGTACACAATCAAGGGCTTGGAATGCCGACGTGTGGGCTGGGAAGCATCGTGTAACCAGGGGAGGGGTGGTAACAGTCAGGGCACGTGGCAGCCGGACAGCTGACGAAAGCACTGCGCCATTAAGATTCGTGGAGTCTCGTTGGATGCCAGCCGAACCTACAGGTAGCGTTGACTGGGGCAGAGTGCTGGGTTGGAGGGGCCCATTGCAGTTGCGCTGCTACCAGCAGGCGGGCCAGGAAGCGACCGCGCCGTGGGCCTCCCCTGCTCTCCCGGTAAGCGCCTCGGCGGTTCCGAAATCATCTGCTGTCAGGGTCACGTGCGGTTGCCACTTCTTACAAGCTTACACTCCTGCGTAGCAAGTGACGACCTGTGGGAAAGCGATAGAGTGGGCGCGTGTTGCCAGGCGCATAAAGGTCATCCGCCAGAGGAGCGCAAGGTCTCCCCTGGTTGGGTCGACGCTTTACAACGCAACCAGCCCATGCACTGGACGCATAGTGCGTGCGGTGCAATCAAGTGTGATTCCGTGTTATGTGTGGCTACTTTGCTCTTGGCTACTGTGCTCTTGGCTGCGACTTCTAGCCCTCCCCTCAGCTGCATGGGCTCCACTTCGGATGGTGGCCAGTTCACAACAATAACCCAGAACAAGGCAGATGGGTTCTCCATATTGCAGCCGTTCATAATGCTATTTGTGACCTTACCTGCCTTACTGGCGACACTGCGTTGGCTACGCTAAACAATGCTCAGCTTTCGTTGTCCTTAGCACGTTCGTACCAAGTGTCAAGAAGGATGCATATACCTGCTAGTGCACGCCTGTTTGATCTAGCAGGCGTGCGGCGCGAGGAGGAGAAGAATGTTGCTAGCAGCAGCTAAGCTAGTTCTTTCCACTGGCCTCGTCCGTTGGCCATGTACCTCTTCTTCTTTGTCTGCCGGTTACGGGTTGAAGGAGGGGGGCTGCGGGCCAAAACCCCGGTGATTTATCTCCGATACAAAGCAGCCTCGGATGGCTTGGAGGACGTGGAGTTTGCCGAGAACATCCTGCACGGGTTCTGCTTCCCTTTTGGACCTGAGGCTGTTCAACCTAAGGAAGTACAAGCTTCAGAGGTGCGGAGGGTCAGGAATAGCCTGAGCTGCCGCAAGTGAGGCCTCTGCGGACTGGCATTCGACGGAAATGGTTGCTGCTGTTGGACTTGGGTGCAGGAGTACACTATTGCAACCCAAAGTAGCGATGGAAGACGCTACACAGGCTTTTGCCGACAGATATTCCCGCCACCGCCAAGGGTGGGCAGCAAGGCGCGCTACCCGCAGGTGCTCTGCATTGTTGCGGAGAACCCCTGGTGCAACTTTTTCTTCAAGGTAATATAACGTGCTCTGCAGTAGCTTACTTGGTTCTTCTCGATGCAGCGCTCCGACGGCGCCGGTGTCTCATCTGTCTATTGCTCCCTTCACGCGTGCTTCGCGCCAGGTCCTGCAAATCGCCGAGCAGATTCTGAAAAGCGGAGACGGGTTGCTGGACTCGGGTCATGCGGAGCTACCGCTGGACTCGCAGCTCGGCTGCTTTCTTGACGACCTGCGAAAGCAGCTCAGCACCGACCCCTCACCAGGGGAGGTCCTCAGGCAAGTGCGGGCTGTGGCGTTGCCCCTTTGCCGTACGAGCACCCCTTGGCTGCGTATTTGAACAGCATCTATTGCGTACAAGGCCACTACGGCCGCCGTTATTGGGCCTTGGGTATGCGCAACTGCGTCTGCTGTTTAGGGCACTGCAGCTATCCTCCCCAGTACGAACGTCACCGACCTCTGCCAGCAATGAGCTGTTGCAGCGCCATCTTTGCATGCCCTTCGCGTGCAGGGTCAGCGTGCCCAACCTGCTGGGGCTGCAGGGCGTCAGCCCGCCGCGCTATCTGGGCGGCGCCAGCGCGGGGGAGTCCCTCAACTGGTAGGCCACTGGGAGCAGCGAGTAGGATAACGCACGAAACCTGGCATGATGTACGCATGGGTATAATGCTTAGCGTTATGAGACACACAGCTGTGGGTACCCCGTGCGCATCGCCAAGGCACGTTGACCAGTGGCTGGTTGAGCACTGTAAGCCAACCCAACCCCAACGAAAAGCGCGACACTGGTTTTGCTCAAGCCACTCACCCAGTCGTGCCGTGCTTTGCGGCTGCTAGGTCCGACGACAAGGTGGAGCTGCAGGTGCCGCCCGACTGCGGCAACGGCAAGGCCAACAGCGGCATCCCGCTGGCGCGCCTGCTGTTCCACCTGCCGGCGGAGGGCATGCTGACGCTGGTGGCATCGCTGCTGCTGGAGCGGCGAATCGTGTTCGTGGCGCGGTCACGGGACACGGTCACGGCGGCGGTGCAGGCGGCACAGGCGCTCATATACCCCTTCAGGTGGGGAAATATCTTCATGCTGATCTGAGTCTTGGCCTACATGTCCGCTTGCAAGTCACCCCTTGGTCCCACTATTCCGGCACTTACGTTTTCCCGTGCCTCCCCAGGTGGCAGCACATCTACCTGCCGCTGCTGCCCAAGTCGCTGGTGGAGTACCTGTCCGCGCCCATGCCCTACCTGGTGGGCCTGCCCGCCGACCTGCTGACCACCATCCGCCACTCCAACGTGCCCATGAGCGAGGTGACGCTGTTCGACCTGGACCTGCACACCGTGGACCCGCCGCCCGGCTCGCCAGGCGACGACGGGCGGCTGCTGCCGTACGGCCGCCAGCTCAGCGCGGCGTTGCAGGCGGTGTTCAAGACGCTGCGCAGCCCCACCGAGTACGAGAGCAGCCCCGTCATTACAGGCAGGTGCAGCTGGTGCTTTGCTCTGCGTTGTTGCTGCCCACTGCAGCTCCTTGCCTGCCTGTCGAGCGCCGCAAGCTGCTGCCAGCTTTACAGAGCCTTCGGTCTACAGGCACCCTGCCATCCGATTGTTCTGGAGTGTAACCGCTTGTGTACCGCACTCCCGTCCCGCAGGCGTGATGCAGGAGTACTTTGTGCGGCTGTTCGGCTCGTACCGCCGTTTTATCCACTCGGCTGACATGGAGCCGCTGCTGCGCTCCAACATGTCTGCCTCGGTGGCCGCGGCCGCCGGGCCCGTGCGCAACGGCGGGATGCTGGCCCTGGGCCGCGACAGGGACAGGGACGGCGCGGCCGCGCGGCACGCGCGCGCCGACCCTAAGGGGGACGGCAGCGTGGCGGGGGCATCCCCCATGGGCGGGGGCAACGGAGCTGGGGGGCGGCAGCACGACGACATGCTGCGCGGCTACGGGATGTACTTTGACCAGCCGGCCTTCGTGGCGCACAGGCGCAGCGAGGTTGTGCGGTTCTTCCTCAACACCATGCGGCACAGCCAGCTGTACCAGATGTTCATCAATGACCGGTTGAAGATGGCGGCGAGCGGGGAGATCGAGCTGCCCGGCCCGGGAAGCAGCATGCACGGGGCGTCGGCGCTGGGGTTCGGCGGCTTGTTGTCAGGGCACAGCCACGGCCCTGGGCCCGGGGGGCACTCCGGCGCGGCCATGGGGGTCAGCGGCAGCGGCATGAGCATGACTCTGAGCGGCAGCCGGCCGCGCATCACGCTCAACAAGAGCAGCAGCGCAACCAACCTGGTGTCCCAGGACCGCTCGAGCTCCTCAAACTACAGCCTGCAGCAACAGCAGCAGCAACCGCAGCAGACAATCCTGGGCCAGCGCCAGGGGCAGCAGCCCGGACCCGTCGTCCTGGGCGACATGGCTCCGCTGCTGCCTCTAGACGAGCGCCGCTCGGACAGGATACCTGGCGGGAGCGATGGGGGGGCGGGACAGTTGGGCTCTGGTGGGGGTGCCGGGCCGAGCTGCCTGGAGCCCGTGGGGTGCCTTAACGATGACCCGTTCGAGTACCGAGTGGATAGGTACCCGGAGCAGCGGCGGCGGCTGCGGGAGCGGCTACGGGCAGCGGCGGCGGCGATCGAGGGGACGCCGATGGGAAACGGCGGGCCGGGCGGGATGCACGGCGCAGGCGGGCGGCTGGGGAAGAAGGGAAAGGGGCACCGGCGGACAGACAGCGAGGACCTGTACCGCGTGTCACAGCAAGTGGCCGCTCTGTCGCTGCAAAACGAGAGCATGCGGCGGATAACCACGTACCCGGGGTTGCTAGGTAGGGGCGGTGGGGCGGGGTGTTCGTGAGACGCGTTCTTTGCACGTGGGACACTGCCTCCACAACTGCTATTAAGGAAACCCTGGCATTCTTGCACCGGCGCATTGCCGGCTTGGGCTCATCATCTACTGTACTGCACTAGGAGGTTACCCGTCTCGGTTAGCGTGCAGCTCCGAGCTTTGGTTGTCATGTCATACGGTCAGGGTGCCACCACGGAACGCGCAGCCTTGTAGCGCATGCCTTGCGCTACACCTGTTGTTCAGCGTGCGCCCGCGTTCGCTGGGACGCCCTTGTTGCTGTGGCCATTAGGAGTACCGCCGCGTACGACTTGATCCTCATGCCGCCTTGCCCGCCCCGCCGCAGACCTGTCCACGCCCTCCCTGACGGAGCCGTCCAGCTATTTCCTGGAGTGGGATGTGCACGATGACGAGGAGGGCAGCGCCACGCCCAGCCCCAGAGGTAGGGGCCAGGCGGGGGATGGGGAAGAGACCAGGGGAGCACCGCAGCCTGCAGGGAGATGCCTTGGGGCTGGGGCGTAGATAGGCGCACTACACAATGCGCACGCAACGAAAGGGGGCATTATTGTAAATCAGAGTGGGTCATTGGCAGCACGGCAGGTATGAGTAGGGCAGTAGGCAGGTGCGACTTACGGCTGGGCTGGTAGGCACCGGTGGCGGTGTAAGCGTTAAGTGGTGCCCATGGAAGGCCAAATGCGTCCGGTTGAAGACTACGCGCAGGTTTGGGCACTGACACAAAGGACGGTCGAGCAGCATGAGTGCAGCTACGGTAACAGAGCCTCTAATTGCCCCCGCAGACCGAGAGCACCACCGCAGCTGGAGCGGCAACAGCCTCTACTCGGCGGACAGTGGCGACCTCCCGGCCGCCGCCGCGGGCCGTGGGCCGGGCGGACCGCGGGAAAACACGCCGCTGCGGCGGCCGTCCGCCTCCCTCCTTTCCAGTGCCACCAAGACGTACATGCCCATCCGGGGGTTCCCTTCGGACGTGGCCGACGCGGCGGCCTTGGGTAACGGAGCAGTGCAGGGCGGGCCTGGAGCGGGGGCGGGGGCTTCGGGGGTGCAGGTCCCGAGGTCGGGAGCGTTTGGGAGCGTGTTCGTTGCAGGGCCGGACGACGCCGTCGCTGCGCTGGAGCTGAAGGGCGGCGTGCAGGTGGGGAGCTGCAGTGGGCCACCGTCTGTAGGGGTTTTGGAGGGTGTTGAGCACGCCTTGTAAAGCGACTGCCGTGCTTGTCACTGCCTGGACGGTTTGGCTAGCGTCAGCATTGCGTTAGGCAGCATGAGTCATGTCTGCCCTGCCAGGCACGAATAGGGCTTGCGTTGAATGACACGTCGTGTCCGCCCGCGATCGCCCTGTCCTTTCCTCGTCAGGTGAAGACAACTGCCGACGGGCACCGCACCTACGAGGGCTCCATCAAGGACATGTTCAAGCTGGCAGCCAGCGAAGCGAAAAACGGCATCCTCACGCTCACGCACACGCTCGCGTCCCCGCGCAACTCGCCCCGCGGCAAGGACAAGGAGGACAAGCGGGAGCGGGAGCGCGAGGAGAAGCCTTGGCGCTTCGGCCGTGCGCAGAACCAGCAGCAAAACCCGCTCACAGCCCCTCCGCCGCCGCAGCAGCAGCAGCAGGCGGCCCACCTCCCGCTGAACCAAAGCTTTTCGCAGGTCGCGTCGCCGCACCGGCCAGGCGACGGCGGAGGCAATACGTGCCACGGGCCGGGCGACAGGGCGTACCAGCAGCAGCAACAGCAGCAACAGCACTTCCAGGTGCCCTTGCCGCCCATGTCTGGGTCAGAGTCTGGATTGCCGGGAGGCACGCGGCCGGCCGAGGGGCCCACGCGGCGGCAGGCGGCGTGCAGCGACACAGGCGGGCCTCCAGGGGCGTCGGGATCGGGGTTCGGCAACATGGCGGCGGCGGGGCTGGCGGCGGCGGTGGGGCGCGTGGACCGCACGATGCAGTCCGTGCTGTCGGGGTTCTCGGGTCTTAGGCACTCCGTGGCGCAGGGGGGCCGGGCGGCGCTGGGGTACCTGCCCCATAACGGCTACAAGCCGCAGACCACAGGTAAGGTCATTGGAAAGGCTTCCTTTGGTCAGAACATTGGAGAGCTTTATCATTTGCATCAACGCCTGTGCACAAGCCGCTCATGGACGCAGAAGGGACCTATGTGCAAAGCCTCGTCATGAGCATACTGCAGGCTGACACCTACCGCAACGCTCGCAGGCGAGAAGGCCGCGCGCTTCAAGTCCGTGCTGGCGTCCGGCACCATCAGCCTCATCGACGGCTCGGAGGGCAAGCTGCAACTTAAGCAGCCGCACGCGCCGCAGCGCCCGCTGAGCCTCACAGGCCACGTGCCGCCCACGGCCCCAACACCCGCCCCCACCCCAGCAGCCTCCCCCGCCACCAACATGGCCTCCGCAGCCCACACGCCCGCCTCTCCGCCCACGCCGCTGAGCACAGCGCAGTACGGATCTATCCATGGGCCCAGTCCTGGATCCAGCGCTGCTGCCACCCCTCACGCACCCAACACCAGCTCGCTGTACCCCGGCGGCCACACCTTCTCTGGAGCGGCGGTCCCTACCTCGGCACCACACGTGCCCCACCGGATGGTGCCCAGTGCTGGTCCGGCCACCGGGTCTTTCGTCAGCTTAGACACGCCGCCGCAGGACCTAGCCGCATGGCCAGTCAACGGGACTGTTTCCATGCCAGAGCCCGGGCGACAGAAGTCGGAGTGGTGGGATCCGTTTGAGACGGCCGGCCCCACGCACGGCGCATCCAAGTCCGACTACCTGACCATACTCGCATCATCAGCAGGCGCAGTGGCGACTCCATCGCACTCCATCTCCAATGCTAGCTTGTCGCAGCCCCAAGTGGGCTCGACTGCCGACACGGCTGCAGCAAGCACCTGCGGTGGTGCTTCGACGGCCAAGAACGCGAGCAGCACCGGCCCCTTTCACAGCCCTTTCGCACAGGCGATGGCGTGCGATGGGGGCCTCGGCGGCTTGGGCGGTGCGGCTTCCTTATGCGAGCGGCAGAACTCCCAGGGCCCAGGGGAGGACGGCAGCCTAACGGAGTGCGTGCCTGGCTCTGCCATCGGCGGCTTGGGCATGTCGGGGGTGTCGGGGCGGGACAGCAGCTTCACGAGCAGCTTTGCCTGGCCGCACACTCACGCAGCGCTCTCGGGTGCCGCGTCTGGCGGGGCTCTCGAGGGGGTCACTCCGCACGCGCAGGCGGGGAGCAGGGAGTCGTACGCAGCTGCGCGCGGCCTGGGGGCGATGGCGGTGGCGACTGGCGGCCTTCAGCCGGAGGGCAGCAGCGACTACGCGGCGTTTGCTTCAGCGACGTCCCCGCGCGAGGTGCCGGCGTTCGCGTCCTGCTCGAGCACCACCGCGCCGTCTCCTGGCATGCTACTGAATTGACGTGCTTTGGCGTGACTTGACCGTGACCACAGACTTCATGGGGTTTGTGCCGTGCGGGCGCTGTGGCAGGCGCGGCGGCGTTGAGGGTGGCAGCTTCGTGTGCCGTTGGGTGTCGTTTCCTTGGCATTTGTATGAATGCCGTTTTTGGTTTTCGTGGATGTCGGTCGCTTAGACAGGAGCAGATCCAGGTGCTGATGCGTGTGATCTCTGTTTTGCAGGTTGCTTACGTACTATGTTAGGCAGGTAGGCATGTGGCATGTGATGCGTCGTTGAGTGGATGGTATGCATGTCAGGTCAAGGAGCATGTGCGGGAGCTTTGAGCTGTGATTAAGGGTGCAAGAGCTTGCAAAGCGTGACGGCATGTACTGGACCAAGCAAGTCGGGTAAGTTTCAGCGAGGCCAACATGAACTGCAACATGACCGGCTTTGGTACTCGTGTGGCTGTACACTGGCGAAGTGGCGCTAGGACACAAGACTTACTGGACGGCAACTGTGGGCGTGAGAGGAATGGACAATGGGAGCCTAAGACACTGTGACATTCATACGACATGTGTAATGTGTCATTGTCAAGAAAACATCGAGAGGCAGGCGAGTTGCTGTTATTGTGGGTTCTCTGTCTATTTGCCTGGCTTCCCAAGGGCCAGGGAGAGCCCTCCTGGTTAAGGCGCACAGGGCGGACATAAGTGAGTGCAATCCTAGCATTCAATCAATGCTTCAACTCGTGCCTGCAGCCCCGGAAGGCAACATCTGCCACGATTAAGGGCACAACGGGGGAGGGGTAAGGAGCAGGCAGCGGTCATGCAGGACGTGCTCAGAAGAGACGACACCTGAGAAGACGCATACCCAGGCACCATGCCACTACACACGTAGGTTTAGTACCCATGTGCAGTGCCGTTTTGAAGCGCTGCACGTTCGCTGTAGTGCCCCCAGATGCGCAAAAGGGCTGCCGTCGATAGCCTCTGTCCGACTTCCAACATTGCAATATGCAGTGTGCATGGTCCGGCAGGTACCGCCAGCCTCGACTCGTTCAGCGCCTGCATGAGGCCGGAGGTCCTCCAAGCCAGATCCACTCGGCACGCCAAAGAACTGAGAGCCCGGTGGATGGCCAACGAAAGGAACTAGTATGCGAGGAGGAACAAGCACAGCAAAAGCGGGTCATGACCACAGCCGAGCGGAATCAGCAGCAGTTGGCACTTGGCAGGCGGTCCACCGAGTGGACCAGGGTAAGTAGGCCCAGGTCATCCAGCGTTGGCTGTGGGGTGGGGTGATAAGGAGACGAGAAGGAGACGGGTACAGGTAAGGAGACGGGAATGGACAGGCCAGCGGGGCACCCACACCGAACCAGCACAGGCAAGCAGCACCACCACCAAACGGCCAAACCCAGCGCACCCCAACCGCAAGCAGGGCACACCCAGGGACGGAGAGGACCGAAACCAAACATCATAGGTCAGGACCGAGGGAACAGGCCAAAGTCGGCACAACCCGCAGCAGCCCCCACAGCAAGGACACACACCCCCAAAACGGAGCGGCGGTTGGTGCCGTCAGACACGCTTCCCTGCCGGTACCAACACCAACCGCCCAGCAGGGCCACCGAACCCACGGCGGCCCCAAGCCCCTTGGGCAACCGAGAGCCCTAACTCCAAGCCCCGACACCCAACCCGATAAAGCCCCGCCTAGTCGGCCCTCTGCCAGCTGCGCCACATCCAGCTCTGTCTGTAGGACAGCAGCAGCCTCCGCCAGCGCCTTGCGCGCTGCAGCGGGTAATGGGCCCGCCGGCGGCCCCTCAACTACGACGTGCCTCCACTGGCCCACAGGTATATATGCTAGCAGATGCTCCCGGCCAGCGCCCCTAGCATGCACCTGGTAGGAGGCCCGCAACTCCCACAGCGCATGGTGGAGAAAGCCCTCACTGGGATTCGCAGGATCGCCCGGCGGCTCTGCTGGTTCCTGCATGGCGGCCAGCAGAGCCTGCCTGGCGTCCCAGCCGGGGTGGCACCTAGGCGTCGCTGTCGCTGCTAAACCCGCCAGGGCTGCTGCGGCGGTGCAGGGGCTTTTGTAGGCCAGATGGCCTGTTGCGGAACCCTGCCCGCAGGCCGGAGGCGCCCGTGGGGCGGGCGGCGGGACGTTTGGCAGCGTGACAAGCAGCCCGGGTGTCGGGAGATTGCAGCCCCGGCGGTCAGGGTGAGAATCCACCTCCATCCGCTTCGCACCCGCGCCAGCCCCGCCAGCCACGGCCGGAGCTCTGGTGCGGGTGTAGCTGTGGCGGGCCCGTCGGCGCCTGAATGCATGTGGCTCCCCTGAGGCCCCGCATGAAAATGTCACAGAGCAACCGAGAGATTGATAAGTTGCTGACTTGCTCACTTACGTGGATTCCCTGTGTACCTACCTGGCTTCTGGGCTCAAGCCAGGGAGAGCACTTTTGGTTCAGGCGCACAGCCTGATGAGCAAGAGCAGTCAGGAGTGAGTGCACTCCAAACATTCAGGCATTTATAACTGTGTAACTTTGGGGGACCAGGAATTTTTTAGTGGGGCGTGGTAAAGCAATGCGGGTTGGGGA
>VFQN01008511.1_pt1 | contig 10347 bp, 8 predicted proteins | sample 3512371 | NCBI WGS metagenome assembly VFQN01 (sample SAMN10412370, study PRJNA504923) | tailings metagenome | isolation source: Replicate 2 from Balatoc abandoned mine | place: Philippines: Itogon, Benguet | collected 2017-08-28 | reverse complement strand
GTTTCGACAAAATCTCCATACGAACCTGTTTAGTATTTATTTGTAAATATAGTTTCAAGCACATGTGCTTCTTACAATGAAAAGTTGATGAACTTCGAGTGAGTTTTCGGAAAACTTGGGAGAGAGATGAAGAAGGCCCTTCTCCTTGCGAGCTTTAAGAATTCAGATTTACAGATTTAAACAGCCAACAACACACGGCTTTGTACCAGAAATAAAAACATCTTATTTTTGGATCTTATTGGGAACCTTTTTAAATCTTCATCCTTGTTGTTAAAGGATTAAAAAACTATCTTTTTGATCAGTGAAAATCGATCCTTAGAGCGATGATACAATTTATTGTGACCTTTTCTGTTGTTGTTTTCAATCTAAAAGCAGTGTTTGCGGATATTTACTTTCATAACCCTCGTGGGAGCAATGATCGAAACTGTGAGCGGAATGTCAATCGAGACAACGCAAACCGTCTGTTCAATAGGTAATTATACACAATTCTTGTTCTTCTCTGTGAACTAAACTATATTCTCAGTCAAAACAACAATAATGGTGGGTATGCCTGTCCTCGTGGTGTTGGGAATGCTGTTTTTCAAGCTGAAAATGGCACTGCCACGTTTAATGCTGTTGATGTGACTACTGGCACCACCAGCACCTTTACTCAAAACAAGCGTATTTATTACTACTCCGGCAGTGTGCTTCCACTGGAATGGACGAATCAGCATGGCTGTGGCGGAAACTCCAAAATTAGTTGTGAGCTGGTGATACAATATGCTTGTGAGGATACTTTAGATCCTCGTGTCGATGACTTTTGGCCTTGGGTTACGAATAAAGCCGGCAATGACAGTAAATACTTTGGTACTCAACATTTCCGCAGTGGTACTAATATTGCTGCACCAAGAGACGGTGTACCACTTGATGCTGAAGATGCAGCGACTGATACCATCAACGATGATGAAAGTGATGCAATTCCGAGTACATTAGGTACGATTTGAATTCGTTATCTTCTCTTTCTATTGAAAATCAATATAATCTTTATTTTATTAGAAACTCAGAGATATGGGATGCACGAGAGTTATGACCATTATCAACGATGTCAGTACACTGAGAGAAATAAAGGTTTGTATACAGCTGATCAACAAGTGAATCGTGATGATCAACGCGGCACTCGTCAAAATCCGAACGGAAATCGTCATGGTTTTGAATGTCCTGAAGAACGCGACTACTATCCTTGGTGGGCTCCATCACCTTGGATTGACATCGCAGTCTTGTCTGACAGTGCTAATGACACTGTTTGCTACAAATACAGCAAGGCTTGCACCAAAAGATGCGAGTATTACATGAATAATACCATGAACTGGAACAAGAAAGGCTACTGTGATGTCTCTCATAACGGCAGTCAACCTCTTTCCTTGAAGCTCAACAGTCAAATGTGGCAACAACGTAAGTGGTATAATAACAAAGAGGCTTGTGTGAAGGCTGGATTTCATTGGTTTGAAATCAGTCATGCTGATAACTTGAACCTTGCTAACAATAGCTTTGTCTGTGCAAAGACTCAATTCACTCGTGTCAATCAGCTGGGCAATGCTGATTCAGGTTCTGTCGTTTCTCAAAATGCCCAAAGTGGAGTTGCTGCATCCCACGTCACTGAAGGAGTGAATGCTAATCGTTTCCTGTGGACGGTCCCTCAGATTCCTACTTCCCCGAAAGGATCAAAGTATTTCTCAAACATGACAAATGCTTACAAGTCCTGTGTGTTACGCATTCGTTATAACATTTCATCTGCAGACTACCAGCAATGGCCTTCTGATGCAGTAGATGCTGGTGCTGCACGGATGGTCGACTATAAGAACAATTCTCGCACAAGCAGTGATCTTCGCTCTCCTTTGCACCAAGATCCTTATGTCACTATAGGTCCTGGTGATGATGCAACAAAGGCTGCACAGTTCGTGAAGTTGAAGCTGAACACGAATCAGTATGGTCGCACCTTCCAAGATCGAAGTTACGTGTTTTCCATCAAGCCTCTCCCTACTTCAAGTTCTGTAAGTAGCGATGCTGCTGATACCCCTGCTTTCGATGCTACCGCTGTGAAAGCTGCATTAGCAGCTGGTGGAAAGATTTACAATGTCAATGTTCGTGGAAAGCGTGGTAATATCGTTCAGGTGTACCCTTCAGTAGAGTATGACTTCGTTCCAAATGCTTTGAGTCTTGGTGTTAACGATATGGTTCACTTCCAATGGACAGGTTCTGATTACAATCCTCAGCGTGGATGTAATGATGCTACTGGTAAGCTTCTGACGTTGCTCTCTTGTTGCTTCCTCTCATGAGCATTCTTTACAGGTGGTCCACCTGACTTGAACGCCTACTCTTCCGGTGCAAATGCTGATCAAAACTCCCGTGCTGATCGTAGTAATATTGTTTTCACCAATCATATGGGTAGTAATGTTCCAAAGGATTATTTAGGATATACTGAGGCTATGAACTTAACTTGGACCGAGAAATTAGCCTTTGCCAATGCAACTGTCTTAGAAAATGCTCCTTGCTACAACAATAAAACTGATTCTCTTGCTACTGGACAAGCTTGTTACCAGCAGATGATGCGATTGGCTTTCTTAAACCAGCAATCTGATTCTGGTTCACTTGTTTTACGAGCAGGTCAACCATGTATGACTCAGAGTCAATTAGATGCGATTAGCAATGAAGATGTTGCTGACAATCACCCACTCAATTGTGCAAAGTTAAATGCGAAACCATATCCATACTTTGATGGTGGAGTGATGGTAATGAAGAAGAATGGATGGTTCTCCTACTATTCTTCAAGGAATAATAACTTCTCTAATCGTCAGAACGTTGGAGTTCTTTGTGTTGGATCGACTTGTAAGGTTGATCCGAGCACTGGCGTGTTACAAGATACAAACCCGGAAACATCGGGAAAGTCCACCGTCACTACGACTACTGCTTCTGCTGCTTTAACTCCATCGAAGTGCTTTGATACTGCTAATGGTAGTGACGGTGCTAATGCTAATGGTGCTCATAGTTGCTTACCTACTGCAGATGCTATCAGTCAGAATATCTCTTATATTCTTACTGATGAGACATTTGCGACGCAAGAGCAAGATAATGATGCTTTAGGTGATGGAAATGCTCAAGGTTGTGCTGTGTTAATGTATTCCTCCTCATCTTCCTCTACTACTGTGGAGGATGACTTAGCATTAGCTTTCATTCTCTTAGCAGTTGGTTTATTCACTTCTTGGCTTGCTTACTATCTTTACAATCGTTATCAAGCCAGAAGAGCTGAAGAAGGTAAATTTCGTTATGATACTGCGTGGAAGAAAGCAGAACCAGTGGAGAAGAGCATTCCCAGTGCTCCACGTCCTACCAGCTTAAAACTAACTGAGATTAACCCTGGTGTTAAGATCGCTCGACCTAAGGCTGCTTCCACATCTGCACCTGCTAAGAACTATCAAAAGTTCCAACGCACAGAAATGATTTAATGCAGCTTACGCTGCTCTTTCCATTGTCTGTCTTTGTTTTTTGCTTCGCGTTTGGAGTAATACTCTCGTGATATTAGCTTCAAACTTCTATATTATACAGTATATTTCACTATACCTCTTCTTCTGACCCACTTTCCTTTGACTTTTTTCGCGAAGAATTATAAACTGGAGTAAACTTGTTAGGTGTAAAATCCATGACGATTCATAGTTCATTGATAGTGCTCTTTTGACAATTTTTCTCCATCTAGCGATAATCCTCCTCGTTCAACACGTCTTTTTTGTTTTGATTTCATATCACAGCAGTAGTTTTAAGTGAAATAAGATAAAAGATTGACATTATAACATATAAATGAAATACATTTCAAAGTTGATGTAATTTACGATTTAATCGATCATGAATGCACTTATTAATCAAAGAATATTCGTTCAAATCATTAAAAAGCAATCGACTGGAAGTTATTCTACAAATATTGTGTTTGGGTAGGTGCACGAAATGCACGGAATGCACGGAATGCACTTAATTTGATATCCTTCACAGAGACTAGGAGAGAATCAATGAATAGATGGATGCCTTGAACAAAGTCAATATAAATCATTTGAAATTAATATTCCCTTTTCTACAATATCATGATATTCTGAACCTTCTTTGTTCTTCTCATATCATCTATGATTCGTTGATCTATGAAACACGTCAAATTACCATTTCAAGTAAAGGTTTATTGAGATTATTGCAAGATCAAAGCTTCTTCTTGAACAAGATAGTGGATCCATCGAAGCAGTTATCTATTCTTTTTGAAAATGAATATGATGAGGTTCTTGAATTCTTGATAGGAAGGAAAGATTTACCGCAGTCTGACCAATCACTCTTCCCTTATTCCTTTCTCACGCCCGAGATAAAATTCCCTCCATTAATCAAGCTCTCATGTGATAGCAACTTTTTTCGTTTACCTGTGTAAAGTATACCCGAGTTTTACTGTTCGAAAGTTGGAAATTCAAGCAAAGTCAGAGGGTTTGGATGAAGCTATGACTGCTTCCCTTTCTCCCCATTTAATACGTGTTCTCGAGGATTTACTCCTTCCATCGTGGGAGAGTCTAACCACATTTCCACAATTATCACTCTCTTTAAGATCCTTAAGTATGGGAGAGTCTACTTTACACTCTCTGCCACCTCTTCCGAACCTCAAATATCTTCTCCTAGAATCCTGCGAAAACACTAAATTAGACCTTAAACCATATCATTTAGACACTTTAGAATTAATTCATCCTGCCATTTTAGATTTTGATAAGATTAATGCATGTAAGAGGTTAATGGTTTATTACCCTGAAGTAATAAAAAATATAAGAAAAGCAAAACAATTCCAACAGATTGAATTTAGAGATATTAATATTAAAACCTTCCCAAAGGAATCTCGATCAAGTGTAAAAGACTTAATACTGGATTATTCTGAACCCTGGAATCCTGCTTTCATTAATCTGTCATCTTTCATTCATCTTGAACGATTCGAGCTATGTGGTTGTGGCTCAATAGAGCAAGATGCTCTTGTAACTCTACAAACGAAGAAGATTGCTCCTTGTACTCTGAAGATTGTGGATATTTATGACTTCGCAGGGACTGTGAATCTGTCATGTTTTTGTAATGTTCGTGAGATTAGTTTGGACTGTTGCAAACAAGTGACAAGTTTATTAGGATTAGAGAACGTTCCTCGAGTCATCCTTCGTTCTCTACCTTTAATGAGTTTAGAAGGACTTGGTGAGAATGATTATGTGGAAATATCTGATTGTGCATCGATAAAAGATTTTAGTGCTTTGAAGTATATTAAAGAAGTAAAGATCGAAGAATGTCGAAGCTTTGTGAATGCAACAGATGTCGGATATGTCCAGAAGCTGGTTATTATCGGATGTGAAGAGTTGGAAGATCTTTCTGGTCTGATGGAAGTGAAAGATTTGTATCTAAAGGATTGTCATAACATTGTCTATTGTGAATCATTCAACAAGATTCCTAAACTCTTCATTCAACATTGCAAAAAGTTGTCTACATCTCACTCCATAAATTCTTGTGTCTTCGGACTACGTCATCTTGGTACCAAAGATGGGTTGTCTCGTTTACCTGATAGTCTTCAATTAGAGATATTGAAATTTCTCCGATATCGTCCCATGAGGTGGACGATATCATGTAATACTCATTTATATCAAAGATACAATAAAATTTCCTTCAAAATCAAAGATACAGATTTCAGTACTATGAATAATGAGAAGATTGATAGCATGAACCTCTCTCAGATTCCTTCTACGGTGAAGGAAATATATTTTGATCATTGCTCATTTACTTGTTCCTCAAACTTTCCAAGAGGTTTCAAAAATCTTATTTTCGATAATTGTATTGGAATGAAGAACATCATAGACTTCTGTGAGACGGAAGAAGTGATTATTAGACCTATTAATGACGACACAGTTAATTTTGCTTCTTTGAATCGTATCAAGCGATTAATCTTATATTCATGCGACAAAGTCACAGATTATTCTCTTTTACAAGACAATGAAGAGATTACTTTCATACTCCGCAGCGAGATGAGTTTTCAAAGTAGCCAAGCTTTCTCGAATACAAAGAAGATTAATTTTGTCCTCGAGTTTCTTACGAATGTTGAGATAAACCTCTCCTTCTATCCGAACCTTGAAGTATTAGATGTTTTAAGGGGTAATGTTCACTGCAATGGTCCATGTCCTCCAAAGTTAAGGAAGTTGTATTTCAATGGTGTAAAGAAACTTACGTTACCCACAGGTTTAGATCATCTCCATCTCTTACATATTGATGGATGTAGTAACGTTACTTCATTAAATGGATTGGGATCGATTCCTAATATTAAATTGAATGGTCTACCTGATTTGAAGTCATTGGAGGGATTAGGGCCTGACAATCAGTTTGTACAGCTTGTTCATCTCGATGGAGTGGAAGATTTCTCTGTAGTGAGTCGTTGTAGGAAGGTGGTGATTTGGGGTTGTTCGAAGTTTAAGGATGCTTCCATGTTTGCAGAGGCAAATTATTTGGTGATACAAAGATGTGACAGTTTAGTTGATGTGAGTATGCTAGGGAAGGTGAAACATTTGGAGTTAATATTTTGTGATAATATTTGGTCATTGAAGGGATTAGAAGGAGTGAAGGAGTTGATCGTGTGGGGTTGTAGACTACTAGAAGATCAGAATAATACAAGACATCGAGCGTGGATGGGTGAGCTCGCGATTGATTTGGACTTGTATTAAGTTCTAATAACTCTGATATTCTTGATCTTTTTCGTCGTCTTGAAGCACTCGTAGCATAAGTTGGGTTAGAAAGATTGAAAGTTGGATCAATATCATCTTTCAATAAGTCCTCCAAACATGACAAATTGTTACAAGTCTTGTGTTTTGCGCATTTGTTAAACTTACGTGTTTTCTGTCAAGTCTCTACAGGCTACAAGTGGGAATATGGTTCAGGTGTATTGTTCAGTCGAGTATGACTTCAAAGCAATGTTACATTGAGTACGTCTATCAACAACCAACGCAAAGAAGAAAATCGCATACTGTTTCACTGTATACTGTTAAACCCAGCAATATTAGATTGAGTTCTTATTTACTAAACAACTCATCAATAAACCTTTTCACGAGGAAGCTTGCTGGTGCTTGTCGATATTCTTCAAGAAGTTCCGGCAATTTTCCTTGATGAATTGTATCAGGATATAATGAAGAAATAAAAGTTTTAATATCTTTTTTCTTCCGAGTATGTTGATCATCTGACACTGGGATATAAATAAAATCTATCCAAACAATCGTTTTCAACTTCGTTTGAGGATTGACGACTTCCACACAATTTTGCCATTTCGCATCCCCGTGAGCCCACCCGAGATCGACATGCAGTCTTTGAAGAGATTCTAAAATTTGTTGCATTTTCTTCTTCAAACGACATTTCTCCACTGTGAGAGGAGTTCCAACAGTCTCCATTAAGTAACCAACGCCAATTGGAATTCCTTCTTCTTCAAATACGGTGAAAGATGATTTGTCCACGACCACAACATTTGGATGCGGATCTTGTAAGGATGTCAAGAGATCGAATTCATATGAAACCAACGATTCTGTAAATGGCGGCTTTCCTTGAAGCAAGATGATCTTTAGGGCGTAAGATTTCGGTGGGGTTGCTCCTGAAGTGGAGGTCCTGACTCGAAAACAACGACCATACCCACCAGAACCCAGAAAGGCAGAGATATCGACACCAAAATCTAAACTCAACTTTTTTTGTGAACAAATCCCTTGCAATAATCTCATCCAACTATTCTTTTGTTCTAAAGTCTGCAAAATTGCATCCGCAGAACCTTCAGCTGTCCAGGAAGATTGGCGAACAGAGGAGATAATTCCTCCTTGACCCTGAATAATATAGAAATCAGTTGAATCACCAAGGATCACAGTGTAAATACTGTTTAGATCATTGCGGCATAAATGACATATATAACTATAACAGGTTCCCCTGTGACGTGGTTCTAATTTCTTTTTAAATTCCCATATTACATAAGAATCTCGGAGAGCCCAGATTCCTCTCCCAAAGAGAAAAGTCGATGAGTTATTTCCTGCAATCTCTTCTCGTAAATCCTCTAATTCTTTCCGAATTGGTTGCTGCAAATCACATAAACCTTCTACACAGGATAATGCATCAGGCTTCTGGTAATTTTCTGAATGCACGCGAAGGGTTCGAATCCATTTAGATTCTTCGGTATTAAAAAACCTCATCTTAGCTTTCTGGCATAATCGATCTAGGTGGGGCGTTAGATAAGCAATTAACTCGTGTTCGTTTTCCGGATTTTCTGCAAGAACACCTTCATGATCAGCGACCGACAAGACGCGATTTCCTCCAAGAACTATAGGTATTTTCTTTGGGATCACACCTTGGGACAACTCGATTTGCTCACGCAATTCGTCGTCAGTCATATTGGAAACTGGTTCTCCAAGTAGTGTTAATCCTTGCAGCCGCTTATCTAGTGCCTCCAATAATTGATCTGAAAAAGTTACAAACCTTGAAATCACATAATGAAGAATGAAATACCTTGTGCTTTTTGATGAGGATGAGCTCCGAGAGGTTTTCCACAAACATTCCCAGAACCATCCGCCCAAACAGCTGTACAACAACCACCAAGGCCAATCAATCCGTGCTGGTTCAATTCTTCTCGAGTTAATCCACAGTGACAAGGTGTCGTCATCGTTATGTACACGATGACCAAAAAAAAAGAAAAAAAGACAAGGAAGAACTCGTCAAAGAAAGAAAAAAGTGAAAAAATCGTTACTTAGGTTGACAAGGAAATAAATTATATTTGACGTCAATCTCAATGTCAAGTCGAAGGTCAATAATAGACTTCTAGAGATCATCCCTCTCATCACCACTGACTTGAGAGTGATGTAAAAATAAGAGAATGTCTTGAGAGTGATGTAAAAATAAGAGAAGAGGATTTGAAATCATTTTTCCAGTGACAAGAAAAGAAACAATTAATCTTCCATTAATAAGGAATAAAATATGGCAGAAGTAAATCAACCAATTGTGATTGATAATGGATCTGGAGTGATTAAAGCAGGTTTTGCTGGTGCAGATAAACCAAAGGTTGTGTTTCGTTCATGTGTTGGGAGGATAAAACATCCTCGTGTTATGCCTGGAGGTGCTTTAGAAGGTAACGATCTTTTTATTGGAACAAAGGTAGAAGAACATCGAGGAGCTTTACGAATTGATTATCCTATTGAACATGGTATTATTCAGAATTGGTCTGACATGGAGAAGGTGTGGAGTCATTTATATTCCAAGGACCATCTCAATGTGATCTCTGAGGATCACGCGGTTCTCCTTACAGAAGCACCTCTGAATCCTTACACCAATCGTGAACGTGCAGCAGAGATCTTCTTTGAAGGTTTGAATGTGCCTGCTTTGTACTTCTCCATCCAGGCCATCCTATCGCTCTACGCGTCAGGTCGCACTACCGGCGTTGTCCTTGACAGCGGTGATGGCGTAACCCATGTCGTGCCGGTATATGAAGGTTTAGCAATGCCTCACGCGATAATGAGGATGGATGTGGCTGGGAGAGCAGTGACGCATCAGCTGCAGCGACTGCTGAGAAGATCAGGTTATTCCTTCCACACCTCGTCAGAGCTAGAGATCGTAAGACAGATTAAGGAGAATAGTTGTTATATTGCTTTTAATGCTCAGAAAGCAGAAGAACAATACCTTCATCCAAGTGCATCATCTGCTACGTCAGTCACCGCTGCCTCAACTGCTAATGTCAGCACATCTACCACTGCATCCTCCGGTACCGGTTCCAATCCACTGAAACAGGTTTATAAGCTTCCAGATGGCTCTTCCATCGAGTTAGGACCTGAGGTATTCCGTGCACCTGAGGTGTTGTTCCAGCCAGAACTCCTCGGATTAGAGTATAAAGGAACTCATGACTGTCTCCTCCAATCGATTATGAAGACTGACCTTGACCTTCGTCGTACTCTTCTCTCTCAGATTGTTTTGTCAGGAGGATCTACTCTCTTCCCAGGTTATGGCGAGCGATTGTTACATGAGCTAAGGAAACATCCTCTAGCACCGAAGGAAGCGAAGATTCGTATTGCAGCACCACCTGAACGACTCTATTCGACTTGGATTGGTGGATCAATTCTTGCTTCTTTGTCTACGTTTAAGAATATGTGGATTACTAAAGCGGAATACTTGGAGTATGGTAGTAAGATTCTCTCAACAAAGAGCCTTTAATAAGAATATAATACCCTCTAACTATCTTACACTGAAAGTCTTACTCCATGCGATTCCTCTCTTTTCCTCTTCTGTTTTTGTATAATAAGATCCAAAACTTCCTTC
>VFQN01008510.1_pt1 | contig 10348 bp, 8 predicted proteins | sample 3512371 | NCBI WGS metagenome assembly VFQN01 (sample SAMN10412370, study PRJNA504923) | tailings metagenome | isolation source: Replicate 2 from Balatoc abandoned mine | place: Philippines: Itogon, Benguet | collected 2017-08-28 | reverse complement strand
GCGCTCAAGCAGGCGCGCCTGGCGCTTCGCGTCGAAGCCGAGGACGAGGTCGTTGCCCGCACCGCCCCACAGCCGGTCCGCCCCGACGCCGCCTTCGATCATATCGTTGCCGGCGCCGCCGTCGATCCGGTCGTCGCCGGCGACACCGTAGATCAGGTCATCGCCGCCCTCTCCCCGCAGGACATCGCCGCCGTCATCGAGATAGGTGGGATCGGTCCAGTTGCCGGGGCTGGACAAGCCGTAGATGACGTCGCTGCCGCCGCCACCCCAGACCTGGTCGGCGCCCAGGCCGCCGTTCAGCCGATCGTCGCCATCGCCGCCCCACAGGCGGTCGCTGCCCTCGTCGCCGAAGAGGCTGTCCCTGCCCGCCTCGCCATGGAGCACATCGTTGCCCAGGCCGCCGTGCAGCTCGTCGTCGCCGCTGCCGCCTTTGGCCAGGTCGTCACCGTTGGCGCCAAACAGCCGATCATTGCCGTCATTGCCGTGGAGCTGGTCGTTGCCGTTGCCGCCATGCAGGATGTCCTTGCCCTGCTGGCCGAACAGCCGGTCGTCGCCTTCCTTGCCCCAGAGCGTGTCATTGCCGCGCTCGCCAAAGAGGGCGTCATTGTTGCCCCGACCGACCAGCACATCGTCGCCGCCACGACCATAGATCGCATCCTTGGACACCGTACCGACCAGGTAATCGTTCCGAGGCGTACCGATGATCGTCGGCATGCTGGTTCCTCCCCTTCAGCAGGACAACACAGCTTAAGGAAGGGAGCCCGACCACACTTTGATCAGGGTCAAGGACGGATGGTCGAGGTGGGCTCCTGCAAGGAACGGCCTGGAAGGCTGAGCCTCCGCATGATCGAATGCGTTGGCAGGCGGCGCCCCTCCCCTGGCCTGGGGCTGTGCCATCGGATCATGAGCAAGGCGAACTGACGAGGGCGGGCAACGGGGAGCAGCCAGCTCGTCATGCCGGCTGCGACGTACCTGAACCGCCGGATCCTGCCGGGCAGCGAGACAGGCCTTGCCGGCAAAGGCGACAGCAAGATGCGGGGGCCGCAACACCCTCTTGACGCGTCACCCTGAACGAGAACCAAGCTTGGATGCTTGCAGCCAGGCAGATGGAATGGAAGCGGTGGCAGCCACCGGCCGCTATCCGGTCTGGTTCCTGCCACAGCCATGCCCGCCCTGCGGCAATCTTCGCAAGATGAACTCTCGCTTTGGCCTGCTGCGTCCCCTAACTTGCCTGGATGGGTCTTGCCGGCTCCGGGCAAGATGAGAATGGCGTTTGACGGAGGCGATCACGCAGATGGCGATCGATCACGTTGAAGGACCACTGCCCTCCTCCACACCGCTGGAGCGCGACGCGCGCTTGGTGTCCACCGATCACAAGGTCGCCGCCAGCGAGATTGCCATCGGCGTCATCATCGGCCGGGCTGCCGAATATTTCGACTTCTTCGTCTTCGCCATCGCCTCCGTGGTGGTATTCCCGAAGGTGTTCTTTCCGTTCGCGGAACCGGTGACAGCGACGCTCTACTCTTTTGCTGTCTTCGCGCTTGCCTTCGTGGCCCGACCGATCGGCTCGGTCATCTTCACGGCTGTCGACCGCCGGCACGGCCGCAGCGTCAAGCTCGCGGTGGCGATGTTCCTGCTCGGCTTCTCCACCATGGCGATCTCCTTTTTGCCCAGCTATGCGCAGGCCGGTGTCTGGGCCCTGTACCTCCTGGCTGTGCTGCGGATCGGGCAGGGATTGGCGCTGGGTGGCGCGTGGGACGGACTTGCTTCGCTCCTGGCATTGAACGCGCCGATCGAGCGCCGTGGCTTCTACGCCGCCATCGCCCAGCTCGGGGCCCCCCTCGGCTTCATCGTGGCGAGCACGCTGTTCGCTTTCTTCCTGCTCAACCTGTCCGATGCCGACTTCCTGGAATGGGGCTGGCGCTATCCCTTCTTCTGCGCCTTCGCGATCAACGTCGTGGCCGTGTTCGCGCGTCTTCGCCTCGTCACGACCGACGAGTTCGCGCACCTTCTGGAGCGACGGCAGCTCCAGCCTTCGCCGATCCTGCCGCTCATACGGAGCCACGGCCGTGACCTGCTCATCGGCGCATTGATCCCGCTCGCCAGCTTCGCCCTGTTCCACCTCGTGACCGTGTTCCCGATCAGCTGGATTACCCTCTTCACCAAGCGCTCGGCCGGCGAATTCCTGATGGTGCAGTGCACCGGCGCCTTCATCTGCGCCGGTGCGATCGTCGCCTCCGGCCTCATCGCCGACCAGATCGGGCGGCGCAGGCTACTCCTGCTTTCAGCTGGTCTGATCGCCTTGTTCGCGATCTGCAGCACGATTGCCCCGCTGCTCGTCGAGGAGAACGCCATCGGGCAGACGATCTACGTCAATGCCGGCTTCGCCCTCCTCGGCCTGTCCTACGGGCAGTCCTCCGGCGCGGTGACATCGAGGCTGGAGCAGCGCTACCGCTACACGGGGGCGGCCCTCACGAGCGACCTCGCCTGGCTGCTCGGGGCCGGCTTCGCCCCGCTGATCGTCCTGTACCTGTCGGCACGCTACGGCTTGGCCTGCGTCGGCCTGTATCTGCTGTCGGGAGCAGTCACGACGCTCCTGGCGCTCAGCCTATCGCGCTCAGAAATCAGGCAGGTCTGACCGATGCTTCCCATCCGTGATCTTCCTGCCCGCGGCCAGAGCATGCGCGGCTCCCGGGCCATCCGAACCCTGCGCCGGGTGGCGCTCGTGGGCGCCTGCGGGCTGCTCGCCGGCTGCAACCTGGTCGTCATGAACCCCGCGGGTGACATCGCGGTCCAGCAGCGCAACCTCATCATCGCGTCCACCGCGCTGATGCTGCTCGTCATCGTGCCCGTGATCGCGCTCACCTTCCTGTTCGCGTGGCGTTACCGGGCTTCGGATCCCAAGGGCACCTACGACCCCGAGTTCCACCACTCGACCCAGCTCGAGGTGGTGATATGGACCGTGCCCCTCCTCATCATCATCGCCCTTGGCGCGATGACCTGGATCAGCACGCACACACTCGATCCGTACCGGCCGCTCGGACGCCTGGCGCCGGGTAAGCCCGTGCCGGCCGACGCCAAGCCACTCGAAGTGCAGGTCGTGGCGCTCGATTGGAAATGGCTGTTCATCTACCCGGAACTCGGCATCGCTGCCGTGAACGAGATGGCAGCACCGGTCGACCAGCCAATCTCGTTCAAGCTCACCTCCTCGTCCGTGTGGAACACCTTCTATGTGCCTGCCCTCGCGGGCATGATCTACACGATGCCGGGCATGGAGACGCCGCTCCAGGCGGTCATCAACGAGGAAGGGGATTACTGGGGCCAGTCGGCGCACTACAGCGGCGCCGGCTTTTCCCGCATGAACTTCCGCTTCCACGGCCTGAGCCAGGAGGGCTTCGAGCAGTGGGTCGCCAAGGTGAAGGCGGCGGACGGGCGCCTCGACCGGGAAGCCTACCTCCAGCTGGACCAGCCCAGCGAGGCCGAGCCGGTCCGCTACTACGCCTCCGTGGAGGATGGCCTGTTCCGCGCCGTGCTCGGCCTGTGCGTCAGGCCGGGGCAGATGTGCGTCAGCGAAATGCACCACATCGACCGGAGCGGCGGCGCCGGCAAGGACAGCGAAGCCAACCGTGAACGCCTCGACTACGACAACCGCCGGCTCGAAACCGGCACCGAACCCTCAGGCGCCACCTTCCCTGCATCCGGCCGCCCACCGCAGGGTTCGGTTCAGCCCGAAGGCATGGCGCCGCGCGATCAGCATCTCAGCCGCGGCGGCGTCAATCAGCGCGAGTCCGAGCCCGACCAGGGGCAAGGCAATGCCTTGCCTGGCGCCGACAGAGGCAGCGCCCCGGCCCAGTTGAACAACCGGCCGACCGAAAGCCACCAGCACTGATCGGATGGGCATCCGCATGTTCTCGAACCTGGATATCCAGCAATTGATCTTCGGACGGCTTTCGATCGAAGCCGTTCCCTATCATGAGCCCATCCTGGTCGCGACGTTTGCGGCCGTGGCGCTGGGTGGTCTGGCCCTGGTCGGCGCGGTGACCTGGTTCGGCAAGTGGGGCTATCTGTGGCGGGAGTGGTTCACGAGCGTCGATCACAAGAAGATCGGCATCATGTACGTGATCCTCGCCATCGTGATGCTGCTCCGCGGCTTCGCCGATGCCCTCATGATGGTGACGCAGAAGGCGCTCTCGGTGGGGGCGTCGGAGGGCTACCTGCCTCCCCACCATTACGATCAGGTCTTCACGGCGCATGGCACGATCATGATCTTCTTCATGGCCATGCCATTCGTGACCGGCGTCATGAACTACGTCATGCCGCTGCAGATCGGAGCGCGCGACGTCGCCTTCCCGTTCCTGAACAATTTCAGCTTCTGGATGACGACTGGCGGCGCGGTTCTGACCATGCTGTCGCTCTTCGTGGGCGAGTTCGGCCGGACCGGTTGGCTCGGCTATCCGCCGCTGTCAGGGGCGGCCTACAGTCCCGGCGTCGGCGTGGACTACTGGCTCTGGGGGCTTCAGGTGGCAGGGGTGGGCACCACCCTGTCCGCGGTCAACCTGATCGCCACCATCGTGAAGATGCGGGCCCCGGGCATGACCATGATGAAAATGCCCGTCTTCTGCTGGACGACCCTTGCGAGCAACGCAATCATCGTCACGATCTTTCCGGTCCTGACCGCTACCCTGGCTCTCCTGGCGCTCGATCGTTACGTGGGAACGCATTTCTTCACGAACGACTATGGCGGCAATTCGATGCTGTACATGAACCTCATCTGGATCTGGGGACATCCGGAGGTCTATGTACTCATCCTGCCAGCGTTCGGCATCTATTCCGAAGTCGTGGCGACCTTCTGCGGCAAGCGGCTGTTTGGCTATACGTCCATGGTCTATGCGACGATCGTGATCGCGGTGATCTCGTGGCTCGTCTGGCTGCACCACTTCTTCACCATGGGCGCGGGACCCGGCGTCAACGCCTTCTTCGGCATCGCGAGCATGATCATCTCGATCCCGACCGGGGCCAAGGTGTTCAACTGGCTGTTCACCATGTACCGGGGCCGGATCCGGTTCGATGGACCGTTCATCTGGGTCATGGGTTTCATTCCCACCTTCGTGCTCGGCGGTCTGACGGGCGTGCTGCTGGCAGTACCGCCTGCCGACTTCGTCCTGCACAACAGCCTGTTCCTGGTTGCCCATTTCCACAATGTCATCATCGGCGGCGTGGTGTTCGGCCTGCTGGCGGGCGTGCAGTACTGGTTCCCGAAGGCGTTCGGCTACAAGCTCGACCCATTCTGGGGAAAGGCTTCGTTCTGGTGTTGGCTCGTCGGCTTTTGGACCGTGTTCCTGCCGCTCTACGTGATCGGCCTCATGGGCGTCACGCGCCGGACCCAGCATTTCGAGGATCCGGCCCTGCAGCCCTACCTGACGATCGCGGCGATCGGGGTCTTCATCATCCTGGCCGGCATCCTGGCCTTCGTGATCCAGCTCGTCGTCAGCTTCTTCCGGCGCGAGCGCCTGCGCGACCTGTCGGGCGACCCGTGGGACGGACGTACGCTCGAATGGTCGACCTCCTCGCCGCCACCTCCCTACAACTTCGCCTTCACGCCGATCGTGCATGAATTCGATGCCTGGTGGGACATGAAGAAGCGCGGCTACGAGCGGCCTCCGGAAGGCTTCCGCCCGATCCACATGCCGAAGAACACCGGCGCCGGGATCGTCCTGGCCGGGCTCAGCACCCTTCTTGGCTTCGCCCTCGTCTGGTACATCTGGTGGCTGGCCGCACTGTCCTTCATTGCCCTCATCGCGGCCGCGATCATCCACACCTTCAACTACAACCGGGACACCACCTTCCCGGCCGAGGACGTCGCCCGGTTCGAGCGCCGTCGGACGACGCAGCTCGCAGCGGCGGAGTGAGTCAATGCAGGAACTGGCCCCCCCGCCCGGCGCCACGGCGCCGGTCTTCTATGAGCAGGAGGAGCACGCCCACGGCGATGGGGGCACGCTCATCGGGTTCTGGATATACCTGATGAGCGACTGCCTCCTCTTCGCGGTCCTGTTCGCCACCTACGGCGTGCTCGGCCACAATTATGCGGCAGGTCCGTCGGGAGCGGACCTGTTCGATCTCAGGCTCGTCGCCCTCAACACGAGCCTCCTGCTCCTGTCGTCTATCACCTATGGCTTCGCCATGCTGGAGATGGACAAGGAGCGGATCGATGCCACCCTCAAGTGGCTGGCGATCACGGGCCTGTTCGGCGCAGCCTTCGTGGCCATCGAGCTTTACGAGTTCGCCCACCTGATCCGCGAGGGCGCCACGCCGCAGCGCAGCGCCTTTCTGTCCTCGTTCTTCGTGCTGGTGGGGACGCACGGGCTGCACGTCACCTTCGGCATCATCTGGCTCGTCACCCTGATGGTCCAGGTGCGCCGGTTCGGGCTGATCGCCGCCAACAAGCGCCGGCTCTTGTGCCTGTCCATGTTCTGGCACTTCCTCGACGTGGTCTGGATCGGCGTCTTCACCTTCGTGTACCTGATGGGATACCTGCCATGAGTTCGGCAAAGGCGGCTCGGCTCGCACGGCCAATGCCCGGCAGCGGCATCGGACATGAGAGGGCACACAGCGAGCATCCTTCCAACGGCGCGCACGGCACGTTCAGGGGCTACATGACCGGCTTCGTGCTGTCGGTCATCCTCACGGCCATCCCCTTCTGGCTCGTCATGGGCAACGTGCTGGACAACACGCTCAGGACCAGCATCGTCATCATGGCGCTGGCGGCCGTGCAGATCGTGGTTCACATGATCTACTTCCTGCACATGAACACGAAGTCGGAGGGTGGCTGGACCTTCCTGGCGCTTGTCTTCACGCTCACCCTCGTCGTCATCACGCTGGTCGGCTCGATATGGGTCATGTATCACCTGGACCAGAACATGATGCCGATGTCGCCGCACGAGGCTCTGCAAAAGCCCTGACCAGCCGACGGCTCGCGGCGCTGATCGCCTTTGATCTCGTCGCGGTCCTCGTGGTGGCCGGGCTCATGGCACTGGCTTCCTGGCAGGTTCATCGCCGCGCCTGGAAGCTTGACCTGATTGCGCGCGTAGAGACCAGAGTTCAAGCGGTTCCAGCACCTGCGCCCGGTCCGGATCGATGGGCCGAGGTTTCGGCCGCCAGCGACGAGTACCGGCGCGTGGCCGCGAGCGGCACCTGGATCGCCAATCGTTCCGCGCTCGTTCAGGCGGTCACGGAACTCGGCGGCGGCTACTGGGTGATGACCCCCCTCGCCCGGGACGACGGAACAACCGTCCTGGTCAACCGCGGTTTCGTGCCGGCGGACAAGCGCGATCCTGCCTTCTGGCGGCCGCGCCCTGGACGCGTCACCGTGACTGGCCTGCTGCGCATGCCCGAGCCGGGTGGCGCCTTTCTGCGGTCGAGCGACCCGGCCGCCGACCGCTGGTTCTCCCGCGATGTGGCCGCGATCTCAGCCTCCCGCGGCCTGAACATGACCGCGCCCTACTTCATTGATGCCGAGCGCGAGCCCAATGATAGCAGGCTCCCGGTCGGCGGGCTGACGGTGATCGCCTTCTCGAACAACCACCTCGTCTACGCGCTCACCTGGGGCACGCTGGCCCTGATGGCGGCCGCCGGCGCGATCTTTGTCAACCTGGACGTTCTGCGGTCCCGGCCCGAGCCAGGCGGCCGGCGCTGCTGAGCCGAGGTCGCGCTGCAACGTTGCGCGGTAGGACATGCATGGCCGCACGAAGCAGACCGGGCGGCGGTCCGGCGACGCAGACGGCAGGTACCCGGATGGCTTGCCTGACGACCTTTCGGACCTGCCTTCCCTTCATTCTGATCGTGCTGCACGCGCCGAACGGGCGACGGGCTTGCCTCGGTTGGTGACGCCTCACCCGCAGCCACACGCGGGTCAGATAGGCTTCAGGAGAGGACTGGCTGCCTGAACCTGCTCCTGCCAGCGCCGGACATTCCCGTGGGATTAGCCCTGACGCCACCGCGATAGGCGCTAGGTCATTGACGTCAGATTTACGCAATATATGGTGCTTGTTGTTGGGCTAGACACCATATGATGATGTTCATCTAGGCTTCTCTGGTTGATCGGCGTACCGCCGATCAACATCCCGCAGCTGCATCAGGAACACAGTCCTACACCATCATACTAAGCCTGCGGGATCCCGCACCACCGGTCTGTGCTGAGGGGAAGGACGCTTGCGTCTGCGCCGCCATCAGGAGGAGGTGGAGCGCCTGTGCTGCGGCATCGCGGTGGGCGCAATGGCCCTCACCGACGTCCTGGCAGCCGTCACGCCGGGTGGCGGCAAATCGGCGCTGCCAGTAATCGCGGCAGCCAGGCTGCTGGCCACCATCCCACCAGGACAAACCGAGCCCATCGTCGACCGGATCTGCTGGGTCGTGCCGCGGGACACGCTGCGGCGCCAGGCCGAGGAAGCCTTCGTTGACCGGTTTTGGCGGGATATCCTGGGCCATGGCCACGTCATACGTGCGGCCGACAACGCGCCGGACCTGTGCCGCGGCCTTTCCGGCTATGTCACCACCTACCAGTCGATTGCAGCCGCACCGGCGCTGCACCTGGCCGAGTTCCAACGGCACCGCTACCTGCTCTGCGTCGACGAATTGCACCATCTGCCAAGCCTGAGCGAACTGGACCAGGCGGCCGAGGCCGCCGAGGACACTGCCTGGTCGCGGGCACTGCTGCCCCTGCTGGAGAGCGCCAGGATCCGCCTGTTGATGTCCGGGACCCTGGAGCGCTCGGACCGCCGGCCGATCCTGTGGCTCAACTATTGCCATGATCGCCTGACCCCGGGTCAGCGCCGGGTCGAGTTGAACATGCCTGGCTGGGCGGTCGTGGGCTATGACCGGCGGACGGCACTTGCGGAGCGAGCAATCATTCCGATCCGGTTCGGCGCGCTCGACGGCAGCGCCGAATGGCTCCTGAACGGCGAGTTCTGCGCTGCAACCTCCTTTGCCGAGGCGAGCGACAAGCTGCGCCCGATGCTCTTCACGGCATTGCGCACAGGCTACGCCGAAGCGGTCCTGCGCCGTGCCTTCACCGACTGCCGCGCGCATCGCGCCAAGCGCCGCGCCGCGTTGGGCCTTCCGCCTGGGCAGGCGGCACCCGGCCTGGGCAAGCTCCTGGTGGTGGCTCCGGACCAAGCGGCTGCGCGGCGCTACACCGCGATGCTGAGCGGCTGGCTGAATCCGGCAAACTCGGCCGCCGGTGTGGCGTTGGCCATTTCGGATGAACGCGACGCGGTCGAGCGAATCGCGCGCTTTCGGTTGCGAGCGGACCCATCGGTCCTGGTCACGGTTGGCATGGCCTACGAAGGCATGGACGCGCCCGAGATCAGCCATGTCGCCTGCCTGACCCAGATCCGCTCGGTGCCCTGGCTGGAGCAGATGGTGGCCCGCGCCACCCGCTTCGACCCGCATGGCGGCGACTATGAGGAGCAGCGGGCGGTGATCTATCATCCCGACGATCCCCTGTTCCGGATGTTCCGCCGCGCCGTCGAGGTCGAGCAGTCCGGCCGGGCCCGGACCCGGCGCCGCGGCGAGCAGGAAGAACTGCCACTGGACGACCAGAACGACGACAGCACGCGCCACGGCTCGGTCCTGCGGCCGCTCTGGTCCGAAGCCACCGAGCTGCGCTTCGAGACTGTGCTGACGCGGAGGACGGCCGAACCGCTACCCGGCAGCACGATCAGTTCCGGCGGGGGTTCACCGGAAACGCCGAGTCAGGCCGAGCAGCGCCTGCGTCGCCAAGTGGGCCAGATGGTGGCTTGTCAGGTGATCGAGGATGCGGAAGTGAGCCTGCCGGGACAGCCCTGCGACTATCATGCCTACAACGCCGTGCTGAAACGGCTGTTCGGCAAGGCCCGGGCCGCCATGACCCAGGCCGAACTGGAGGCGGAGATCGGCTGGCTGGAGCGCAACCGGATCCGAGATCATGTCGGGCTGATCCAGGACACGCCCCATTGCAGTTGGACCGCACAGCAGCGCAGGGGCATTTCCGGTCGAAGGCATGGCCGAACGGAAGGTCATGACACGATCCGCCGGGAGCGCGGCAGATCTACCAGCGGGCCATCATAGGCGGGTGGAAGGATGGCGACGGCACAAGCGGAGGTCGGGTTCGTTCGTGCCGTTGATCCCCCGCTTGTGGAGAATGATGCGAAGCGGCCGGATTTGGCGGGTTCGTTTGGACATACGCCGTTGGCTGGACTTGTAAGGCCATGGACAATCCCTGGCGCGGCGGAGGATTGGGCACTTTACGGCGATGTCATCAGTCGTTCCTCGATCTTGCCTCTCGGGGAGCGCCCCCGTCCATCAGCAGGCG
>VFQN01008509.1_pt1 | contig 10348 bp, 8 predicted proteins | sample 3512371 | NCBI WGS metagenome assembly VFQN01 (sample SAMN10412370, study PRJNA504923) | tailings metagenome | isolation source: Replicate 2 from Balatoc abandoned mine | place: Philippines: Itogon, Benguet | collected 2017-08-28 | reverse complement strand
CCGCCGCCGCCCCTCCCGCCCCTCCCTCCGCCGTCACCCCTTCTCCCCCTGTTCCCACGCACCCTGCCCACCTGCCCCCCGGCCACGCCATCCCCACCGCCGCACCAGCCCCCAGCTGCCCCAGCCAGCACGAGCCCAAGTTGCACGCCGCCGCAGTCTCCATGCTGCTCAAGAGCCCCCTATCCCGTGGTCCCTTCATGCAGCTGCTGCTCTCCTGCCTCGATTGGCACAGCCTCGCGCGGCGTGCAGCAGCAGCTGCTGCTGCCTCACGCGCTAACCCACACCACGCTAACCCACACCTCGCCAATACACACGACCCGCCCTCCGGCCTGGGCAGCGATGACGAGCGGGTGCTGATGGAAGGGGAGGATGGGGGCGACATGGACCTGGGGTGGGTGGGCGGCAGGGGCAGGGGCTACAAGCGGAGGCGTGTATTAGACCCCACCGCACATGGTGTGGACACTGACCAGCTGACCGGTGTGCTAGGGGCGGTCACAGGCGCCCTGGAGTGTGCGGTGCTGCTGGCCAAGACCATCGCAAATGCAGCGGTGGCAGGGGACGCAGGGGAGGAGGCCGAGCCAGAGGCGGCGGCGGCGGCCGCGGGACAGGGCGCGAAAGCGGCGGAGGTCAAAGCTGATCCAGTCAAGGCGGAACCGGTGAAGGAGGACCCGGTGATCGGACCGCGACCGCAAGAGCAGCAGCAGCCGGGGTCGGGGTCGGGAGCAGGGCCCGCACCGATGGCATGCGACGGCGGCGGCGTGGTCGTCAAGGCGGAGGAGAAGCCCGTCGTCGCGGTGGCGGCGGCGGCGGCGCCGCTGCCGCTGCACATGCAGCCCCTGGCTCAGGCGCTGGTGCGCCTCATACGCGCCAGGTGCGACGGCGTCGCCGCCGCCGCCGTGCCCGGGCTCGCCGCCGCCATGGCGGCCCCCCCCTCGGGCGGCACCGCCGCCGCCGCCGCCGGCGCGCCAGGGGAGGCTCCCCTGAGCCTGCCCGAGGCGGCGCTGCTGCGCGCCTGCCGCAACCTGGCCTGCCTGCTGAGCTGCCTGCAGCCCGTGTGCCCCAACGCGGGGGCGGAGGTGCGGGAGGCGCTGCACGCCATGGGCCTGCCCGTAGTCAGGTGCGGACTGGAGGTGGGGCAGGGGAGTGTTGTTGTGAGAAGAACCGGTGGGTTGGGCTTGCGTACCTGGGCCACGATGGGAGGTGCACGAGGCAATGGGCCTGCCTGTGCCGTGGTCAGGTGCAGTGCGGGGAGGGGGTTTCCACGGACTGACGCCTCTGTCATTGGGGAAGTGACTGTGCGACAAGCCTGCCATGCCGCTACGCGCAATCAAATTCCTTGTCGGGACTAGGGCGAAGACGTAAGGGGGCAGGGGAAAAGCACTAATGAGGGAGCGGTTGGCTGGGGACAACGGGAGGTGCCCCCGTGCGCAAACTACGTCGCGGGGCGCAACGGTTTGCCACGGACGCAAGCAAATGTGATGACATCTTGCCCAGCACGGTTTCAAACGTTTCAAGACGGATCTGGAGGGGCAACCACACCTCTCTGAGCTTGACGGCGTATGTTGACCCTACCCGTCTGCTGTCTGCCATATTCATTGCGGTGCCTTGCTCTTCCTCCTGCCACCCCAGGTGGCCCCGGCTGCAAGTAAGACTGCCGCAGCTGCTAGTGCGCGAAGACGTGGAGCTGCTGGTAGGTCTGCTGGAGGACCTTCACACAGAGGGAGGCCTGGCGGACAGGCGGCGGCGGGCTGCGGAGGCGCGTGCGGTGGCGGCGGCGGCGGCGCGGGCGGCGGCGGAGGCGGCGCGAACGGCGGCGGAGGCGGAGGAGCAGGCGCGGAAGGAGGCTAAGGAGAGGGAGCGGAGGGAGAGGGACAACGAGAGGAGGAGGCTGGTGCGGGAAAGGGAGAGGGAGATGAAGGCGCAGGTCGCGGCGGGGATGGGGGGTGGGGTAGGGCTGCATGGGGAGGGGGAGGGGGAGGGGGTGCATGGGGGCAGAGGTGCGGCGGTGAGGCAACGGCTGGGGCCGGGGGATGGCGGCGTGGGGTACGGGGCGCATGGGATGCAGGGTGCTCCGGTGGTGGTGGTGGCGGGGCAGATGAACGCGCAGCAGCAGCTGTACCACCAGCAGCAGCTGCAGCGGCTGCAGCAGCAGCAACAGTTGCAGCAGTTGCAGATGCAGCAGCAGCAGCAGATGCGGCAGCAGCAGATGGATGCATTGGGCGCCGGCGGTGGCGCAGGGGCGCACAACCTCAAGCTAGTGCTCAAGCGCCAGGCGATTGCTGCGGCAGCAGGCGCGGAGGCTGTTGCGGCTGGCGGCGGCGGCGGCGGCGGACGGGCCAAGCGGCAGCGGCGGCGCGGCGAGGACAGCGACTACGACGCTGAGTTTGACGATGATGGCGGCGGCGGCGGAAGAAGCGATGACAGCGACTATGCCCCTGGCGGCGGGAGGTCCCGCGGCGGCCGGCGGCGGGGCGGCGGCGGTGGCGCCGCTGAGTACGATCAGGACCCGCTCATCGGCGGCGCAGTGCCGCGCAGCAAGCGCTCCAGCAGGGCGTCGCATCCCGGCATGCAGCAGGGCCCGCACGGCGTGGTGGTGCAAGTGCAGGGGCAGGGGCAGGGGCAAGACCCCGTGTATCATGGGCAACCGGGGGTGGTGGCAATGCAGCAGCAGCAGCAGCACCAGCTGGGGGCGGGGCACGTGGGCCTTGGCGCTGGGGCAGGGGGCGGCGCTGGCGGCGGCGTGCTAATGGCACACCTGGCGGCGGTGGCGTGCCCTGGGCGTAGCAGTGGCGGCGGCGGCGGCGGGAGGAGCGGCGGGGGTGCCGGAGGCGCGGAGGTGGGCTTTGCAGGGGCGGGGGGCGACGGTGGGGGCCAGTACGGCGGCCATGTGCAGTACGTGCAGCAGCAGCAGCAGTCTCAGCACCCGGCGTTGCTGCAGCACCCGCAGCAGCGGCGCTCTAGCGGCGGTACGGCGGCGATCATGGCGGCGATACCTGGACAGGGACAGGGTGTGCGGCGGAGCAGTGGCGGCGGCGGCGGCGGCGGTGTCGTAGCGATGGGCCGGGATGATGATTGGATTGGGCCGCCGTCTCGCGGGGGTGCTGCACCTTCAGGAGTGCATATCCACGTGCAGCAGTACGCACAGGAGCAAGGGGTGCAAGGGCAGGGGCAGGGGCATGCGCAGCAGGCGGCAGCGCACGGCGTCCGGATGCACCCTGGCGCGTTGGCGCAGCAGCAGCAGCAACAACAGCTGCTGGAGCTGCAGCAGCAACAACAGCAGCAGCTGCTGCTCCTGCGGCAGCAGCAGCAACAGCAGCTGCTTCTTCAGCAGCAGCAGGGGCAGGGGCAGCAGGGTGGCGGCTGGGCGGCGGGCGCGCACAGGCTGTCTGCTGACGGGCAGCATCCCGGGTCAACGGTGAGCGAGTGATAAAGAATGTCATTCCTCCATGTAGCGTATCATAGGCGCACTCTGGTTGCGTTCCTTACGGCATATACGCACACAGCTGACCACCACGCGCACTGAGCGAACGAATGGCGCCAGAGCACACGGCGGCGTCCCAGGCGGCCCCGTCCCGCGAAGCACCCCCGGGCGGGGGTCGATGACGAAGCCAACAACACAGACGCACACGCTGGCACTTGATACACACGCCGCCGAGCAACGCATGCGCCCACCGCTGCCCCACCCTGAGCCCCCGCCTCACGGCGCGGGGCCGGGCAGCGGGCAGCGGTGGGTGGCCTGCGGGGTGAGGCACGTGGGTTAGCTGGCGTGAGCGTGCTGGCGGCTGGTAACACCCGGGGGCGGGGCGAGGTCCCCCCGCCGCCCGGCACATGACGGCCGTACAAATCGCGCACCGTATCCTACTGTTACATGCATTTAGTGCCCGAACGAACATTGCATCATCACACACGAGCACGGGACGAAACGCCACGTGATGTTGCGGCATTATCAACACTGCTCATGTTCGGTTGACACGGGCTCTGTGTATAGCTCGCTTCAGCAACTGCAACCAACGGATCCCCTCCTGTGCCACGTGTGCGTGTCCACGTGTGTGTCGGTCGCAGGGCGGCTACGGCGGCGCGGGACACGTGGCGGGGTACGGCCACGTGTACGGCCAAGGGTACGGCCCTCCTAACGGACATTCGGACGGTGGCGGTGGCGACGGCGCGGAGGGCATGCAGCAGTACGCGGCTGCTGGACATGGGGGAGGCAGTGCGGCGGCGCTGCAGCAGCAGCAACAACAACAGCAGCAGCAGCTGTACCAGCAGCGGCTCATGCAGCAGCGGATGCTGCAGCAGCAGCAGCAGCAGCAGTTACAGCAACAGCAGCAGCAGCAACAGCCCTACGGTTATCAGTAGGAGGAAAGGGGTTGAGCGGCGGGGTTGCGCGGCCCAAGGAAGGGGTGCTGGAACCGGTGTGGTGGGAGGTGCTGAGGGCTGCATCTTTTGATGTCAAGGAGCTGTGTGCGGCTGATGCTCGGGCTCTAGCCTAAGTAACCGACCAGTCAAAATGCGGGTGTATGTACCGGTATCAGGCTGTGTTTGGTGGTTGGGGTACGCGTAAAACGCGAGGAAACCGTGTGAGGTGTCAGGGAAGCACGGAGCCTGGTGGTTGGGGTAGCGCTCTGCGCTATCGGGAGCTACAACATGCAAGGCTTCGTACCGGAACGGTGTCATGTTGTCTGGGCAAGCTGAAATGGGAGAACGCCCCGGTCGGGAGCTGGGCTGACGGATGGCTATTACGCATGTAATGAGCGGCAAGCGACAACCTCTAGACAACTCTCGGTGTTGGCTGGCATGCGCTTGCGGCTGCGTGGGAAGTGCCATGCAGCATAGGTATGGGCGGTATGGGTGCAGTTACAGTTACAGACCCCAATGGGGTACGTCCGGAGAGCCAGGGGGCCATAAGGACGAGTAGTGCGGTATAATAACTAGTGTGCGGGAGGACGGGGCTTAGCCTCCCACGCTGTACTGTGCGGTCCGGGGGCCTTGCCGTCGGCGGAAGCGTCCAACGCTCATGGCCCAACGGCATCAGCTCTGGCCATGAGACCAGCCGAGGGCCTGAGACCCCATTGGATGCCGATGATGCCTCGCCGGGCACGCACGCTCCGCGTGCCGTACATTTCTAGAAGTTCTGCAGCCGGAAACACTTGAGACGGCACCAACAGCTTTCCTGTTGAACGTTTTCACGCAACCGAGGTTCTCCCGAGAATTCTTTACCAAGGTTCACCTCTTTACCAAGAATGCACGCCACCTCACTATCGCGACCCCAGGCAAGCTGGACAATATGCGATGTATATGCCTCACCGTTATCTTAAACAAGAATATGTAGACATGTGTGGTTATCGTTCTGGTCTGCTGCAGGTTGGGCGGCATGCCCGGCCTTTCTCGTCGCGTCCGCCGCGTCGGAGCCAGGTAGTTGTCCGCTCTGGCGACGACATTCGTGGAGGCAAGATGGAGAAGGGGATGTTCGGCGAGGTATGTGCGAGGGTACAGCGCTGACTTGTCGGCTTGCACAGGCAAAGTGGGACGCCCCTATCTGCACGGCATGGGGCTGCCTCCGGCAAAGCAACCACTGCAATATACAATCCTCTTTATATGATACAATTTTATTGAAATGTAGCCTGCAACGACTGTCTCTGCAGAACTTTGGTGCACGCGACCCATTCGCGGGCGAGCTCGCAACCAACTTCGGCGAGAACGTTCTCGGTAACTACAACACCGAGCACATCATCAAGTGAGGAGGGATGAAGCGGGGGCAGGAGTTTGCCACTGCCACGTTCCGGGGGAAGGGGGGGGCCGGGGCGCACAAGCCGTGGCGTGTACCAGTTGGCGATCAGGGGAGGCGGGCTTTGCAACTCCGGCTCAGCGTACGATTCTCGCATTTGTCCCTGTACCTGCCTTGCACTCTCAAAACCAAAAGCCCAAGTTCACGGTCTGGGACAATCGGGCAGCTTGGTGTACCCTCTGCAGTCTGCACCGCCCTGGGCATTGGCAGCTCGACCCGCTCTACGGCCCTCCCTCCGCATCGGCTCCGCCGCCGCCGGTCCCCTTACAGAACACCTAGCCGGCAAATTGCAGCTAATCATTACCGCAGCCTAACGGGCCTATCATCCTAAAGCCAGCATCAGCGGCGTTGGCACTGCAACCCGCCCCCGGCCCCCCTTGATGCCCCTACGCCATTGCGCCTTTTCCCCTGGGCCAGACATGCGTACCCTTGTCGCCGTAAGTATTTCTACATTCATGTAATGTTTCATGACTTCTGACCTTTTCCGCCCTGCGTCAGGCCCCCGGACACCATCCGCAAGGTGCTTGGTCTGTCGGCGCGGCGCTGCCAGGACAACGCCGCCACGCTGGCGCTGCTGTCGGACGAGCAGCGGGAGCTGCTGAGGCAGCAGGTGCGTGTGTATTAGGGTGGGTGTATTAGGGTGGGTGCGTGCAAGGGTGGGTGCAAGGCAACGCGGCTACGCTGGCGCTGCTGTCGGACGAGCAGCGGGAGCTGCTGAGGCAGCAGGTGCGTGTGTGTTAGGTAGGGTGTGTATTACAGGTGCCAAGGCAACGTGGTCACGCTGTCCTTGGCCCTGCTGGTGGCAGCAGCTGAGGCAGGGGGGCCAGGGGCAGGGGTGGGGGCGGGGGGCAGGGGAGGGGAGGCTACCAGGGGGAGGGCAGGGGCGGGGGGCAAGGGGCAGGGCAGGGGGGCAGGAACTAGGGGCACCGGGCAGGGAGGTGGAGGAGAGGGGCCAGGGCAGGACCAGAGGGCAAGGGCAGGGAGAAGGGCAAGGGCAGGTGCGGGGCAAGGGCCCACGGGCACGAGCGGGCGCAGGAGCAGGGGCCCGCGGGCGCGGGAACAGGAACGTGGAGGCAGGGGCAGGGCAGGGGCACGGGCGGAAGCAGCAGGGCACGAAGTGGCACCTTGCGGTGGGCAAATTCGGGAAGGCCAAGTGGGGGCCAGGGAGCCTCGGGAGGGGGCCTCGGGAGAACCGGCTGGCCTTTCCCGAGGGTACGATCGGTAAGGGTTGTGGGCGGGGACCGGCGGGCACTGGTGTCGCACGTGTGCCGTAGCTGGTGACCTTTAGGTGATGGTTCAGGACCGTGAGGTAGGGCAAGGCCCAAGACCGGGCTGCTAGATGTGTTACTGTGGTCAATATTTTAGTACCAAGTACATGAGAGTGTCCTTTGCCGCCTCAGGTTCCCGGCTGGCGCGTTGCCTCGGCGGGCACGACAAGGCGGTGACGTGCATACCGTTGATTATCGTATTTTTCTGTATTGTGAATTCAAGTTATGTTCTGTGCAGGTTCCCGGCTGGCGCGTTGCGTCCGCTGGCACCGACAAGGCGGTGACGTGCATCCAGCAGTCGTGGCGGCTCAAGGACGAGGCGGCGGCGGAGGAGGCGGCAGCGCGCTTCGGCGGCGTGGCGGCGGCTGAGGGGCACGCCGAAAGCCTGCGGGTGGCGCGCGTGGGCAGCGAGCTGGTGGCGGAGCTGTGGACCGCCTCCCTAGGTGAGCGTGGCATTGAGTACTCCTAAACTTCAGGCAAAGGGGATTTTTGTGTACCTCCTTTACGTGGGTTTCTCTTGGAGGGAAGGGGGCGGTTGGGTGCCGTCCTGGCGCTTTGCGGCAACCAAGTTCCGTGGTGCCGGGCGGACACTTGGGGCCCGTGGGCTTGCCAGGGCGGAGGGGCACGCGGACAGCTTACGTGGGCAGCGAGCTGGTGGCCGAGCTGTGGACCGCCTCCCTGGGTGAATGTGGCATGGGGACTGCATGGGGATAAGTGGTGGAGGGGTAGTGGCAGGGTACAGGATGGGCTGTGAGGTGGTGGCGGCGCTGTGCGCCGCCTCGCTCGGTGGCGCTGCAAACTGGGGCCGGGGTTCTGTGCGTTGGGTGTCTTGCATGGCGCTTTGTGGACGTCGAGGTGCCGCCTGCTAAGGCCTGGCGCTAGTTGCAGTCATGTGGCCGGGTGTGCCCCGGTGTGCCAGAGGGGCCGGCGGGGCGGGTGGGTCTCCCAGGACTGAGGGTGCATGGAGGGGATGGGTGTGTGTGAGGGTACGGCCGAGGGATGGCAAGGGAGGTTTGTGTGGGGGAAAAGAGTTGGTAAAGTAATTCGGTACTGAAGTGTTTCTCGTGTCGCGATGGAAACGGCATGGGTGGGGGGAGGGCTCTCCCGAGGTGGGCATGGCTGGGGAGTTGTGCGCGGGTAAGAGTTGAAATTGTAGGCCGGATGGGCTCTGGGGCTCTGGGGCTCTGGAGGCGCTACGGCCTTGGCTGACCACTGGTGTTGCAAGGGGCGCTGTTGATCGTGGTCCAGCCGCCAGGTGCAAGCCCGGCCCCAGTAATGTTCATGAAATTGTCAGGCTAAACACCAAGCCGTGCCGTGGCCGGAGCGGAACTTGGTCTTGTTGGAGGTGTGGACATGTCCATGTCCTGTAGTAGCAGTAAAGCACCAAGGGATAGGGTCGTAAGCGTTTGTTTATGTTGCTGGATGCGTGTGTCTAGGTACGGCGACTATGTGCATGACGATGCTTCAGTCCCATAACCGCGGACCTGCCCCCCCTGTCCCATCTCGCAGGCGGGCTGACGGAGAACGACTTCATCGTGGCCTCCAAGATCAACGACCTCAACCTTGCGGACCTGCTGCCAAAGCGCAAGCAGCGCTTCTGGGCCTAAGCAGGGAGGCGCGCCGGAGAGATGCCATGCACTCTTGGGGCTCTGAGGTGCAACCGGCGCTTCTGGGCGTGTGCGAACACATGACGCGTGCCGCGGAAGCACAAGCAGCGCGGCTCCGGGCCTGAGGCGCGCGCATCGTAAGGCACGTGTGTGCTGGCTAGTACGCGAGTGCTGGCCAAAGCGCAGGCAGCGCTTCTGGCCTCAGGTGCGGAGGCGTGATCTCTTTTATCACATTGTGTACCGGTATGCATTGGAGCTACGAGCTTTTGAGCAGCGCTTTTGGTTTGACCGGGAAGTGCAGGTGGTTGGTCCCGATGGTGGGAGCGGCGGTGGTTCCGACGGAGTAGGTGGTGTCTCAAGTGTGAAGCCGCGGCGTGGGGGAGGTGGATACGGGCCGCACGCAAGGCGGCCACGTGGGCTGTGCAGGTGCAGTACGGTGCGGTACGCCTTGGTGTCGTACGGTACGACGCAGCGTCGTGCGGCGTGGTGTCGGTGCTAGCCAGGTGGGCCATTGCAGGCACATGGGTCCTAGGGGAGGGCCGCAATTTTCCTTGGGTGCGCGGCGAGGGTGATGGTGGGATGCCTGGGAGGTGCGATGATGGAGCAGGTGCTGGCGTGCTGCCGTGCCACGTGTCCTTGCGCACGTGCATCGCAACGGGGTACTGTAGCGCTAGCAGCTAATATTGATCAAGCAGGCTGGTGCATGTGTGTGTTTATCCTTGGGAGGCGTGGGCGATTTGGTGCGCCTGGAGGGAGACTACTGACATGGAGGTTCAGCGGCAAAGGACATGCAGTCCCTTCCCATCTCCTTACCTGTAAACCTTTCCACAGATTAACAAAACGTTTGAGGCACTGCTCGGAAATCCTGCCGTGCCAGGGCTACACAATAAGCAAGCTGACCTGTTTGTGGGACTCGACTCATCGACGCCTGACTGTCAGTGATGGTGGTCAGGGAAGGAGGGCATGCCTTGGTGGTGCTGCTCGGACTTCTCGCCCTCTAGGCGGGGTGCACTGCTGCGCAAGCTGCATGTCAACATTATCTTTAAAATCTGGCATGCCAACTAACGATCGTACTGGTACCTGTCTCAGCCTGGCCGTACCCACCGCTGGAGCAGGACTGGGTTGTGGACAACAAGCGCTGCGCCCTCCCCCCTAAATCCACAACCGTATGGCCTTGCTTGGAGCAAGGCAACACATCATTGGTACCTTTGGCAGCAATTCATGGTGACCAGCGGCTTGCGACACGTGCTATCAGCCAAAAGACGCAGCATTAAGGGCGTACAGCTGCGCACAGCGCTCGAGCGGTGCAGGTTAGCGTGCACACATGCCCGTACGGTACCGCGTACCGGTATGGTCAAATGGGGCTGTGCAGCCCCCGAGCATTCCCACTTGGGCCATTGTGAACCCCGTGCATGCTTGCGGCGAAAGCAACTTGCTGAGGTGCAGGCTCAAGTCCAGGGCTGGCAATGCTAGCAACAAAGCGGCAGGGGAGCTCGGGAAGTAGCATTTCCGTACACGAGGTACCGGTATGTCACGAGGTGAGGTACTCACGGGTGCGTAACCAGCGTTCCTATCTTCATCGGTTGGTTCGAAGCAGGCGCATTTTGGGCTGATTTTTTCCGAAAGCCATTGGGGCCCCTATCCGAAAGACACGGGCCCGTGAGGGGGGCCGTTCGGGGGAAACGGGG
>VFQN01008508.1_pt1 | contig 10349 bp, 7 predicted proteins | sample 3512371 | NCBI WGS metagenome assembly VFQN01 (sample SAMN10412370, study PRJNA504923) | tailings metagenome | isolation source: Replicate 2 from Balatoc abandoned mine | place: Philippines: Itogon, Benguet | collected 2017-08-28 | reverse complement strand
AAGACATTAAAAGACATATTTTAGGACATTTTAGGACAGGTTTTTAGGACATTTTTAGACAGGTTTTGTCCTTTAACAGCACTGGTTAAAGCGAGGGAGTTCTCAGAATGACGACGCAGTTCCGTTGAGGAAGAAAGAGTGAAATATATCCGTTGAAGAATGAAGAACGTTCTGTGTTCAGTTAGAAGAATAATATCTCTAGTTGTATTGACAAGATAAAGACAAATATGATGATAGTGCAAAAATTGGTATTTTTATTGGTATTCCTTCAATGGTCTCAGTCGGTTTTTGGTGGACAGTTGCGAGCAAACTCCAATCCTTGGTCATCGAATCGAAAAATCGATTTAGAAGCAAACTGTGCAGTGACTGATAGTCAGAAGGTCGATTGTGGATATAATGGCATCTCTCAAGCTCAATGCTTAGCCAAAGGATGTTGCTGGGCAGCTGGAGGACCTGGCATTCCTTGGTGCTACAATGCAGGAACTAATGCTCCAACAACCAGTCCAACAAGAAATCCTACTGCATCTCCCACAACTGCAAAACCCACGGCCAACCCAACAAAAACACCTACAGCTAATCCGACAACATTTGCTCCTAGCTCAACAAAAACGCCCACAGCTACTCCTACCACAGCGGCTCCAACCCCTTCCAAAGCTCCAACTGCTAATCCGACAACTGCAGCTCCTAGCACCTCAAAAGCACCAACTATGAATCCCACGACAGCAGCTCCATCTACTTCTCGTTCTCCAACTGCTAGTCCAACTACCGCTGCCCCGAGTATTTCATTATCTCCAACTCCAGTCCCTTCGACGGCCGCTCCTTCATTTACCCATGCACCATCAGTTTCATTTGCACCCACGGTAAATGCAACTCGACATCATAATGTCACGGTGGTTGTTGCTGCAGCTGCTGCGTCGGATTCGACAAACTCCACGTTTGCAATTGTTATAGGTGCGGTAATCGGCGGAGTTATTCTCCTTTCGGCCCTCTTTGTATTCTTCGTCTTCTTCAACATTTATGAAAAAACCAATGAAAAAGAAGTACAAAAGGTTGTGCAACAACCAGAAGAGAAAGAACAAAAAAGTAAAATGATTGATGAATTAAAGATATTTAATTCAGGATACAGTGACTTTAATTATGGTCACCAGTTAAGAGATGATGCAAGCTTTTACTCGATATATAGTAAAGGTAACCAAAGTCAAATTACTGAAGTTGATTTACAGAATATGCGCCATTCGTCGAATTTACCTACAACTTATGAAGAAACGTCAGATGATCAATCAACCGATTCATCAGATCAACAATTTGAAGGTGTATTTAGTACTGGCAACATTCAATGGTATGAAGGTCGAGATCATGGATTTGTAACACCATAAATGTCACAACATCCTAATAATTGCTTTGCACATCCCTCTTCCTTCATATCATTTTTTCACATCAAGTATGTTACAAACAGGCCTGTTCATTTGTACCTTCTCAATAGACTTATACTCATTCGTTAAAGAGAATAAAAGCATTATTATCTAGAAATAGTTAGCTGTTACGAAAAGAAGACAACTATTATTCTGATTTGATCAAAGGGGAAATAAAAAATGATATCATCATGAAGAGGAAAAGAAACTGATTCTTTTTCTTTATAATTTTTGAAAGAACAATATTACTGTATGATGATTAGGAAGAAAGAACTTCTGGGAGTAAGGAAAGGATAAAGAAAAGAGATTCGTCTTTTTTTCTTTTTCTTTTGAATAATTTTTCTCATTTTTTCGTTTTGTGCAGGTTGAAAAATTAATGAAGTCAAGAAGATTTATCTGAATAAGAAAAATTTGCAGACTAAAAAAAACTATTTATCTCGAATTTCTTTCTTCTCTTCCTATTAAATGGTTTTTAATGTCGCTTTGTTTCATGTCCTTTCCACTCGCTGTGAAGAATCAAAGGATGCTGATGATAAGATCCACTTTTTCTTTTTCTTTGATTGTGTTGCTTTTGTTTTGTTTTGTTTTGTTCTTATCATATTACTGTAGGAAAGGTATTCAATTCCTTTTCCCCCCTTCTGAATGTTCTTATCATTGTGTGTCTGATTGAAAGTTCATTTACTTTGTTTTCTATTCTTTTTGTTATTTTTTTGTAATTATAAATGATATATATATATATAAAGTGCACTTCTTCTCCTTGTTTTACTTTATGAATAATAATCACGAATCGAAATCCATTATTGTTCTCTTCGTTGATAGAAAGGATAACATCAAGACATAATACAAAAAAAAACAAACAAACAAAGAAACAAGCAAACAAAAAATTAAAAACAAAAAAGGGAAAAGAAAACAAACAAACAAATCAAAACTAACACTCATTCATTCCATCAAATAATAGAAAATGCATCAGGAAAAAGGTTTCAGCAATTATTACATGAGAGAAAACATGCAATCAATAATAATAAAGAACAAACTTCTGAAAAGAAAGAAATTGCGATTGTCAATGCTATTTTTCTTTCCAATGATCGTTAAAATTTTCTCAATGTAGGTTACTTGAGCTGAAATGAACAGTAGACCAACGAATACGAAAAGTCGCAAATTACTCTCCTAGACAGTGAAAGACTCAGACACGAGGCTATCTGAGGTGTAATGTCTGCGAAGATGGAAAGATCATAAACTCATCATCGAACTCGTGATAAACAAAGTTGGATCGACAAAACAAACTTTTTGGCCCTTCGACCTAGTTTATGACACTAATTCTAATATAAAATCGTGAATACATGCTCCTGTTAACATTCTAAAAATAACCATAAAGTATCATTACAATAGAGGCAAATTGATGTTATGATCGAACTTACCGAGCCATCACTTTATTCGCTGGAGTATTAAATGTTCCAATAGTTTGATAGCAATTATCAGAAACCATATTAGGAACAGTAAAATCACTAACAAGATTCGATTCCTTTAATCCATTCCCACCACCGTTATTAACATTATTGCGATTTTTATTAATCACACTATTACTATTACTACTATTATTACTACTATTACTATTACTATTATTCTTGTTATTGGTATTACTATTATTACCTAAAGTATTAATACAATAATATTTAATTAATAAATCACTTTCCTCAAAGGGTATTGTATTATTACTTGTACTGTCAGGATTGTTATTATTATGGGATTGTTGTCGTAATTTCTTAATAATATAACTTAATTGAGGAAAAAAATTAATTAAAATATCACCAAAAGTTACTATAATAACTAATTCATCATCATTGTCTCCTTCTGCAGTTTTAGTAATGGTTTGATTTTTTAATTTATTTCTTTTTAATATTTTTTCTTGTCGAATTTCTTCATTTGCAATGATTAATTCATTCGGAAAGATCTTACACCAGATATCATTATGAATACCTAAAGAAAGATTCTTACGGATTATTAATACAAGATAAACGGTGATTTCATATGCTATATAACCTATGACTGATTGACTTCCACCACTTTTAACCTGATCTTCTTTCACAATAATATCTCCTTGTTGATCATCAATTGCAGATGAATGACTTTCATCAAGTTGATTCCAATATTGAAATAAAGTAAAGGAGTTTCCGGTGTTATTATTACTAATGTTATCACTCGTATATTGTAGGTAAGACGTTTCATAGGAACTAAGGAAATGTTGAAATTGCATAATTTCATATTTAGGCCAGTGAGTTAAAATACTTTGTAATTGATTTAATTCATTCTCTAATGAGATCATTCCAATACCACCACCTCCACTACCCTTCCCACTACTAACACTAACGGTGCACTTCTTATCTGTTAGCATTTTGTTTAATTTCTTTTCATTTAATAAATATAAATTCATCTCGAGAGAAGATGATGATGAAGATGTTCCCGATGAAGAAGAGGACGAAGAAGAATTTAAATAAAGTAAAGATTGAATAAATTGTGGGATATCAAAGACTCTTGTTTCTTTAATATCCCATTCTGTTAAGCCTATTCTTTCAAATCTTAATACTCGTAGAGTGAAGGGTAGCTTCCTTGCTTGATGTTGTTGCTGCACCATGGGAGGATTGGACAAGGCTGTAGGGGTGGATGCTAGGACTACTCCACTGGTAACACTACTTGGTGGTTGGAAGGGCAAGTAAGACGAGGTGGTTTGAGGATAATTAGAACGAACAACACTCGAGGCAGCAGTAGGATGAGAATAGATCTGAGTCAAAGAATTCATTGGATTAAACGACATCATGGTACCTGAACTATTATCAATATAAGAAGTAGGATTATAAACATTGTCTTCTACATATTGTTGTTGTGGTAATACATTATATCGATGAAAGTTTTTATCTTCATCTGATTCAGAATTTCTCAATCTGCTTCTTTTCCTTTTCTTACTGCTACCTTTAGAGAAAGAATCACCCTCACCTAGATCATCATTCTCATCTAATTCATCATATTGATCTTCTTCAACAGGTTGAGTTTCATTTTCACTTAATTCATCGCGTATTTCATCGATAATATGGGATGCTTCCATGGTATAGGCAGGAGGTAAAGTCGGCGCAGAGATAGAATTCCCTGGATTTAAACCATCTCGAACCTGTTGCATGAGTTGTTGATATTCTCTTTGTGAGATATCAGCGAGGTTAGGTTGAGAGATGACTTCTAAAGCACTAGCAAACCTTTTAGCACGAATATTCTACAGAGATTAATACAGAGTTAAAGGGAGAAAACCTCTCAAACACTGTTAGAAGAGACTTACCTTGCCTCGTAACTGCCAATGTGTTGTAATAATTTGTACAATATTTTTAGCTTCTGTTAAATTACCAACTTGTATTAAATCAATAATATGTTTTGATATCATATAATATGCATTCACTTCATCATTGGAGAACATCATTGACTTGGTTGATGTTTTCTTTAATATAATAATTTGATTTTGTTGTTGTCTTTCATTATCTGGTATTGCACCAGCATCAATTAAGGATGAGATACAAAATTTTAGAAAATTTAAATAATTTAATGGATCATTATAGATTTTTAAAGAGAATTTATTTGCTATCCCAAGACCTTTCTCCATATCTTGTAGGGTCGAAAACATATCAGCACCATCAATGATGGTTGCTTTGATAGAAGCAAAGGTATAAATTAATACCATAACAATACCATTACGTACTTCAGGACGTAGATAATCATTTTCATATAATAGCTCATTTAACCATTTAATTTGATTTTCATTCTCACGAGACCATTGAATAAAATCAATTAAATGTTCTAAACATAAGACAAATAAATGTTTTGTGATATCAATTTTTTTATTCCGCTGTTTGCAGTATGTATTATATATGGTAATGAAGCGTGGTCCATAAGTAATTGCATCAGATACTTTCTTTTTCTCGTAATTGGATGACTTTCCTTTCATTGGTTGATGCTGTTGATGGTGTTGTTGGTGATGAGAGGTTGGGTTGTTTGAGGTGGGTTGTATTCGGGTTGGTGGAAAATGCTGCGTTTTCGACTGGTGAAATGATGGATTAGAGTTTGAGAGCGGTAGTGGTGCAGGATAAGTTGCATTTGTATTGGTCTGAGGGATAAAATGAGGTTGGTGATTGATCGAACTATGAACACCCTCATTAACTGAAGCAGATGGAGAATGCAAATGTTCATCATTGAAAATATCTTTCATCCATTCTGTATTATCACCCCAATTCGTATACTCCATTGCTGCAAGTTGATTGCTCCCACTACTCTCTGAAGGTTTCGTTCCTTGACTCCCTGAGACCACTCGAGAGCTTCTTCCTTTGCTTAAGTTAGAAGAATTATTACCAATCGGCTGATTCATGGGTGTGTTTTTGGCATCAAAAAATCAAACAAGTTTCTTGTTAAAGTTCTTCTCATAGTGCAAAAAGTAAACAGAATTTCTCTACCAAAGTTTTGTCAACTTCCTCTCCTAACCCAAATCTGGTAGTCATCATGCTTTTCCCCAAAAAACCTGAGTGCATCCTCATTTTATTTCGCTTCAAATTGAGACGAATACCTTTGCATAGAAAGATTGTGACTACACCTTCTTCGATCACATATCAGATGTATCAGAGGTTATGATATTAGGAATCGAGAACGAAACTAAGTACATTTACCATTTTATTTATCAATATCAGACAAAACTTATGAACTCGAGAGACATATATATTCTTATTTAAATTTTAATTTACTTCTTCGCACCACCTTTCTTAGGATTTGCTGGCTTGGCAGTTGCGGCTGCTGTTGCAGCGGCTATTTGTTCAGCTGTTTCAATCTTCTGGAATAAGATATCTCCCACGGTAACAGGGGTGCCAGGAGTGAGGTTATAGAAATCATCTCTGAGATTGTGAATTGATCTTGGCGGGGTGCTCAAGCAGTCAAAAATCTTTTGACCAGTTAATGGCATGATTGGCGCAAGGAAATGAGTAAAAGCATAGACTGCCTCTAACGAGGTGCGAACAATCGCCTTTCTTCGATCCGCTAAAGCCTCTCCCTTCATCTTCCATGGTTCAGCTTCTGTTAAGAACCTATAAAAACAGAGAAAGAGTTATACCAGACAAACAGATCATATACTCATCTTACTTATTGGTAGATCTCGCTGCATCCATCGCCTTAAATGCAGCCGTGGAGATCGAACATTCAGTTATATCACGTTGAATATTCTCCTTTAACTCCGCCAGATTGAAAGGTGTATGAAACACTTCATCATGGGCAATATCAGGTACTACACCATCACAAAACTTCTTCGTCAAATTTAATACACGATTCACTAAATTCCCAACAACATCAGCTAATTCAGCATTATGCATTGCAATAAGAGCATCTTCAGAGAAATTTAAATCAGCACCATATGTGACAGATGAACTAATATAGTAACGAAGAGAATCAACTGGGAATCGTGATAAAATCTATTCAAATAAAATTAGGAGGAATAAGAAGTGATCTTAGAACACTACCTCAAAAGGATCGATAGTATTATTATATGATTTACTCATCTTCCGTCCATCAGCAGCATTCACAAAACCATGACAATAGACACTCTTTGGTAATGGAACATTTGCACTCATTAACATGCATGGCCAAATCACACAATGAAACCATACAATATCCTTGCCAATAATATGATGATTTGCTGGCCAATACGATGACAACGGATGTTCAGAATCTAACGCATGTACACCGGATAAATAATTCGTTAAAGCATCAAACCATACATACATCACATGTTTTGAATCAAATCCTTCAGGTACAGGGATACCCCAGGTAAAAGAAGTACGTGAAATAGATAAATCTTTTAAACCTTCTTTCTCTAATCTTGCAATAATATTATTACGATATTGATCAGGTTGTATAAAATTCGGATTTTCATCTTTAATATAGGATAATAGACGTTCACAGTATGATGACATACGGAAGAAATAAGATTCTTCTTTCACTCGTTTTAATGGTAATCCTGTCCCAACATCAAGGAAGTTTGATGCTTCTGCTTCAGCTTGTGTAATAAATACTTCTTCACGTTCATTATACCAACCTTCATATGAATCTAAATAAATATCATTGGATATGTTCGCACATAACTGCCATAAACGCTGTGATGTTAATTCATGGTAAGAATCAGTCGTACGAATAAAATCAGAATAAGAGACTAATAATAAACGATCTAATTCTTTAAATGTCAATACATAATTCGTACAATGATCAATTGGTTGTAAACCAGCTTTTTCTGCGGAGGCAGCAACTTTTTGTCCATGTTCATCTGTCCCAGTTAGGAAGAAGGTTTTCTTACCAAATACACGATTAAAACGTGCTAAAATATCCGTTGTCATAAACTCGTAGGCGTGACCAATATGTGGTAAACCATTGGTATAAGCAATAGCCGTTGTAATATAGTAAGTTTCATCTGTAGCATCAGGTAAATTATTTGCTAATGCACCATACTCTCTCTCAGAGTATAGAATTGGCGTTACTTTCTCCTCAGTAAAATTTGACATTTTCAAGATTTAACTAAATCTGATAGAATTTAACTGTCTTCAAGAGATCAATTGATCAAAGATCAATGAGAAACTAGAGAAGTTGTAGTTCGAAGAGAGGAATCAAGGAATAGGATGCCTCTCTCTCACCACAATCACAACCGAAAAACAACATCCCTAAATACCCTAATACACAAATTTCTAAAATCTCAAACTCCCAAAATAGTCTTCTCTAACGCGAGTGCTGCTTTTATTGTTTTTATGCTTATTTAGGGTTGGGCTTAGGTGAGATGTTTTCTGCTCGTAGGAGAGAAGGAAGTTGTCATCCGTGTCTTGAGAATGATGACTTAGTCTATTATATGATACAGTTCTTACATCCTTTAGATTTTCTTCCATTAGAAAGGTTAAACAAAAGATTCCATCATCTATTAGTTCGAAGTTATGATCAACTCCTTAAGAATCCATTGTATGAACACTTTTGGTTTAAAGAAACTCGTAGATATTCCTCAAAGAAACAAAGAATATACCGGATAATTTATAACCAGCAACAATACCGAAGTGGTTTTCTTCTATTCGGTGGAAACTTCGGTTCTGTACGAACAGCAACAGTTTGGATTGATGATAATCCGCATGAATTAACGGGGAAACTGTTCCCAAAAGTACCAAGTAGCGGGATATTAGGATCAGTTGGCATGTGTATTGACTCGAGAAATCAGTTATACGTTGTTGGTGGATGGCAGGAGTTGCATGAAAGAGTCGTCACAACCTGTTCCATTTATGACTTAACCACCTTTGAGCCCCAAATAATCCCTTTAGACGGACCGAGATGCTTCTCTTCTGCTACCTCCACCAAGTTAGGTCATGTAATAGTGAGTGGTGGAGGAGATTCGCCCTATCGCGGCGCAGTTGTGGCTAACACTTGTCTCATCAAATCACAAGACCAACAAACTTTCCTTCCAAATGTGGTTGCTCCCCTCTCGATCCCACGGTGTGGTCATTCAAGTGTCACTTATCTTAATGATCATATCTATGTGATGGGAGGATATTCAGGTGGATATGACTATTGTGAAACGATGGAGTATTATTCTAGTGAACACAATCAATGGTACAAGGCTCCTTCAATGTCGGTGAAACGGTCAGGATTAGCTTGTGTCTTAGGACCTTATGGTAGTATCTACGTCTGTGGTGGGAGTAGTGATGGAACGGAAGGTCATTCTAGTCTAGAAAGGTATGATCCAAGAGAAGGGAAGTGGTTTCCGTTAGCTTCAATGTATAAAGGTCGAGGTTATTGTGCAGGTGCCATTGGAGCTAGTGGTTTATTATACGTAAGTGGAGGATTAGATCAAGCGGCCCTTCAAGGTGGGATGGAATGTTATGATTTTAAGTTAAATAAATGGTTTGGATTGAGTGGGAGTAATCCAGTCAGTGAAGTGCATCATTATGGTCGTTTGTCAATTGAACAAACTTCCTGGACAAATCAATTTTATTCCAAGAATATTATCAGAGAAATGCATCAAGATGTATTTTCAATGCAGTTATTACGTGCTTCACATCAATTAATATATATCGAATAACTCACCCACTAACAACAGATCTAGGGAATAGACTTTTTATTTTGTAAGAATTCAATTTTTAATGTTTAATCCTATCCATACTTCTCTAATCATTGGCCACTGACTATGCATATTTTTGGTTGCTTTTAAAGATCTTGGTATAGTTTTCCTCTTACTTCTCAAAGCTTAGCAAAGATACGAGAAGAAAAGTAATTTCGAGAAGAGTTCGGAAGGATGGTATTACAGGAAATTTTTAAAAAGTTGATTTACTGTTGATCCGCTTGAATTTCTCCTTCTAATCCAGCTTTTCTGTATTGCAACCAATTTAATAGTGAAAAAATCATAGTTTTAAATCAAGAAACTCCAGAAACGATGTTGTCTTCTGGAAAAAAGAAAGACTTCACGTCACAAAAAACCAATTTAATCTACAGTCATCAACAAACCATTCTGCGAAGGAGCTTCACCGCATCCATCAACATGCATCGAGTAAAAACTAATACTAACAAAACTATCAAACCTACCCATAATAAACTATCTAATAATCCTATCTCATCACCACTAAAGTCTAACACTATCAATGCAGCGAACAAAATTGCTATATAAAAGATCCTCCACCTAGCTTTATACAAGTAACACCATTCGTCTTGAAGAGCATCTTCCATTATTTGCAACCTCCTTTCTTCATCCTCTGTCACTTCATCCCTGATAACATGCATTTCTACCTGCTTCTCGTGCTGTTTCAGGAGCGAACTTTCATCCGTCACAGTGTCGTGCCCGACACCAAACTTCACAAATCGATTCACCACCACCTTCCACAAAAGACACTCCAAACA
>VFQN01008507.1_pt1 | contig 10351 bp, 9 predicted proteins | sample 3512371 | NCBI WGS metagenome assembly VFQN01 (sample SAMN10412370, study PRJNA504923) | tailings metagenome | isolation source: Replicate 2 from Balatoc abandoned mine | place: Philippines: Itogon, Benguet | collected 2017-08-28 | reverse complement strand
TTATCGGCATGCCGGTGAAGATCTATACCCATACCATTATCACTGAATTTGAGGGTAAGAACTCCATTTTGAAACAGCGTTTCTGCATGTATAACAGGTGTTCTGTTCGGAGACTTATATTTTAATGAATTCGATAACAGATTTTGCAAAATACTTTCCAGATACAGCCTTGGATATTCAATAGTAGGTGCTTTGGTAAAATTATAACTTACAACGGCTTCGGTTTCTAATATCTTACCAGCCATACTTTGTTTTACTTTTTTGAATACTTCTTCAAAAAGAAGCACTTCTCTTTTTCTATCCGTATCTTCTTGAATTTTTAATGCATCAACGAGCTCATTTAATGTTTCAGAAAGATTATGAATAACGGTTTCAAATTTTTCGAATAAGAGCGCTTTCTCTTCATTGGTTTGACTTTCTTTATATAACCACAATAATGAATTAAGATTACTAACCGGAGATCGTAGATTATGTGAAGTGATATGGGCGAAATTTAGTAATTGCTGATTTTTCTTTTGTAGTTGTAAGGACAAGATCTCTTGCTCTGTTTTAGCATTTTTCATCTCAGTGAAGTCTGTTGCTACACAGCAAATTGCGAATACATGATTGTTTTCATCAATTAAGGGGAATTTATTGGTCAGCATTGTTTTCTGACTCTCATTGGTTTGGATATTCACTTCATTTGTCAGTCCCTTAGCAGATTGAATAATTTGATTTTCATCATGTGTTAATTGATCAGCAGTTTCTTTTGAAAAAATATCATAGGCGGTTTTACCAATCATTGATTCAGGCTCGAGCCCAAAATCCGCAGCAAATTTTTTATTGACCAAAATATAGTTTCCGAATGTATCTTTTACGAAAATGGCTGAAGAAGTATTATTAATGATTGCGTTTAATAGCTGTTCTTTATTTCTAAGCTCATTGGTTCGCTGTAAAATCGTTTGCTCCAGATTCTTATTTAATGTTTCAAGTTGTTCCTCAGCTTGTGTTTTTCCAAAATTGATTTTATTAAGCTGTCGTGCAGAAATACTGATCAATAAAAGACCTATCAAAATAAATGAAGTAGCAAACATTCCAATTCCAAATTCTACACTTACCAAATTAGTACGATGTAAATAAATTCGAATGAAGCCTAGAAAGATCACAGATAAAGTTAATGTCGGGAATAGCTGACGCGCCATTCTATTTCCGATTTTGTCACCGGTTAACAAGCCGGTGATACCTAGATTACTATTTAAAAATGAAGCAGCAATCGATAATATTAAAAAACCCAAAGCCGTGTGTATGGCCATAGACCCAATAGCGGATAATTTATAGAATATAGGTACTCCCAGCATATAACCAATGATTGCCAGAAATGCAATAAGAGAGATGATATGTAATAAATATTGGGCAATTCTTCTCGAACGTTCTTGCTTACTGTTGATTAAATAAAAAGAAATCCCTAATAAACAAAAAGATAAGGCAGTGCCTCTTGCCATTCTTCCGGGAAAGGAATCAATAGATTGATTGTATAAAAAATCTTTGATAAAGAGTTCGTCAATGAAAAAGTTCAATTGAAACTCATACTGGATTAAAGTAGCTAAACCAACTAACGCTATAAAGAGGCAAAGTATACCATTTAAAAAGTCCCATTTTTTAGATATTATCCTGTATAACTCAATAGATGATAAAATGAAAAGAATCGAAGTATTGACCTTCATATTTGCATATTCTGGAATAATACTTGTCAAAGTTGGTATTGAGAAGATCCATCCCAATAATACCAGCACACTTAATAAAACCACAAAAAATGAAGCATATTTAATAAAAGGTATTATTCTGGCTTGATCCATTAAGTTGATGGGTGGAATTTAAACATTGAATTTAAAATTAATTATTTAGATCATCAAGTACATTATTGAGACCTTTAATTGCCATTAAAATCAGCTTTTCTCATCTATTGCTACTAATCAATAATTGTGATTTTACAGATTGTAAGGGTTTATTTTAAGCTGCGTCTAAGTATAAGACTGCTAAAAATCAGTCTTATATATATGAAATGGCTATCACTTTTTGGGGCACTTTTAATCTTTTCTGTTTCTAGTATTGCTCAGAATACAGACCTGCGAACAAGACATTATAATTTATCTAAAAACCTTGCTATTCAGGGATACGACCCTGTGGCATATTTTCTGCAAAACAAAGCACTCAAGGGTAAAAAAGAACTTAGCCTTACATATCAAGGGGTTGTTTATTATTTTTCATCAAAAAACAACTTAGAAGCCTTTCAGAAAAATCCCACAGCCTATGAACCTCAATATGGCGGCTGGTGTGCTTATGCTATGGGTGCAACCGGTGAAAAAGTAGATATCGATCCGGAAACATTCAAAATCATTGATCAGAAGTTATATCTTTTTTACAATCGTTTTTTCAATAATACCCTCAAAAGTTGGAATAAAGATGAATCTCGCTTAAAAGTAAAGGCAGATCAATCATGGCAAAAAATCATTCACTAATATCATCATTACCAATGAAACGAACTATCATTTTTTCATGGATTCTTAGATTGCTAGCAGCAATTATTTTATTGCAAACATTATTTTTCAAGTTTACTGCTGCAGATGAATCTGTCTTTATTTTTACTCAAATGGGTATAGAACCTTGGGGGAGAATTGTTACAGGTATTGCTGAGCTAATAGCTGCCATATTCATACTTAATAGGGCTACTCTACTTCTTGGTGCACTTTTGGGTATGGGTATTATGACTGGTGCTATTCTTTCGCATATTGTGATATTAGGAATAGAAATACAAGAAGATGGGGGACAGTTGTTTATTTATGCCAGTCTTGTATGGCTTTCTTGTGTAATCTTAATCTTAATGAACCGTCAACAATTGCCTGTATTTTTGGAAAAAATGGTAGGGAAAAGCACAAAAAATGGTTTATAAAGGGAATCACATTAGGTTAGTATGATAGATATCGGCAGATCAACTATTGTGATCGGTTGATGAATGGATATATTTGGTTGGGTTTCTATGTTTTCAAAAAAGAGCATTATTTTCACAAATAGAGATCAATAGTATATCGAAAACTTATTTATGCAAATTGCCGCAGCCATCCGAAATGTTTTTGTGCAGCTTCACGAAACTTTGGATAAATTAACCCCAGAGCAATACATACAACCCAGTAAATCATTGTTCAATGCCACCATTGGTCAACATGTTCGACACATTGTTGAGTTATTTCAGTGTTTAGAAAATGGGTATGAGAATGGTATCGTGAATTACGAGCAGCGAAAAAGGGATAAAAATATTGAGACAGATAAACAATTGGCTATTCAATTGTTACACGAGATTAATAATCGATTGATTCGTGAGGATAAGGCCATTCAACTAGAAATGAGTTATGATGACCTTTCCAACGAGGCAGTAGTGGTAAATAGTAATTATTATCGTGAAGTGGTATATAATCTCGAACATACTGTGCATCATATGGCTTTAATACGTGTAGGAGTTTCAGAAGTATCTGATGTAATTCTACCCGATAGCTTTGGTGTTGCTTCTTCTACTATCAAACACCGCGATACATGTGCACAGTAACGTATATACCTGTTAATGGTAAAGTATTGCTCACTTCTAACAGAGATGAAAAAGGAGTTCGGAAGAAAGCAGCAGCACCCGTTGTTCACACAATTGACCAATACAAAGTATTATTTCCACAAGATACACAGGCAGGTGGAACCTGGATTGGGGCTTCTGAAACAGGTGCTGTAATGGTTTTATTGAATGGTGGTTTTATCAAACATGAACCGGCAGCAACTTATCGTAAAAGTCGGGGCCTTATTTTTTTAGATATCCTTTCTCAACAAAATTCACTAACGGCTTATAAGAAGATTAACCTACTAGGTATAGAGCCCTTTACGCTGATCATTTGGGAAGAAGGCTGTTTACATGAATGTAGATGGAGTGGTGAAGAAAGATATATTCGTGAAGTAAATCCAACACAGCCGCATATATGGTCTTCTGTCACTTTATATACACAAGATGTTATTCAAAAAAGAGAACAGTGGTTTGCTGATTGGTTAAAGCAACATCCACATCCTCATTCAGAAGATATTATATCCTTTCATCTATTTGGAGGCAGTGGTGATGCAGAAAATGATATACGCATGAATCGCAATAACGAAATGCTAACCGTGAGTGTTACCAATATTATTTGCGATGATCAGTCTGCAACTATGTCTTATAACGATATTATTTATCAGGAACAGCACCAGTTATCGCTTTCATTTGTACAGCAACAGCCGGTTTCTTAACTTTCAGGCATGTCTTTCATTCAGAAACTCAAGTTTCATCCTTTTTTTATTAAACTGTTTAATTGGGAATACTGGTCCTTTAATGTTCTTTATGCGCCTTTATATCCGTACTGGTTTTGGCTATGTCTGAAAGCCAGGGCTTTTTTTTATATCAATGCTGCCAATCCCAGTATACGCAATGGTGGATTTTTGATGGAGAGCAAAAAGGAGATTTATGATATTCTCCCCGAAGGTTCATATCCCACAACACTTTTCTTTCCAGAAGGTACAAATGCTGAAACCGTATTGGAGGCGATTAAAAACAGGAATATAAAATTTCCACTAATCGGTAAACCTGATATAGGTATGCGGGGTATGAGTGTTCAAAAACTAGAGAGTGATGCGGAAGTAAAAAAATATACTGAACAAGCAGATTTCGATTTTCTGATACAAGCCTATATCCCTTTTGAAGAAGAAGTGGGAATATTTTATTATCGTATACCAGGTGAAGAAAAGGGACAAATCACCGGTATTGTCGGGAAAGAATTTCTTACTGTAACAGGTGATGGTAGATCAACTATTGATCAGTTATTGCAATTGGATCCAAGATATATTTTACAATTGCCGGTTCTTCGTAGAACGATGCCTGAAGAGTTGTCTATTATTTTAGAAAAAGAGGAACAAAAAATACTAGTACCCTACGGTAATCATGCTCGTGGAGCTAAATTCATTGACCTTAGTTATTTAGCAGATGAATCATTGAACCAAGTGATTGATCAGCTGGCTAAGAAAATTGAAGGATTTTACTACGGTAGAATGGATATCCGTTACGAGTCGATTGAATTACTCAGACAAGGGAAAAATTTTATGATTGTTGAGCTCAACGGATCAGGAAGTGAACCTACGCATATGTATGATCCCAAACATTCTGTTTTTTTTGCATGGCGTGAAATTGCGCGACATTGGTACCTGATGTGCAAGATTAGTATGATTAATCATGCAAAGGGGGTGCCTTATATGACAAGAGCAGAAGGACTGGCAATGCTAAAAGCCAATACTGCTTTAGTCAAAAAAATATCTCAATGATATTTATACGTTAAAATCAGTCAATATTCAGTCAAGAAATAAATCGTTCGTTGCGCAATTCATGTATTAATTTGCGCATCAAATTTTAATGGATGTTACACACTGCTAAAGCTTTTCTTTTCGATTTGAATGGAACCATGATTGATGATATGCACTATCACAAACAGGTATGGTTCGATGTTTTGACCAAAGATCTAGGAGCCAATTTAACTTGGGATGAAGTAGCTCATCAGATGTACGGTAAGAATACCGAATTATTGATCCGCATTTTTGGCCCCGATCGTTTTACAGCAGAAGAAATGGATCATTTGTCCGTCGAGAAAGAAAAAAGATACCAGGCACTTTACAGACCAGAGTTAAAAGGACTTCCTGGTCTGGAGTCATTTCTGGAAAGAGCAAAACAAAAAGGTATCAAAATGGGTATCGGTTCTGCGGCTATACTGTTCAATATTGATTTTGCAATTGACGGCCTTAATATCAGACATTATTTTGATTCGGTAATCGGAGCTGAACACGTAAAAGACAGTAAGCCGGATCCTGAAACCTATTTGAAAGGCGCAAGAGAATTGGGTATCGATCCATCAGATTGTATCGTGTTTGAAGATGCACCTAAAGGTGTTGAAGCAGCGTTGAATGCAGGTATGAAATGTGTAGTGCTAACAACCATGCATGAAAAAGAGGAGTTTGAAAAGTATTCTAATGTAATTGTTTACACGAAAGATTATCTTGATTTACTCCCAATGTTGGAGGGATAAAGCAATATAAAAAAAGCCGATCATTGATCGGCTTTTTTTATACTATTACTGTTAAGCTTACCAGAAACGGACATACAATGCAGTTAGTAACAACAGTGTAATTACAATCAATACCATTACTGATTTACTTACAGCAAACATTCCTTTATCGAATACAAATGCTTTTGGATTTACTTTTGGTCCACCTAAGCTGATGGCAATCATCAGTACAGAAGTAAAAAAGAATGACCATCCCATATTAATCAAGAACGGAATTTCATAACCACCTTTTCCATTTGGATAAGCAGTGTATAAAATGGTTTCATGACCAAGTACAGTGGGCGCATAGTTATTAAAGAATACCGATAACACAAATCCGCAGATCACACCAGCGATGGCTGCTGCACCGGTAGTTCTTTTCCAGAACATGCCCAATATAAACATGGCGAATACACCCGGACTAATGAATCCTGTATATTTCTGAATAAAAGTAAAACCACCCTCACCACCAATACCGAGCGTATCATTCCAAGTGAAAAGTACACTAACAAGCATGGCAATTAGAATGGTTACTCTTCCTGTCCATACCAATTTCTTTTCATCTGCATTTGGACGAATGTACTTTTTGAAGATGTCTAAGGTGAAAATGGTCGAAATGCTATTGGCTTTTCCAGCAAGTGAAGCTACAATAGCAGCTGTAAGTGCAGCAACAGACAATCCTTTTAATCCGCTTGGAAGAAAACTTAAGATAGCAGAATAGGCGCCGTCTTTGCTTCCTCCTTCTAGTTGCGGTAAATGTCCGTTCTTATACAAAACATAGGCAGCAATACCGGGTAGCATAACAATGACTGGCATCATTAGTTTTAATAATCCTGCAAACAAAATACCTGTTCTCGCTGTCTGCAGATTAGCACCTAGTGCACGTTGTGTAATATATTGATTACATCCCCAATAATTCAAGTTAACGATCCACTGACCCGCAAAATACATAGCGATACCCGGTAGCACCAGGTATTTATTGATCTCTTCTTGTGTTGCATCAGGCCCAGGTTTTTTTAATATCATGTGAAAATGGTCAGGCGCTTCTTTTAATAAGGTATTAAAACCTGCAATTACATCTTTACCCAATCCAAATTTTTCACTCACAATTAATAATGCCATATACGTAGTAGCTAAACCACCGATGATCAGCACAGCTACTTGAATTACGTCTGTATAACCAATCACTTTCATGCCACCTAATGTAATGACCAGAGCAAATACAGCTAACAGAATCATGATCAAGTGTAGGTATTGTCCACCTACCAAACCGTTGATAGCTACAGCTCCCAGATACAGAATAGAAGTAAGGTTTACAAATACATAAAGGAATAACCAAAATACTGCCATAATCAATGCTACAGTTTCATTATACCTATTGGTAAGGAACTGAGGCATCGTAAATATTTTATTCTTCAAATAGATTGGCATGAACCAAATGGCAATAATGATAAGCGCCAGTGCAGCAATCCATTCGTAGGCAGCAACAGCAGTACCCACAAAAAATCCTTCGCCACTCATACCAATAAACTGTTCAGCAGAAATATTAGAAGCGATCAGCGATGCACCAATTGCCCACCATGTGAGTGATCCTTCTGCTAAAAAGAAATCTTTGGTATCTGCTGTTTTTTTCTTTTTTCTCTGGTAAATCCAATAGCCATAGCCGGCTACGATGATGAAATAAAATAAGAAGACAATAATGTCAATAGTGGCAAGTCCTTTCATGGTTTTGGTTTCTTGTGTTGAAAGATCGTTTATTTATTGATAAAACTTATCATTCCAGCGTAGCTCATTTTTGAATTGATACATTCTGGTTTCATTATTAATACATACAAATTCAATACCTGCCATCGCAGCGAAATCTTCCATTTGTTCGGCAGATATATTTTGTGAATAGCAAGTATGGTGAGCACCTCCGGCAAGTATCCAAGCGGCACATCCATTTTGCATATCAGGATATGGTTTCCATAATACACGTGCTACCGGAAGTTTCGGTAAACTTGCTATAGGTGCAATAGCCATCACATCATTCACTAGTAAACGGAAGCGATTACCCATATCTACAATTGATGCATTGATAGCAGGGCCAGGTCCTGAGTTGAATACCAAACGCACTGGATCTGCTTTTCCGCCAATGCCTAAAGGATGTATTTCACAACTTGGCTTGCCATCTGCAATTGATTCACAGATCTCTAGCATGTGTGCTCCTAATACCAATTTATTATCTGGATTAAAATGATAAGTATAGTCTTCCATGAATGAATTTCCACCTTTCAAACCACTACCCATTACTTTCATTGCACGAACCAATGCTGCTGTCTTCCAGTCGCCCTCGCCAGCAAATCCATAACCTTTGCCCATTAAGCGTTGTGCTGCAATGCCAGGTAATTGTTCCAATCCATGCAAGTCTTCAAAAGTGGTTGTGAAACCTTTATATCGTCCTTGGATTAAGAATTTCTCAATTCCCAATTCTATTTTGGCAGCTGTTCTAAGTGATGCATGTTGTGCTCCACCTTTTTTCAGACTGTCCATAAGCTGGTAACTAGCATGATATTCCTCAACCAAAGCATCTATATCTGCTTCTGTTACTTCATGCATTACTTGTACCAGATCACCAACGCCATGTGTGTTTACGGAGTATCCAAACTTGATTTCTGCTTCAACTTTATCTCCTTCTGTTACCGCAACAAATCGCATGTTGTCACCGAATCGAACAAAGCGTGCACCTTGCCAATCGTGCCAGCCAGCTGCAGCTCTGATCCATCCATTGATCTTTTCGATGCATTCATTATCACTCCAATGACCTACTACCACTTTTCTGTCTAAACGCATTCTACTCATGATGAACCCAAACTCACGGTCACCATGTGCACTTTGATTGAGATTCATAAAATCCATGTCAATAGTAGACCAAGGAATATCTCTATTGAATTGTGTGTGAAAATGAAGAATGGGTTTTCTGAGGATTTTCAATCCACTGATCCACATCTTAGCCGGCGAAAAAGTATGCATCCATGTGATTACACCGATGCAGTTGGTTGTATTATTGGCTTCCTGACAAAGTGCGAATATTTCTTCTGTTGATTTTACAGTAGGTTTATAGACGATTTGTACAGGTATATTGGGTGCTTTATTCAGTGCATCTGCAATAACAGTTGAATTGGCAGCTACCTGTTTTAAGGTTTCTTCACCATACAAGTGTTGGCTGCCTGTAACAAACCACACTTCTAGTTGCTTCAGATTGATCATATTGCTTGTCTTTAATGATAAATTGTATGAATAGGATTATTGACCATAATAGGAGTCAGGTCCATGTTTTCTCTCGTAATGTTTTTTGATAAGGGTATCTTTTAAACTAGGCGCATCGGGGTTGATTTGCAAAGTCAGATAAGCCATTCTTGCTACTTCTTCTAAAACAGCAGCATTATAAACAGCTTTATTCGATGTGGTTCCCCAAGTAAAAGGGGCATGATTGCCCACTAATATCATTTCAGTTTCTGATGAGTCTAACTTTCTTTCAGAGAAACAATTCAGGATCTGATGACCTGTTTCTGTTTCATAATCACGCTGTATCATTTCATCACTCATCGGAGGAGCGCAGGGAATTACTGAAGTAGTATGGTCTGCATGCGTAGTACCAAAAATCGGAATGTCACGTTGTGCTTGTGCCCATGCTGTAGCATATGTTGAATGTGTATGTACAATACTTCCGATGGATTCCCAATATTTATATAACACCGCATGTGTTTTTGTATCTGATGATGGACGAAGCTTTCCTTCAACAGTATTCGCGTCAAAATCAACAATCACCATTTTATCCGGGCTGAGTTCTTCATAAGGCACACCACTTGGCTTAATAGCAAATACTTTTCGTGTTCTGTCAACAACACTTACATTACCAAACGTGAATAATACCAATCCTAGTTTGGGTAGTTGCATATTAGCTATATATGCTTCCTGCTTTAGTGTATCATATTGGCTCATGAAAACTGTTTTATTGTTTAGGTGAATGCTGTTCTGTGAATTTTCCCGCAGCCTGGTATTTTTTATATCGCTTGGTATAATAATCAGTATTCGCAGGGTTGGGATGATAAGTTGCATCAAAACCTTGTCCCATCTGACTCATCGCTTCTTCTACTTTTGTATAGGCACCAGCAGCTGTTGCTGCAAACATAGCAGCACCCAATGCGCAGGTCTGTTCACTTTTATGAATACGA